>CETH01175253.1_pt1 | contig 61398 bp, 51 predicted proteins | sample 361461 | NCBI WGS metagenome assembly CETH01 (sample SAMEA2622695, study PRJEB7988) | marine metagenome | isolation source: saline water (ENVO:00002010), including | reverse complement strand
AAAAAAACTATTTAATGAAAAATTTTAAATTTTTATTTACAATTCATTTAATCTTAATTCATTTTCTTGGATGTACGAATCCAAAAGATGAGCCTACAGCAGCAGTAGTTTCAGCTAGAAAGGAAGCTTCTGATATTGGAATTGCTATTATGAAAAAAGGAGGAAATGCATTTGACGCAATGATTGCTACTGATCTTGCATTATCAGTATGCTATCCTAATGCAGGAAACCTAGCAGGAGGTGGTTTTTTTGTTTTCAGAAAAGCAAATGGAGAAAAAGGAAGCTTAGATTACAGAGAAAAGGCTTCAGAGAATGCTTCAAAAAATATGTTTTTAGATAATAAGGGGAATATCATTCCAGATAAAAGTACTCTTGGAGGTATGGCTGTTGGTGTTCCTGGAACTGTTGCAGGTTTGTATGAAGTTTATGAGAAAATGGCAACTTTACCATGGGCTACTCTTGTCCAACCCGCTATTGATTTAGCAGAAAAAGGTTTTGTTGTGACAAAAAAGCAAGAAAATAGTTTAAATAGTAAAAGAAGTGATTTTATAAAAGTCAATGGTAAAGAAACTTTTTATGGATATAAATTTAAAGCGGGAGATACTATTAAAAATGATGCAATAGCTTCAACTTTAAAAATAATTCAAAAAAAAGGAAAAAAAGGTTTTTATGAAGGCCCTATTGCTCAACTAATAGTTGATAAAGTTAAAAAAACCGGTGGGATAATTTCTTTAAAAGACATGAAAAACTACTCTCCTGTTTGGAGAGATTTGATCAATTTTAAATATAAAGATTTAGATATATTTTCAATGGGACCTCCATCAAGCGGAGGTATTTGTCTTGGACAAATAATGAAAATGATAGAACCTTTTTCAGTTAAAGAATTTGGTCATAATTCTCTAAAATATATTCAATTACTAACAGAAGCTCAGAGAAGATCATATGCCGACAGAAGTGAGTTTCTTGGAGACCCAGATTTTGTAAGCATTCCTCAATCTAAATTAATATCAAATAATTATTTAAAATCTAGAATGAATAACTTTTCCTTTGATAGAGCAACTTCTTCATCCGAAATAAATTATGGGGAAATTTTTCCTAATGAAAGTAATGAAACTACTCATTATTCAATAATTGATCCTAAAGGAAATGCTGTTGCTGTTACAACAACTTTAAATGCCAGTTATGGATCAAAAGTTTACATCGAAAAAGGGGGATTTTTCTTAAATAATGAAATGGATGATTTTAGTAGTAAACCTGGAACTCCAAATATGTTTGGATTAATTGGAAGCGAGGCCAATTCAATACTGCCTAAAAAAAGAATGTTAAGTTCTATGACTCCTACTATAATTGAAAAAAAAGGAAAAATATTAATGATTTTGGGAACTCCAGGAGGTTCAACAATTATTACTTCAGTTCTACAAACTATTTTAAATGTTTATGAATTCCAAATGAATATTCAAGAAGCAGTAAATGCTCCTAGGTTCCATCATCAATGGCTCCCTGATGAAATTAGATTGGAGCCTGAAAAATTTGATCATTTAATTCCAAACTTATTAAACAAAGGTTATTTCATTAAACCCGAAAAAGAATTAATAGGGAGAGTAGATGCATTATATATTGACTCTAAAGGATTAATTCAAGCGGGAGCTGATCCTAGAGGAGATGATTTTGCTTCTTATTTATATTAATTTAAATTTTCAATTTCATTTAAGTAGCAAATTTTAAGCTTAATATCTTAATTTTGCAAACTTACTTTATGAAATCAAAAAACACAATTGAAATAGAAGGTGCTAGAGTTCACAATTTAAAAAATATAAACTTATCAATTCCAAGGGATAAATTTGTTGTAATTACTGGTTTATCAGGTAGCGGAAAATCTTCACTTGCATTTGACACTATATATTCAGAAAGCCAAAGAAGGTATATGGAAACCTTTTCAGCATATGTACGTCAATTTATAGGAAATATGGAAAGACCAGAAGTTGATAAAATTGAGGGGCTATCACCTGTAATTGCGATTGAACAAAAAACAACTTCTAAAAATCCAAGATCTACAGTTGGAACAGTTACAGAATTATATGATTTCATTAGACTTTTATATGCCAGATTAGGGGTTGCTTATAGTTCATTTAACAATAAAAAAATGGTTAGCTATACTGAAGACCAAATAATTCAATTAGTTAAAAAAGATTTTGAGTATAAAGAAATTTATATTTTATCACCAGTTGTAAAATCCAGAAAAGGTCATTACAGAGAATTGTTTGATTCATTTATAAAAAAAGGCTTTTTAAAATCTAGAATTAACGGAAATATTATTGATTTAAAGAAAGGAATGATGTTAGATAGATATAAAAATCATGATATCGAATTATTGATTGATAGAATAATAGTAAAAAATAATAAAGAATCGATTTCTAGATTAACAAATTCAATAAAAACAGCTCTTTATAATGGTGAAAATTCTGTTTTAATTATTAACCCTAAAACTAAAAAAGAAAAATATTACAGCAAAGATCTTGTCTGTCCTGATAGTGGAATTTCTTATAGTAAACCTGAACCCAATACATTTTCATTTAACTCTCCCAAAGGAATGTGCAAAACATGTAAGGGATTAGGTGTTCAATATATCATAAATAGAAAAAAAATCATACCAGATTATAATAAATCAATTAAAGATGGTGGTATTATTCCTTTAGGCACCAATAAAAGTTCATGGTCATATAAGCAAATTGAAACTATATCAAAGAAATATAACTTCTCACTAAAGGATCCTATTAAAAAAATTAAAACAAAAGCTCTTGATGTGATTTTAAATGGAGGTGTCGAAAATTTTGATATAGAATCTAAAACACTTGGAATCACAAGAAAATATAATATTAATTATGAGGGAATTGAAAATTTTATAAAAAACACCTATGAAAATTCAGAATCTTCCTCTTTAAAAAGATGGGCATCAAGTTTTATGGATCAAATTGAATGTGAAAAATGCAAAGGAAATCGATTACAAAATGAAGCTCTTCAATTTAAAATTGATAATAAAAATATTTCTCAATTGTCTAAAATGGATCTTTCTCAATTATATTCATGGTTGGATAGTTATTCAAAAAAAATTTTAGATAATGAAAAATTAATTGGAGAGGAAATTATCAAAGAAATCCTAACGAGAATTAAATTTTTATTAAATGTTGGACTAAGTTATTTAAATTTAAACCGACCTACTAAATCACTTTCTGGGGGAGAATCTCAAAGAATTAGACTGGCAACACAAATTGGTTCACAATTATTAGGAGTATTATATATTCTCGATGAGCCTAGTATAGGTTTACATCAAAGAGATAATATTAAATTAATAGATTCATTAAGATCTTTACGTGATATTGGAAATTCAATCATAGTAGTTGAACATGACAAAGACATTATGCTTAATTCAGATTATTTAATTGACATGGGGCCTTTCGCCGGCAATAATGGTGGTGAAATAATTTCTACCGGCCCCCCTACTCTTCTTAAGAAAAAAGGAACAATTACAGCTAAATATTTAAACGATACATTAAAAATTAAAATCCCAAATAAAAGAAGAATTGGAAACGGAAAGTTTATTGAACTAAAAGGATGTAATGGTAATAATTTAAAAAATCTTAATGTCTTATTTCCACTTGGATTAATGATATGTGTTACAGGGGTTTCAGGAAGTGGCAAATCAACTCTAATAAATGAAACTTTATACCCTATATTAAATAATAAAATTTTTAATGGTGTAAAAAAACCTTTATCCTATTCAGAAATTACTGGAGTTGAAAATATTGACAAAGTAATTGAAATTAATCAACAACCAATAGGAAGAACTCCAAGAAGTAATCCAGCAACTTATTGTGGTATATTTAGTGAAATAAGAAACTTGTTGTCAATGACACCTGAGGCTAAAATTAGAGGTTATAAGCCTGGCCGATTTAGTTTTAATGTTGTTGGAGGAAGGTGTGAAACATGTAAAGGTGCAGGTTTAAAAACAATTGAAATGAATTTTCTTCCTGATGTAAATGTTCAATGTGAGAGTTGTCAAGGCAAAAGATTTAACAGGGAAACTCTAGAAATAAGATACAAAGGAAAATCTATTTCTGATATATTGAAAATGACCATTAATGAAGCTTATATTTTTTTCAAATCAATTCCAAAAATCTCAAGAAAATTAAAAACAATAAAAGATGTTGGTCTTGGTTACATTTCTTTAGGTCAGTCATCTGTTACACTATCAGGTGGAGAAGCACAAAGAATAAAACTTTCAAGTGAACTTTCAAAAAAAGATACTGGCAATACTTTTTATATATTAGATGAACCAACAACAGGGCTTCATTTTGAAGATATTAGAGTCCTTTTAAATGTTTTAAATATCATTTTAGAAAGAGGAAATACTGTATTAATAATTGAACATAACATTGATGTTATAAAACAGGCTGACTATATTATTGATATTGGATTAGAGGGAGGAGAAAATGGTGGCAAAATCATATGTCAAGGAACTCCTGAAGAAATAATTAAAAACAAAAAAAGTTACACAGCGCCTTTTTTAATGAAAGAGCTTGTCAAATAAATGAAAAAACTTTCTAATTTAATATTTGCTTTCTTTCTGTTGATCAGTATTTATAATACTTCAGCTCAAGTAGATGTTAGTTACAAAATTAAAGCTAATCTAAATTTGCTAAATGAAACCATAGATATTTCACAAATAATCAGGTATAAAAATATAAGAAAAGAACAAACTAATGAGATTTACCTCTATGATTGGTCAAACTCTTATAAAGATACTAAAACTCCCTTATCAAATAGGTTAGCAGAAGAATATAACAGAAGTTTTTATTTATCTTCAAAAAACAAAAGAGGTTTTACTAAAATAGAGAATATTTCATTCGAAAATATTGATCTTGTATGGTTAAGAGAAAAAAATAAACCTGATATAATTAAGTTGTTTCTTCCTAAATTTATCGATAATAATGAAATAGTTGAAATTCACTTAAATTATTCAATTAAACTACCTGACCAAAAATTTACTGGTTTTGGAATTAAGAATAAAAAGTCAATAAATTTAAGATATTGGCATATATCACTAGCTCCATTTATTAAAGACAAATGGATAATTAATAGCAATCTTGATATAGATGACAACAGTTCATTACCATCAAATTTTATTATAAAATGGAATTATACTAATGAATTAAGTTTAATAAGCAACCTAGATAAAGTTAGTTCTGAAAACAAAAACAATAACCTTATAGAAGAGTATGAGGGTATAAATCAGGTAAGAGCTCAATTTATATTTAACAATGAAAATAAATTCAAATCAAATAAATTAAAAAACGGAAAAGTAATATTAACTGATCTAAATCATAAATTCAATGATTCAAATCAATTAAAAAAGAGTCAAAAAAAAATTGATTCATTTGTTTCCTCTCTAATAAAACCTTTCCCCCATAACAAGATTTTAGTATTAAAAAAAGACTATGACAAAAATCCATTTTATGGATTGAATCAACTACCAAAATTTCTTAATGTATATTCTGATAAATTTTATTATGAAATACGATTTTTAAAAGCATATTTAAACAACTACCTAAATGAAGTATTACATATAAACAAAAGAAAAGATCATTGGATAATAAATGGAATTAACACATATATAATGATGAAATATGTTGAAACCTTCTACCCTAATAAAAAACTTTTAGGGGAAATTGCAAACTATTCTTTGTTGAAGCCATTTAAATTATCAAAATTAAATTTTAATGATGGATATGAGTTTTTTTATGAGTTTTCTCAAAGATCAAATCTTCAACAACCTGATATTCTATCTAAGGATAAGCTAATAAAGTTTAATGAAAAAATTGCTTCTCCATCACATGTGGGTATAGGCCTAAATTATATTGAAAAAAATATAGGAGAAAAGAATTTTAATAAATATTTAAAAGAATATATTTCAAAATCAAAAATTAAAAATTTTGAAGAATTTTTTATAAAAAAAACTAATAAAAAAGCAGAATGGTTTTTTAAAACATACATTAGAGACAGAAAAGCCTATGATTTTAAAATCAAAGACATTGAATTAAACAAAGAAAACATATCTTTTAAAATAGAGGAGAAATCAAAAAGATCACTACCAATTAAAATTGCTTTGATTAAAAATGATTCAACTATTTTAAAAAAATGGATTTCTTTTAAAAATGACACAATTATTAAATTAAAAAGAATTGAAGCTGATTACATATCTCTTAATTCAGGGATAAATTTTCCTGAATCAAACAAAAAAAATAATTGGAAGTTTATAAAAAAACCCTCGAGAATTAAACCTTTAAAGTTTAATTTTTTAAAAGATGTTGAAGATCCAAAAAAAAATCAAGTTTTTTACACCCCTATTATAAATTTCAATAATAAATATGACGGTATTTCAGTTGGAATGCGATTATTTAATAAGAGAATAAAGTCTCAATCATTTACATTAGATACTTTTCCGGAATATTCATTTAACGAAAATACGTTGGTTGGTTCTTTTAGATCAGTTTTTAAATTTTATAACGATTATAATAACAATTATCTAACTCAATTTCAAATTTTTGGGAGTTCTTATCATTATAATTCCAATTTAAGGTATACTGTATTTGTTCCTAGTTTATCATGGGTTTTTAGAACACCTAATTTAAGATCAAATAAAAGACAGCTTCTAAATGTATCATGGTATAATGTTCATAGAGAAAAAGATTTGAATATTAAAACAGATCCTGATTATAGTATCTTAAATTTAAGATATGATTTTCATAATAAAGGGGCTATTAATTATCTTACATTTAGATCAAGTTTAGAATTATCAAAAAATTTTGGAAAAATAATTCTTGAAAATAATTACAGAAAACTATTTCCTAGTGGTAGACAACTTGAAATTCGGTTTTTTGTTGGAAAATTTCTTTGGTATGACTACTTCAATAAAGACAAATTCTTTGATTTTAATTTGAATAGAGTAACTGATTATCTTTTTCAATACAATTACCTTGGTAGATCAGAAAAAACTGGATTTTATAGTCAACAATTTATTCCTGCAGAAGGAGGTTTTAAATCAAAATTTGAACAATCTAATGCTAATGATTATATGTTTTCAACAAACCTATATATTGGTATATGGAAATGGATAGAATTATATACTGATTTCGGACTAATCAAAAGTAGAAATTTGAAGTTAAAAGGTTATTATGATTCTGGATTTAGAATAAATTTAGTACCTGATTACCTTGAGCTTTATTTTCCTTTAGCTTCATCAAATGGATTTGAAATTTCTCAGTTTAAATATAATTCTAAATTAAGATTTAAAATTCTTGTTGAACCTAGGACTCTTACGTCTTTATTTACCAGAAAATGGTTTTAACAAAAAAACTAATTAAAAATCTTCTTATATTACAATTCAAACTATTAAATGAGTCTTATTAAAAAAGAATTAGATAAAAAAATTTCATTTGATGCATTTAAAAAACAGGTGCTTCAAGATTATAAAATAATAGTTGAAAGCAGGGAATGTGCAATTCTAGGAAGAAGAGAAGTTCTTTCAGGGAAAGGGAATTTTGCCATTTTTGGAGATGGGAAGGAATTACCCCAAGTTGTTTTAAATCATTTTTTTCAAAACGGGGATTTTAGATCAGGATATTATAGAGACCAAACTATTCTTTTAGCTCAAAATAACTTATCTATTAAACAAATTTTCGCAGCTATATATGCTGATCTTGATATAGTTCGTGAACCGATGTCTGGAGGAAGGCAAATGGTTGGCCATTTTGTTACAAAAAGTAATATAAACAATGAGTTTGTTGATCTAATTAATCAAAAAAATCATGCTGCTGATGTTTCTCCAACAGCATCACAAATGCCTAAGTTAGTTGGCTTAGCCCAAGCATCAAAAATATATAGAAATCTTTCAACTAAAAATTCTAGTAAATTTTCAAATAATGGAAATGAAATAGCTTGGGGAACTATTGGTAATGCAAGTACTAGTGAAGGTGTTTTTTTTGAGGCAATTAATGCAGCTGGTGTTCTGCAAATCCCAATGGTAATAAGCATATGGGATGATGATTATGGAATCTCTGTTCACAATAAAGATCAAACAACTAAAGAAAGCATTTCAAAAGTATTAAAAGGTTTTCAAAAAACAGATAGTCAACCTGGTTTAGAAATAATTGAAGTTAAAGGATGGGATTATACGGCTCTTATTGATGCTTATAGCTACGCTTCAAAACTTGCAAGAAATGATCATATTCCTGTAATGGTCCATGTTACTGAGTTAACTCAACCTTTGGGGCATTCTTCATCTGGATCACATGAAAGATATAAAACAACAGAAAGGCTAGAATGGGAAAAAAAATATGACTGTAATTTAAAAATGAAGGAATGGATTTTATCAAATGGTATAGCAGATCATGATGATCTTGAATTAATTGAAAAAAATGCAAAAATAACAGTAAAAAATGAAAGAATCTCTGCATGGAATGAGTATCAAAAACCCATATTAAAACAAAGAGAAATTTTTTATAATTTTTATACTGATTTTATTGATAAAACTAATAATGATATAAATCTACAATTAATTAAGAAAGAATTAGTCTCAAATACTGAACCTTGTTATAATGATATAATCTCTTCGGCGAGAAAAAGTCAATATATTTTATCTAAATTTCCAAATATTAATTCTGAAAAATTCAAAAAATGGCTTAATAATCTCAAATCAGAGATTGAAGAAAAAGTTTCATCGAATTTATATTCATATAATCTTGATTTTTATAATAAAATTGAAATTACGCCATTAGAATATGACGAAAAACCTAAAATCGTTGATGGAAGAATCATAATTAGGGATAATTTTGAAGCTTTACTTAGTAAAAATGATGATTTATTAATTTTTGGAGAAGATGTAGGTAAAATTGGCGATGTAAATCAAGGTTTAGAAGGTCTTCAAGAAAAATTTGGAAAAATAAGAATAGCTGATACTGGCATAAGAGAAGCTACAATTGTTGGGCAAGGAATAGGTTTAGCTCTCAGAGGGTTCAGACCGATTGCTGAAATTCAATATTTAGATTACATTTTGTATTGTATTCAAATTTTGAGCGATGATTTAGCCTCATTAAACTATAGAACAAATGCACAGCAAATTGCACCTTTGATAATAAGAACTAGAGGACATAGACTAGAAGGAATTTGGCACTCTGGATCTCCAATGGCAGGTATGATTCATTTATTAAGAGGTATTCATATTATAGTTCCTAGAAATATGACGCAAGCAGCTGGGTTTTATAATTTTTTAATGACAATTCAACAACCAGCTGTTGTAATTGAGCCATTAAACTCCTATAGACTTAAAGAAAAACTCCCAAATAATTTAGGAGATTACACGATCAAACCAGGAGAAATTGAAATATTAAAAAAAGGTGAAGATATAACTATAATTTCATATGGCTCAACTCTGAGATTAGTTCAACAAGCTTCGAAAAAATTATTAAATAATGGAATAAGTGTTGAGGTAATTGATATTCAAACTTTAATTCCTTTTGATACTAATAAAAATATTTTTAAAAGCATTAATAAAACCAATAATCTTCTGATAGTAGACGAAGATGTCCCAGGTGGAGCTAGCGCATATATTTTACAGCAATTACTTGAAAAACAAAATATATTTAAACACCTTGATAGTAAACCCGTTCTTCTTTCAGCTAAATCTCATAGGCCAGCATACGGTTCTGATGGTGACTATTTTTCTAAACCATCATTTGATGATATCTACGATGCTGTTTACAACATTATGCATGATCAAAATCCAAATAAATTCCCAAGGATTTAATTATAAACTCATTATTTTTAATAAGACTTCTTTTAATAATTCATAATGATTAAAACCAGATGAATTTATTCCTTTAATTTTCAGATCTGATTCATAAATTATAGAAAGAGCATCTTCACATTGCTTTATTGAGTAATTATTTGACGCTATGGTATATTGTTTAATAAAAAAAGGATTAATACTTAATTTTGAAGGAGCTTCTTTTAATGGATTATTAAAACAATGAAAGATTAATACTTTTTGAAAAAAAGAATGCATTACCGAAAGCGTCAATACAATTGGATATTTTTTTGAATTATTACTTAAATATCTAATTATGTGAAATGCTTTAGAGAAGTTTTTTAACCCAATTTCATTTTGTAACTCAAAATTATTAAAATCTTTGCTAAAACCAATCTGACTTTCTATGATATCAGCAGTAATTTCCTTTTTTTCTTTTATAGCTAATTTAATTTTATTTAATCCTTTTTCAATAACACTAAGATCTGAACCTACTGAGTCTGCCAAAAATTTCGAATTTGATGGAGAAATAACCAAACTCATTGAATTTGATAATTCAGAAATAAATTGAGGCAATTGATACTCATATAATTTTTTAAACTCAAGTATTTTCCCATACTTAAAAGCAGATTTATATAGTTTTTTTCTTTTATCAAAAACTTTGTTCATATAACAAAAAACAATTATTGATCTTTGTGATGAATTTTCAACATATTTAGCTAAGTCATCTAACCCTTTATCTATATATTGTGCCTCTTTTACAATAATTAAATTATATTTTGATACTAAAGGAAATCTTCTAGCAACCTCTATCAAATTGTTTACAGTTGTTTCTTTTCCATATAAAACAAAATAATCAAAGTTTTTAGATTCTTCAGTTACAATTTTATCGACTAAAAGCTTTACTAATCTTTTGATAAAAAATTCTTCAGTTCCCGATAATAAGTAAAATGAATGGAATACACCTTTTTCTATATCAGAAATTGCTAATTTATAATCATTCATATTAAAAAATTATGCAATTTTACCATATGTACAAATTAAATTTTCCATTATATCAAATCCCTCTCAAAAATAAAGAAAATAAAACGTTGGTATTCGATTCTATAAGAAAAAAATGGCTAAAACTTGTTCCTGAAGAATGGGTTAGATTAAATTGTATTGAGTTTTTAATAAATGAAAAAAAAATTTCTAGATCATTAATTTCTGTTGAAAAAGAATTCAAATTAAATAACTTAAAAAAAAGATTTGATATTGTAGTTTTTAATAAAAAAGGTGAAATTTATTTACTCGTTGAATGTAAAGCTCCAAATGTCAAAATAAGTCAATCTGTTTTTAATCAAATCACTAAATATAATTTAGTTTTAAAAAGTAAATTTTTAATGATCTCAAATGGAATTAATCATTATTTTTTTTCAATGAATTTTGAAAGTCAAAAAATTGAATTTTTAAAAGAACTCCCCTATTATGATTTATAAATTATCAAATATTGGAATTGTAATTTTAAATTATAATGGAGAGAATTTTTTAAAAAAATTTCTTCCTGATATATTAAAATATAGTCCAAATTCTAAAATTTATATAATTGATAACTGTTCTGAAGATAATTCTATCGAATTAATTAAGAATAATTTTAAAAAAATTAACATAATTCAATTAAAAAAAAACTACGGATACTCAAAAGGATATAATTTAGGTTTAAAAAATATAAAAGAAAAAATTTTATGTTTAATCAATAACGATGTTAAAGTAAGTAAAGGTTGGATTAATCCAATTCTCGCTTTTTTTAATAAAAACAAGAAAGCAGCAATTTTACAACCTCACATAATGAGTTATTTAAATAACAATAAATTTGAATATGCAGGAGCAGCAGGAGGATTTATTGATAAATTAGGATATCCTTTTTGTAAAGGAAGAATTTTTAATTATTTAGAAGAAAACAAAAAACAATATGACAAAAATTGTCAAATATTTTGGGCAAGCGGATCATGTTTTTTTATTAAAAATGATCTATTTAGAGAGTTAAATGGCTTTGATGATGATTTTTTTGCCCATCAAGAAGAAATTGATTTATGTTGGAGAACTAAAATAAGAGGAAATGAAATTTGGTCAATTTACAACTCTAAAGTTTATCATTTAGGAGGTGGAACCATTAGTTATAATAGTTCACATAAAACTTTTTTAAATCATCGAAATAATATTTTAATGCTCATTAAAAATCTTCCTAATAATTTGTTTTTTAATGTGTTATTTAAAAGATTTATTTTAGATTTTATCACATCTCTTTGGCATTTACTTAATTTTAGACCAAGACATTCATTCTCAATAATTAAGGCATACTGGCATTTAATCTTCTTGTTTAATCGGTTCAAAAAAAAACGACACAAGTCTAATAATTACGATAAGTACTTTAAAATCAATAACTTGCCATATAATTACTTTGTTAAAGGGCTAAAAAAATTTACAGACTTGAAGGTGAATAATAATAATTTGTGTTAATTTGTAAAAAAAATTTAAAAATCATAATAATGAAAAAGGTACTAGCTCTGATACTTACGGTTTTTTTAGCCTCTTGTGTATCACAAAAGAAATTTACAGAACTTGAACAACTTCAACAAAACACGAAAAGTTTATTAGACACAACAACCATTAAAATGAATGCTTGTGAAGAAGAAAAAGAAGCAGCTTTAGCTTCTTTAGAAACATTAAAAGAGCAAAATAAATTCTTGAATGCAAATAACCAAGACTTAATCAATAATATTGGAAATCTTACTACTCTTTCTCAAAAAGGAGCTGAAAATCTGGAAAGATCTTTAGAAAGTATGAAAGAAAAAGATTTAAGAATTGAAAAAATGCAAGATGCCGTTACCAAAAAAGATTCTGTTACTCTAGCTTTAGTAACAAGTCTTAAAGGTGTTCTTGGAAATATGAGTGATGATGACATAGAAATAAATGTAGAAAAAGGTGTTGTTTATGTTTCAATTTCAGATAAATTACTCTTTAGAAGCGGAAGTTACACTGTTACTTCAAGAGCAAAGGCTGTATTAGGAAAAGTTGCAAAAGTTGTAAACGACAAACCTGAGATAGAATTTATGGTTGAAGGCCATACTGATAATGTTCCGATTAAAGCTGATGGAATTCTTGATAATTGGGATCTAAGTGTTAAAAGAGCTACAGCTGTAATTAGAATTTTACAAAACGACTTTGATGTCAGCCCTGAAAGAATGACTGCCTCTGGAAGAAGCTATTATGTTCCTATTGCTGACAATGATACTGCTCGTAATAGAGCTAAAAACAGAAGGACAAGAATAGTTATTCTTCCAAAACTAGATCAATTTTACGACCTAATAGATCAAGGAATGAACTCTAGTAAATAATTTTAAAAAAGACTAATTGATAAAACACGCTTATTTAAGCGTGTTTTTTTTTAACTAGTTTTTAATTTTGCAAATCTTAATAATAATTTTTTAACACCAATGCCTTTAAAATCAATAGAAGCTATTTTATCTTTTCCTTTACCATCAATTCCTATTATGATTCCATATCCAAATCTTTCATGAGAAACCTCTTGGTTAATTTTTAAAGAATTGTTTTTAATTGAAAAATCAGATATTTTACCAACATTATTTATTGTTTTTAATCTCTTATTATTAGTTGTGTAAAAATTGCTTAGTGAATTTATTTTTTTTTCTTTTTTTCGAGTTCCTCCATAAGATGGAAAGAAAGTTTCTTCATTATTATTAAATTCTAAATATTCAGTATCCATTTCTTCAATGAATCTGCTAGCTTCGACATCTATAATTTTACCCCACCTATATCTTGACAAAGTATAAGATAAAAAGGCCTGCTTTTCAGCTCTTGTTAATGCTACATAAAATAATCTTCTTTCTTCTTCTAATTCACTTCTACTATTAAGACTTAGAGCTGAAGGAAAAAGATCTTCTTCCAAACCAACAATAAAAACATAAGGAAATTCAAGTCCTTTTGACAAATGAATTGTCATAAGTGAAACTTCATCTTTTTCATAATTATTATTTATATCAAAATCAGTTACTAAAGAAATATCTTGAATAAAATTTGCAAGACTTGTATCAGCATCCGCTAATTCAACTTGACCCTCTATAAAATCTCTTATTCCATTTAACAATTCTTCAATGTTTTCAATTCTTGTTAAAGATTCTGGAGTAAAATCTTTTTTTAATTCTTGAATTATACCTGATTTTTTAAAAACTAAGTCACATATTTCAAATGCATTTAATTTTTGATTTTCAATTCTAAACATTTCAATTAAAAAATAAAATTTTGATAATCTCTCTAAAACGCCTTTATTAAATATATTTTTTATTTTATTTGAATCGCTAATTGATTCATATATACTAATATTATTCTCATTAGAGTAAAAAATAAGTTTATCCAAGGTCGATTGACCTATTCCTCTTGCAGGATAATTAATAATTCTTTTTAAACTTTCTTCATCCTTTGGATTAATTATCAATCTCAAATAAGCCAAAACATCCTTAATTTCTTTTCTTTTATAAAAGGAAAGGCCTCCATAAATTCTATAAGGAATTGATTTTTTTCTTAATGAATCTTCAATTGCCCTTGATTGAGCATTTGTTCTATAAAGAATTGCAAAATCTTTATTCTTTAAAAGATTTTTAGTTTTAATCTCTTCAATTTTTGAGGCAACATATCTACCCTCCTCTGCATCTGAATGCATTTTACTAACTAAAATTTTTTCTCCATTATCATTATGAGTCCAAACAGATTTTTCAATTTTAGATAGATTATGCTTTATTACAGAATTAGCAAGATTGACAATGTTTTTAGTTGATCTATAATTTTGTTCTAATCTATATAGATTTACATCTTCATAATCTTTTTGAAAATTTAATATATTATTAATATTTGCACCTCTAAAAGAATAAATGCTTTGAGAATCATCCCCAACAACACAAATGTTTTGATATCTATCTGATAAAGCCTTAACAATAAGATATTGAGAATGATTAGTATCTTGATACTCATCAACTAAAATGTATTTAAATCTTTCCTGATATTTGGCTAGAACATCTGGGAATTTGTTCAATAGCTCATTAGTTTTAAGTAATAAATCATCAAAATCCATTACACCTGCCTTAAATGTTCTCTCAACATATTCCTTATATATTTCACCGATTTTAGGTCTTTTAGACATTAAATCTGCTTCCATAAGCTCAGGGTTATTGAAATAAGCATTAACAGTTATCAAATTGTTTTTAAATGTAGAAATACGACTTCTAATTTGTTTATACTTATATAAATCTTTATCAAAGTTTTTTTCTTTAATTATTGAGGAAATTAGTCTTTCCGAATCCTGGGTATCATATATAGTAAAATTCGAAGGATATCCAAGTTTATTTGACTCTGCTCTTAAAATTCTTGCAAAAACAGAATGAAAGGTCCCCATCCATAAATTCATTGCTTCACTCTGACCAACAACTTTTGAAATCCTATCTTTCATTTCTCTAGCAGCTTTATTAGTAAAAGTCAATGCCAAAATTGAAAAAGGATCAATACCTTGATCCATTAAATATGCGATTCTATATGTTAAAACTCTAGTTTTTCCTGATCCTGCACCAGCAATAACAATTAAGGGACCCTCTTTTTGAATTACAGGAGCTTTTTGAGCTTCATTTAAATCTGAAAGATATTCTTTGTCCTCTTTGATTTGCATATATTATAAATTTAATTAATTATTGATTTTCCAACCCTGATTAAAAAAATAAATTATAAACATATATATTTAACTTTATATCAAAATGAATTAATTTGCACAAATGAAACTCATAAAAATTATATTCTTATTAATTTTATTAAGCTTTAACTATACTATTACAGGACAATATGAAAAAGAAATATTTAATAAAATTGAAAATAAAGTAATTAAATGGAGACACCATATTCATCAAAACCCAGAACTTTCTAACAGAGAATTTGAAACGGCAAAATTTGTTTCCAAACATTTAAAATCACTTGGTATAAAAGTAACTGAAAACGTTGCTCATACTGGAGTAGTAGGAATTTTAAAAGGTACATCTCCAGGAAAAGTTTTAGCATTAAGAGCAGATATGGATGCTCTTCCAGTAACAGAAAGAAATAATTTACCATATAAGTCAACTAAAACAACATTATATAATGATCAAAAAACTGGAATTATGCATGCTTGTGGTCATGATACCCATGTTGCAATATTAATGGGAGTAGCAGAATTGTTATCAAAAAATAATGATTTTCCAGGTACAATTAAATTTATTTTTCAACCTGCTGAAGAAGGTCCTCCTCCTGGAGAAGAGGGAGGTGCAAAATTAATGATAAAAGAAGGTGTTTTAGAAAATCCAAAAGTTGATGCAATCTTTGGGCTACATATAAATTCTGGCACCCATGTTGGAAAAATAAAGTATAAACCTGGAGGAATGATGGCTTCATCTCAAAGGTTTGTAATTAAAGTTAAAGGTAAACAAGCACATGGTTCCAGACCATGGCAAAGTGTTGATCCTATAACAATTTCAGCCCAAATAATTAACAGTTTGCAAACTTTAGTAAGTAGAGAATCTGAACTAACCAAAGAAGCTGTTGTAATAAGTGTTGGTTCAATCCACTCTGGAATAAGATTTAATATAATTCCTGAAGAATTGGAAATGATTGGAACTATTAGAACATTAGACAAAGAAATGAAAGAATATATAAGAAACAGAATTAAAAATATGGTGCCAAATATAGCTAATGCTTATAGAGCCTCTGCCAGTGTTGAAATAGTTGATGGTGCAGATATTACTTATAATGATCCAATGTTAACTAAAAAAATGATTCCTTCATTAGAAAAAGTTGTTGGAGAAGAAAATGTTATAGAAATTTCTGCTGTTACTGGAGCCGAAGATTTTTCATATTTTCAATCTAAAATTCCTGGATTTTATTTCTTTTTAGGAGGGACACCATTAGATATTAATGAAAATATGGCGCCTTCCCACCACACACCAGATTTTTTTGTTGATGACAAAGCCCTAATAATTGGAGTTAAAGCTTTAACACAATTGTCAATTGACTATTTATCAAATTAAGTTCAATGGATCAACTCCAGACTTCAATTGAATACGTTAAAGGTGTTGGTCCAAATAGGGCAAAATTATTAAAAGAAGAATTAAATATTTTAACTTATAGAGATCTTTTAACTTTTTTTCCTTTCAGATATATAGATAGAAGTAAATTTTATAAAATATCTGAAATACCAAAAAACAATATTGAAATTCAAATAATAGGTCAAATAATTGATATTAAAATTATTGATCAAAGAAAAGGGAAAAGAATGGTTGCTATACTAAAAGATTTTTCAGGAGAAATTGATCTTGTTTGGTTTAAAGGTTATAAATGGATTAAACAAAGTCTTATTAAATACAAAAACTATGTCATATTTGGAAAAATAAATTGGTTTAAAGGCAGAGCCTCAATCCCACACCCTGAAATACAAACAGAAGAAGATTTTAAAAAAAAAATAGGGAATAAACTTCATCCTATTTATCCTTCTACTGAAAAACTTACTAATTCTGGATTTACTCAAAGGACTATTAAAAATATAGTTTTTGAATTATTAAAAATAAACAGTTCTAAAATAAAAGAAAACTTACCAAAAAATTTAATTAATAAATTAAAATTAATATCTAATTCAGAGGCAATAAAACAAATTCATTTTCCAGAAAACAATTCAATATTAGCTAAAGCTCAATTTAGATTGAAATTTGAAGAACTTTTTATTCTTCAAATGAAGATGTTAATTAAAAATATTGAAAGAAAGGAAAAAATTAAAGGATTTAAGTTTCAAAAAATAGGAAAATCATTTAATTCCTTTTACAAGGAACATCTTCCTTTTAGCCTGACATCATCACAAAAAAAGGTTATGAAAGAGATAAGACAAGATTTATCAAAAGGAATTCAAATGAATCGTCTTCTTCAAGGTGATGTTGGTTCAGGCAAAACTATTATAGCTGTTTTATCTTCTTTAATTGCTATTGATAATGATTTTCAGTCAACCATTGTTGCGCCAACTGAAATTTTAGCTCAGCAACATTATAATTCATTTAAGTCATTATTAATAAAGACAAGTATTAATTGTTACTTACTTACAGGCAGTTCTACAAAAAAAGAAAGAATTGAAATAAAAAATAACCTAAAAAACGGCACACTAAATATTTTGATTGGAACTCATGCTGTTCTTGAAAGTAATGTTGAGTTTAAAAATCTAGGTCTCGCTATAATTGATGAACAACACAGATTTGGTGTAGCTCAAAGATCTAAGTTATGGTTAAAAAATAATCTTCCTCCTCATATTTTAGTCATGACCGCTACTCCAATTCCAAGAACATTAGCAATGAGTATTTATGGTGACCTTGACATATCCATTATAAATGAACTTCCTCCTGGAAGAATACCTGTTAAAACTTTCCACAGATATGAAAATAAACGACTACAAGTTTTTAAATTTATTAAAAATCAAATAGATAAAAACGAACAAGTTTATATTGTTTACCCACTTATAGAAGAATCCTCAAAATTAGACTATAAAGATCTAATGGATGGATACGAAAGTATTTCTAGATATTTTTCAAAACCCAAATATCAAATTAGTATTGTTCATGGAAAAATGAATGCTGAAGAAAAAAAAATTGAAATGGATAGATTCGTAAAGAATCAAACTCAAATAATGGTTGCAACAACTGTTATAGAGGTCGGAGTTGATGTCCCAAATGCTTCACTAATTTTAATTGAAAGTGCTGAAAGATTTGGATTATCTCAACTTCATCAACTAAGAGGAAGAGTTGGAAGAGGAAAAAAACAAAGCTATTGTATTTTAATGAGTTCAAATAAATTATCTGAGAATGGAAAGGTAAGGTTAAAAACAATGGTGGATACAAACAATGGTTTTAATATAGCAGAGGTTGATTTAAATCTTAGAGGTCCTGGAGATTTATTAGGAACACAACAAAGTGGAATTATTAAATTAAAAATTTCTGACCTAGTAAAAGACTCAGAGTTAATCCTATTAGCAAGAAATGAAGCTATTAAAATATTAAAAAATGATCCTAGCCTTTCAAGTAAAGAAAATTTGGTATTAAATAGAACTATTTCAAAATTGGAACTAGATAAAAGTTTTTGGAATCTTGTAAGCTAATATAGATTAGTATATTTGTTGAAAATTTTAGACTCTTGAAAGTATCTTATAACTGGTTAAAAGATTTTATAGATTTCGATGTTTCTCCTAATCACTTATCAGAGATTTTAACTAATCTAGGCCTAGAAGTTGAAAAAACAAAGAAAATTGAATCTATAAAAGGAGGTCTTGAGGGGATTTTTGTTGGTCACGTAATCGAATGCTATAAACATCCCAATGCTGATCGATTAAAGTTAACAAAAGTTAAAATAGATAAAGACAATATTTTACAAATAATTTGTGGCGCTCCAAATGTTTCTTCCAATCAAAAAGTTGCAGTTGCAACCGTTGGCACAATTTTATATGATCAATATGGGAAAGAGTTTAAAATAACCAAGAGCAAAATAAGAGGAGAATTAAGTATGGGTATGATATGCTCTGAAAAAGAATTAGGAATAAGTGATAACCATGATGGCATATTTGTTTTAAAAAGTTCAATTAAAGCTGGAACACCATTAAAAGAAATAATAAAATCTGAAACTGACCATGTTTTTGATATTGGATTAACTCCAAATAGGTCAGATGCAATGAGTCATATGGGTATAGCAAGAGATTTAAAAGCTGTATTTAACTTTAAGAATATAAATTATAAGAACAAAAAATATGACGTAAATGCATTTAAAATTGATAGTAATTCTAATAATATTCCTGTCGAAATATTAAATCCAAAAAAATGTTATAATTATCATGGTTTAACTATTAGCAATGTAATTGTAGAGGAATCACCTGAGTGGTTAAAAAACAGATTAACTTCCATCGATATAACTCCAAAAAACAATATTGTCGATATTACAAATTATGTTTTACATCATTTAGGACAACCTCTTCACGCATTTAACGCTGACATAATCAAAAACAAAATTGTTGTTAAGGAATGTGATTCAAAAACAAAATTTAAAACTTTAGATGGTGTTGAAAGGCTTTTAGACAAAGAAGATTTAATGATTTGTGATGATGAAAAACCATTATGTATTGCTGGAGTATTTGGAGGAGAAAATTCTGGAATCAATAATAATACAACTAATATTTTTTTAGAAAGTGCTTGTTTTGAACCTAAAACAATTAGAAAAACTGCTAAAAGACATTTCCTTAGTACAGATGCTTCATATAGATTTGAAAGAGGTGTAGATCCAGAATTGACTCTTTTTACATTGAAGTTTGCAGCTTCTCTTATAAAATCAATATGTGGTGGAAAAATTTCCAGTGAAATTCAATCTTTTTCTAATCATCCAAAAGAAAAAGAAATAGTTGATTTGAAGTTAAGAAGTATTGACTCTTTAATTGGTGAAAAAATCTCATTAAAATTTATTATTTCTATTTTAGAGTCTTTAGAAATTAAAATAGTTAAAGAATCAAAAGAAAACCTTTTATTAAAAATTCCATATTACAGAGTTGATGTTACAAGACCTGCAGATGTTATTGAAGAAATTCTTAGGATATATGGTTATAATAATTTAAAATCTTCAAATTTAAAACACCAATTTAAACCTAAATTTGATTTATTTGAACCAGCAAAAGTTGAAAAGTCAATTTCAAATTTTTTGATTTCCAATGGATTCAATGAAGTATTGAACAATTCTTTAACATCCTCTAAAAAAACAAAAGATAAATTAAATGATTCCATAACTATTTTAAACCCTCTTAGTAGTGAAACTTCTTCTCTAAGACAGTCAATGATAAATTCAATTTTAGGATCCATTTCATATAACATAAACAGGCAAAACAGAGATTTAAAATTATTTGAGTTTGGAAACGTATATTTTAAAAAAGAAAAATATATTGAAACACAAAAATTATGTATTTCTTTATTTGGAAATATTTTTGATGAAAATTGGAATGTAACTTTTTCAGTGTCAAAATTTTACTATCTAAAAGGTGTTATATCAAATATTTTAGATTTACTTAAAATTTATAATTATAATGTTGAATATTTTAAAAATAGTTTTTTTTTAGAAGGAGTCTTCTATAAAACAAAGGGGTTAAAATTAATTGAAATGGGATTATTAGATAACAAACTTCTTAATAACTATGATATAAAAGGGTCAGTATACGTTGCTGAATTTGATTGGAATAATATTTTAAAACTTGCATATAAACAACCAATTAAATATAAAAATCTTTCAAAGCATCCATCTTCAAGAAGAGATTTTTCTCTTTTAATAAATGATTCAGTCAACTTTAATTCAATAAAAAAAATTGCGTTCAAAACTGATAACAGCATATTAAAAAATGTAAGTTTATTTGACTATTACAAAGGCAAAGAGATTCCTTCTGGAAAAAAGTCTTATGGAGTTAGCTTTAGTTTTCAGGATGAAAAAAGAACATTAACTGATAAAGAAATTGATTTTATAATGGATAAACTTTTTGTAAATTTGCAAAAAGAATTAAAAGCTGAATTAAGATAAATGAAAAACTATAACATTCTAAAAAAAACAAATATTCAAAAAGTCTTAGAAAAAGAAAAAAAATCCAACTTTGACTTTACTCTTAAAGAATTACTTAAAGAGTTTAAAATTAAAAGAAAAAATAATTTTAATATTAAACTCTTAGACAGGAACAGGATATACCATATAAATCAAATTAAAAAAGTCTGTATAGACTATAGATTAAGATTTTTAGATATTAAATACTTTAAAAATAAAATACCTATTGAAGCGTCAAGTCAAATCAAATTATTAGAAGAAGTTCATAATAATTCAATTTCTGATTACAAAATAATGGCTCCTTCAAAGTTATTTAGATTAATAAGAAAAGATGATCCATTACTTTTTGCTCCATTAGGTAACGGATACTTTTATCTTATTCACAAATGGGGAAATGACTTGAACCCAATAAGAAAAATTTTAATGTGGCCATTAAAAAACATTAAAAATCTATTTATTACAATTTTTTCTCTGACTCTTATTTTAACTTTAATTACCCCACAAAACCTATTTACCAAAAACCCCTCTTTATCATCATTCTGGTTACTTTATTTTTTTAATTTAAAAGCTGTAATGTTTGTTTTCTTTTTTTATGGTATTTCAATGGGCAAAAATTTTAGCAAATTTATTTGGAATAGTAAGTATAACAAAAGTTAAATTTATTGAAAAAAGATAGTTACTGTAAAATATTTTCAGGTCAACTAATTGAAATTATCAAAGTTAAAGCAGAATTAAAAAAATTTAATATAATTCCAATAATAAAAGACAAGAATGAATCTGCAAGACTAGCTGGTTTTGGCTCAATTTTCAATGTAATTGAAGTTTTTGTTCATAATGACGAATTAAATAAATCTCTAGAAATAATTTCTGAATTAAATATTAAATAGAATATAATTTTTGTCTAAGTTCCTTAATTTTAGGATCAGCCATATAATCTTCAAACATTGAATATCTGTCAATTACACCATTTGGTGTTAATTCAATTATTCTATTACCTAGTGTTTGAGCAAAAGTATGGTCGCTAGTACTAAAAATCAAAGTTCCTTTATAATTTTTTAATGAATTATTAAATGCAGTTATAGATTCTAAATCTAGATGATTAGTTGGTTCATTTATTAATAATACATTAGCCTTTTCCATCATTATTTTTGAAAGCATACATCTAACTTTTTCTCCACCTGATAAAACATTAACATTTTTTAATGCTTCATCGCCACTAAATAACATTTTTCCTAAAAACCCTCTTATAAAAACCTCTTCTTTTTCCTCATCAGATTTTGAATATTGTCTTAACCAATCTATTAAAGAAATCTCTCCTTTAAAATAAGAATCATTTTCTGATGGGAGAAATGCCTTTTTTGTTGTAATTCCCCATTCAAATTTACCTTTATCAGCAACTAAACTACCTTCTAATATTTCGTAAAAAGCTTTAATAGCTCTAGAATCTTTAGAAAAAAGAACTACTTTATCTGATTTCATTAAGCTGAAATTTATTTTCTTAAATAAAATATCATTATCAAAACTATATGTCAAATTATCAACATTAAGAATTTGATTCCCAGCCTCTCTTTCTTGTTCAAAAATAATAGCAGGATATCTTCTAGATGAGGGTTTTATATCTTCAAAATTTAATTTATTAATCATTTTCTTTCTTGATGTAGCTTGTTTTGATTTAGAAACATTTGCTGAAAATCTAGCAATAAACTCCTCTAATTCTTTCTTCTTTTCTTCAGCTTTCTTATTTATTTGATTTTTTTGTCTTAAAGCTAATTGACTAGATTCGTGCCAAAATGTATAATTTCCTGTATAATGGTTGATTTTTCCATAATCTATATCTGAAATATGAGTGCAGACCGAATCTAAAAAATGTCTGTCATGAGAAACAATAATAACCGTATTTTCATAACTAGATAAAAAATCTTCTAACCACATTATTGTGTAATAATCCAAATCATTAGTAGGCTCATCCATAATTAAAATGTCTGGGTTTCCAAATAAAGATTGGGCTAACAGAACTCTAACCTTTTGTTTTCCATCTAAATCTCCCATATTTAAATGATGAAGATTTTCATTAATATCTATATTTGATAATAAATTAGCTGCATCACTTTCTGCACTCCACCCTCCTATTTCTTCATATTTTGTCTGAAGTTTTCCAACTAAATCACCATCATCATCTGAAAAGTTTTCCTTAGAGTATAATTCCTCCATTTTCTTTTTAATATCAAATAGTTTTTTATTACCCATTAAAACAGCATCTAAAACACTATGATTGTCATAAATATTATGATTTTGTTCTAAAACTGATAATCTTTTCCCTGGTTCAATATTTACAGATCCAGAATTTGGTTCTAAATCTCCAGACAAGATTTTCAAAAAGGTTGATTTTCCAGCTCCATTCGCTCCTATTATTCCGTAACAATTTCCTGGAGTAAAAGTTATATTAACCTCATCAAATAAAACTCTTTTTCCAAATTGTAAAGAAAGATTTGATACCGTAAGCATATTTAATATTTATTTTTCGGCAAATTTATAAAAATAGATTATTTAAGATTTTATTAATTTTATTATTTAATTAAATATTAAACTTTGATAATCAAAACACCTCCTTTTCATATATTTTTAATTTTCATCTTGTTGTCGTGTGAAAATGAGAAATCAAAAGGAGTTTTTTTTGGAGGACATATAATAAATCCCTCATCTAATTATGTATCGCTTTATAAAGGAAATATTAGTATAGATACTTTTAATCTAAATAAGGATTATAAATTTATCAAAAAATATGACACCATCTCAGATGGAATTTATGAATTGGAGCATATGCCAGAACATCAAACAATCTTATTAGAAAATGGAGATAGTATATGGGCTAGAATAAATGCTTCTTCTTTTGATGAATCTATTTATTTTTCAGGTAAAGGTTCTTCTAAAAATAATTTCTTAATTGAATCAATGCTTAATGAAAAAAATGATGATAAATACCTTTCTACAAAATATTCTACAAATAGTATTGATTTTAACTTAATAATTGATTCTTTGATAATGAAGCATAAGAATTCTTGGATTATAATGGATTCTTTAAATGAACTATCTGAAATTGCTCAAAAAATCACACAAGCCTCATATATATATCCTTATGCAACAAAAAGAGAAAGGTATGCTCTATTAAGAGGAACAAATTGGTCAAAAAAAGAAGATAGTGTTTTTTTTGATTACAGAAAATATTTGAATTACGGTGACAACGATTTGGCTTTTTTTAATCCATATATAAATTACACAATAAACTATATTAATGAAAAAGCTTTAGATAGTGGTCAATTATATTTTAATGAAAAGTCATTAACTAAATTTAATATTAAAAGACTTAAAATGATTGACAAATTAATTTCTGGGGATCTTCTCAGGAATAATTTAGCTAGAGCAATTGCATTTGAAGAAATATTAAATTTTGATAATCATAATAATCATAATGAATTTCTTGAAATTTACTCCGAGATTAACACTTCTAAAAATTATATATCTGAAGTTTTAGAAATGCATTCTGATATTACGAAAATGGGATACGGCAAAAGATTACCTAGAATTCAACTTAATAATACAGATGGTCAAATAACAAACAGTTCTCAAATATTGAATGGAAGACCAACTGTTTTTTATTTTTGGTCACAAACTCAAATGAATCATTACAGAAACACAATAGAAAAAGTCTTTTTTCTTCAGAAAAAATATCCAAAATATAGATTCATTGGAATTTGTATTCAGCCTTTTAACTCCATGATATCTAAGGTCTTAAATATGATGAATATTAACTTGCAAAATCAATTTTCAATATCAAATTTTGAAAGAGCAAGTAAAAGATGGGTTTTAACTCTACTTAACAAAGCAATTGTTGTTGATTCTAGGGGTAGAATAAAACAAGGGTTTGCGAATTTCTCGGAAGAAAATTTTGAAGAAAACCTCTAGAATTAATTGTTTTTTTTATGGTCAGCAAGAAACTTTGCTAAACCAATATCTGTTAATGGGTGTTTTAAAAGTCCTTTTATTGCAGATATAGGACCAGTCATAACATCAGCTCCAATCTTTGCGCAATTAATAATATGCATTGTGTGTCTAATAGATGCAGCTAAAATTTCTGTTTCATAGGCATAATTATCATAAATATCTCTAATCTCACTAATTAAATTTAATCCATCAGTAGATACATCATCTAATCTTCCAATAAAAGGCGAAACATAAGTTGCTCCAGCTTTTGCTGCAAGAAGAGCTTGACCAGCAGAAAAAATTAGAGTGCAATTTGTTTTTATTCCTTTATCTGAAAAATATCTTAATGCTTTAACTCCTTCTTCAATCATTGGAACTTTAACAACTATTTGCGAATGTAATGAAGCTAATTTTTCACCTTCTTCAACAATTCCTTCAAAATCGACTGAAATAACCTCTGCAGACACATCTCCTTTAACTAAATTACAAATGTTAACATAATGATTTAATATATCTTTTTCTCCACTAATACCCTCTTTCGCCATTAAACTAGGATTGGTAGTTACACCATCTAAAATACCAAGAGATTGTGCTTCTTTGATTTCTTCTAAATTAGCTGTGTCAATAAAAAATTTCATATTACAAATTTAAAGTTTATAATGATTCATTAATAATCTTTGATAAATTTTTTCTGGTAAAATCTTTTTTAAAAAAACACTAATCTTCTGTAAAAAAGGACCAATTATATAATGGATTTTTGGATTTTTCGATTTTATAACTTTTTCAACAAGGTTAGCTACTTCAATAGGGTTTCTGGATCTACTCATATTTAAACTCCACTGATCAATGCAGTCTTTATAGACATTGTAATAAGGTGAATTTTTAGATAGATTAGTATCATTACGATTATAAATTATATTGGTTTTATAATCTCCTGGTGCAATATTTACAACCCTTATTCGAAACTTATTCAATTCCATATTTAAAGCTTCACCTAAATACTCCATTGAGGCTTTAGAAGCACTATATATGCTGCCAAAAGGGATTCCTTGATAGCCTGCAATTGAAGTTATATTTATAATAAGACCAGATTTATTTTTTCTCATTATTGGTAGAACTGATTGAACAATATCAATATGACCAAAATAATTTGTATCAAATACTCTCTTAATATCTTTGATTAAAATTTCTTCAATTGGCCCAGTAAACCCTATCCCAGCATTATTAATTAAAACGTCAATTCTTTCATTCTCAGATACTATTTTTTCAACAAGTTTTTTTGATTCTTTAAATGAAGTAATATCAAATTTTAATAATTTATAATTTTTAGGTTCAGGATATTTTTCAGGATTTCTGCTCGTTCCATATACCGTATTTCCAGATTTGGATAATTTTTCAGCTATAACTTGGCCAAAACCAGATGAGGCTCCTGTAATTAAAATAACTTTATTCATAAATAAACACAAAAAAGGCAAGCTACCTACATCACACCGCTACAACCGTATACCCTTGCTGCGTTCCCGCCCTGGGGGATTAAACAGGAGCTGGTTGTGTAGGACTTGCCATAACAAATATAAGCTCTTACATTGATTTCAACAATCATTTTATTTGCTTAATTTTGAAAAAAAAAAAAAATGAAAGTTTCATTATTAAGTTTAATTTTAATCTTATTTCTTAAATGTAATAGTGAAATTCAGGAAAATTTTTCTCTTAAAATTGATTCTCCAAATAAAAAAATCAAAATTAATGACTCTATAAATTTAAATGTCATTAATAAGAACAATATAGAAATTGATTCAATTCATTTTTTTCTTAATGAAATGAAAATTGACCAAACTTACACTCTAAAAAATATAAGTACAGGAGAAAATAAAATTAAAGTAATCGTTTATCAGAATAAACAAGAAACCATTTTGAATCAAAAAATAATTATCTTTTCAAAAAATCCCCCTAAACTATATAGCTATAAAATAATTAACGAGTTCCCGCATGACCAACAAGCTTACACTCAGGGGCTTGAATTTGATGGTGATGAATTATATGAAAGTACTGGTTTAAATGGAAAATCTTCATTAAGAAAAATCTCTTTTGAAAATGGTGAAATAAAGAAAAATGTACCATTAAACCAGTCTTATTTTGGTGAAGGTTTGACAATAATTAATAATAAAATAATACAGTTAACATGGAAATCAAAAATTGGTTTTGTTTATGACAAAATAACCATGGATTTAAAAAGCTCCTTTCAGTATAAAGAAAGTGCTGAAGGATGGGGCCTATGTAATGATGGGGAATTTTTATACAAATCAGACGGAACAAATAAAATATGGAAATTAGATCCTAACTCCTATCAAGAAATTAGTTATATAGAAGTTTATACTAATAAATCAAAATTGAATAAATTAAATGAATTGGAGTGGGTTAATGGTGACATTTATGCAAATACTTATCAATTTAAAAAAGATGTTGTTGTAATAATTAATCCAGTTAATGGGTCTGTTAAAGGAGTAGTTGATTTTTCTGGTTTAAAAAATAAAGTTAATCAACATCCAAACTTAAATGTTCTAAATGGAATAGCTTTCAGCAAAAAAAGAAACAGTTTTTTTATAACAGGAAAAAATTGGAATAAAATTTTTGAAGTTTTAATATTTGAAAAATGATTTCAAAAAAATTTGAAATTGAAAAGACAGTACAAAAAAAGCATTTAGACGACTTAAACCACGTAAATAACGTTCAATATCTTTACTGGGTTCAAGAAGTTTCTCAAGCTCATTGGGATAATTTAATAAACAAAAAAAAAATTCTAGAAAAAGGTTTATGGGTTGTAAGAAGTCATAAAATTGAATATAAAAATTTAACCAAACTCAATGATAAAATTATAATTTCAACATATGTTAAAAATGTAAAAGGTTACTTATCAGAACGAAGTGTTGTGATAAAATTAAAAAAAACAGAGAAAATTTTAGTTAAGTGCTTAACTGAATGGTGTTTTATTGACTTAAAAACTCAAAAATTAAAAAAAATTCCTCAAGAAATTATAAAATTATTTAATGACATAAATTAAAAATAAAATAATTTCCTTGATGACATCATTGAGTTAACATCCAGTTTAACTTTTTTAATTATCTCATTATCATTAGGATTTTTAATAACTTTGTCGATTAATCCTACAATAACCTTCATATCAAAATCGACTAAACCTCTTGTAGTTATAGCAGCTGTGCCAATTCTTATTCCAGATGTAACAAAAGGAGATTTATCATCATACGGAACCATATTCTTGTTTAAAGTGATATCAGCCTTAACTAAAGTTTCTTCAGCATCTTTTCCACTGATACCTTTATTCCTTAAATCAATAAGCATTAAATGATTATCTGTTCCTCCAGAAATTAATTTATAATCCTTTTTTAAAAATTCATCTGCCATAACTCTTGCATTAATTTGAACCTTTTTCATGTAATCTTTAAATTCAGAAGTTAAAACTTCGCCAAAAGATATTGCTTTTGCTGCAATTATATGCATAAGTGGCCCTCCCTGATTGCCTGGAAAAACGGACAAATCAATGAGGTTTGACATTTTTTTTAAATTTCCATTTTTTAATCTTAATCCAAAAGGGTTTTCAAAATCATTTCCCATTAATATTAACCCTCCTCTTGCCCCTCTCAATGTTTTGTGAGTTGTAGTAGTAACTACATGACAATGTTTAATTGGATTATTTAAAAGACCTGCAGCTATTAATCCTGATGGATGTGCTATGTCAGCCAAAAGAAATGACCCTACTTCATCTGCAATTTCTCTGAATTTTTTAAAATTCATATCCCTTGAATAAGCAGAAGCACCTGCAATAATCATTTTAGGTTTGTTTTTTTTAGCTAATTCAAAAATTTTATCATAATCTAAAAGACCACTTTCTTTATCTACACCATAAAAATATGCTTCATATAATTTGCCTGAAAAATTAACTGGAGAACCATGAGTTAAATGACCTCCATGTGCTAAATCAAAGCCTAGTATTTTATCTCCTGGATTTAAAAAAGCTTGAAAAACAGCTGAATTTGCTTGAGAGCCTGAATGAGGTTGAACATTAGCATATTCGGCCCCAAAAATTTTTTTTGCTCTGTCAATTGCAATTTGTTCTATGACATCCACTACTTCACATCCTCCATAATACCTTTTTGCAGGATAACCTTCTGCATATTTGTTTGTAAGAACAGAACCTTGAGCCTTCATAACTGCGGGACTGACAAAGTTTTCAGAAGCAATTAACTCTATTCCATTTATCTGCCTATTTCTCTCGGATTCAATTAGGCTAAAAACTTTTTTATCTATTTCCATTTTTTTTGCTAAAATACATAATAGGGTGATTGATAAAAAAACTATATTATTTATTTTTAAAAAAATCAATTAACATTTTTTAATAATTGTAAATTTGAAAAGTGCAAAAACAAATTAATATCCAAAACAAAAAAGCAAAATATGAGTATAGTTTTATTCAAAATTATACAGCTGGAATTGTATTGACTGGTAGTGAAATAAAATCTATTAGAAATGGAGAAGCTTCAATCAATAATAGTTTTTGTGAATTTAATGATAGGCAAGAGTTATTTATTATAAACATGCAAATAAATAAATATTCTGCAAGCTCAATTTTTAATCACAATCCAAAAGCTTCAAGAAAATTGCTTTTAAAAAAAAATGAATTAAAAAAACTATCAAAAGAGGTTAAATCAAATGGTTTAACTATAATACCAATTAAATTATACATAAATGAAAAAGGAATTGCCAAATTACTTATTTCTCTTGCTAAAGGAAAAAAATTATATGATAAAAGAGTTAATATAAAAAACAGGGAAATAAAAAGAGATCTAGACAGATTAAACAAATCTTTTAAAAATAAAAATTAGATTTTATCCTTAAGAAGTGGGACAAACCTAAATTCTCCAAAAGTTTCTTTTGTAAATTTTTTTTCTTCTTCTCTTTTAACCCTTGTCATAACTTGAGTTTTAATTCCAACAGGTATGACTAAACAACCTCCTAATTTTATTTGTGATAAAAGAGCTTTTGGAATTTCCTCTGATCCAGCTGTTACAATAATACCATCATAAGGAGCAAATTCAGGCAACCCTTTATAACCATCTCCAAAAATTATTTTTTTTGGCATGTAACCTATTTTTGACAATAAAAGATTTGTTTTTTTAAATAATTTTGATTGTCTTTCGATTGAATATACTTTGCAACCCAAGTTAACTAAAATAGATGTTTGATAACCAGAACCTGTTCCAATTTCTAAAACCTTGTCGCCTTTTTTTAAATTTAATAATTCTGTTTGAAAAGCTACTGTATAAGGTTGTGATATTGTTTGTTCTGCAGCAATTGGATAGGCTTTATCCTCATATGCAAAAGGTTCTAAGCCCTTTTCCATAAAAAGATGCCTTGGAATTGATTTAATTGAATTTAGAACATCTTTGTTAGAAATACCTTTATTAATTAACTTTTTAACCAATTGCCTTCTTAAACCTTTGTGTTTATTATTATCAACCATAATGCAAAAATAGCTCAGAAAAGCTAAATTATAATTATAAGATTGTACTTTTGATCGTAATAAAAAAAATATGATAAAAATTGGTGTTTTTGGCGCTGGACATTTAGGAAGAATCCATATTAATTTATTGAATTCCTCAAATAAATTTAAACTTGTTGGTTTTTATGATCCGGATAAAAATTCCATAAATAAACTAAATGAGAAAAATAATTTTAAATGTTATGACTCTCCCCTTAAATTAATTAAAGAAGTTGACGTAATTGATATTGTTTCTCCAACTTCTTCTCATCTTGAAATGGCCATGTTGGCAATAGATAATAAAAAACACGTCTTCATTGAGAAACCGATTTCCTATTCTATTAACGATGCAAATAAAATTATTAGAAATGCAAAAAAAAATAATGTTATCGGTCAAGTCGGTCATGTTGAAAGGTTTAACCCTGCTTTTAAAGCAGTTAAAAAATTAATTGATAAACCAATGTTTATTGAATGTCATAGACTTTCAGAATTTAATCCAAGAGGAACAGATGTTTCTGTTGTACTGGACTTAATGATCCATGATATTGATATTATTTTAAACCTAGTCAATTCAAAAATTAAATCTATTGAAGCTTCAGGTGTTTCAGTTGTTAGTAAAAGTCCTGACATATGTAATGCTCGAATTTTATTCGAATCTGGATGTGTTGCAAATTTGACATCAAGTAGAATATCATTAAAGAAAATGAGAAAGGCACGATTTTTTCAAAAAGACGCGTATATTTCAATTGATTATTTATTCAAAAAAGTTGAAGTTGTTAAAATTAAAGATTATGACGGAGCTTCTAATGATTTACCTTTAATTATTCAAAATGCAGAAGGAGAAAAAAAACGAATATTTTTTGAAAATCCACCAATAATTGAATCAAATGCTATTCTAGAAGAATTAGAATCTTTCGCTGATTCAATAAATCAAAACACACCCCCACTTGTATCTCTTGAAGATGGGAAGAATGCGATTGAAATAGCTAATAAAATTATTAGTAAAATAACTTCGTAATGGATATTGTTAAAAACTTTAAATTAATTAAAAAAACTATCACTGATAATGTTCAAATTATTGCTGTTTCAAAAACAAAATCAAAAGATGAAATTCTTAAAATTTATAATATAGGTCACAAAAATTTTGGCGAAAATAAAATCCAAGAGTTAAAAGAGAAATACAATCAACTTCCAAAGGACATAAAGTGGCATATGATAGGTCATGTTCAAAGAAACAAAGTAAAATATATTGCGCCTTTTATTGAATTAATTCACTCAGTAGATTCACTTAAGTTAATGCTAGAGATCAACAAACAGGGGGAAAAAAATAAAAGAACAATAAAATGTTTACTGCAAATTAAAATAGCAAATGAAGAAAATAAGTTCGGTCTTTTTAAAGATGAAGTTGAAAATTTAATATCGCTCTCAAATAACTTAAATTATATTAAAATAATTGGCCTTATGGGAATGGCCACATACACAAATAATGATAAAATTATAGATAGAGAATTTAAAGAAATCTATAACTTATTTAAAATACTTAAAATTTCATACAAACAACTTTCTATTCTATCAATTGGAATGAGTAATGATTATTTAATCGCAATAAATAATGGAAGTAATATGGTTAGAATAGGAAGTCAAATTTTTGGTGAAAGAAATTAACGCAATGTATGCAATAATAGATATTGAAACAACTGGAGGTAAATTTGACTGTGAAAGTATAACTGAAATTGCAATAATAAAATATAATGGAGAAAAACTCTTAGATCAATTTTCTTCACTTGTAAATCCTGAAAAAAAAATTGACAGTTTTGTGGAAAAACTAACTGGTATTAACAGTAAAATATTAAAGAATGCTCCAAAATTTTATAACATTGCGAAAAGAATAATAGACATAACAGATAATTGTGTTTTAGTTGCTCATAATGCTTCATTTGACTACAGAATACTTAAAACTGAATTTAGAAGATTAGGTTATAACTACAATAAAAAAACCTTATGTACTGTTAATCTTTCAAAAAAATTAATTCCAAATAAAAAATCATATAATTTAGAGAAATTAACTAAATCTTTGGGAATTCCTCTAAAAAGAAATCATAGGGCTTTAGATGATGCAATTGCAACTTTCAAACTATTTAAATTACTTAAAGATCTTGATTTAGAAAAAACCATTTTAAAAACAGAAACAAAAAACTTAAAATTAAATTCTATATCTATTAATATTTTGAAAAATATTGATAAGATTCCTTCTAAAATTGGACTATATTACTTTTACAATCAAAAAAAAGAAATAATTTTTATTGGAATATCATCAAATTTAAAAAAGAAAATTCTTAATCATTTTTTAAAAAATAATACTAAAAATCATGGTATTAATAAAGAAACGAAAAAAATTTCTTATTCATTAACTGGAAATAAAACAATAGCTCTTTTAAAAATGAAAAACGAAATTAAAAAACACATTCCTGTTTACAACAAAAAAGAAAATAAACTATCAAAAAAAATTAAAGTTTCTAATAAAAATTTAAAATATCCTTTTTATAATTTTTTAATAATTGACAAAGGAAGAGAAATTGACGAATTTTCATTTATTCATATAAAAAGCAGAAAAATTAAAGGGTATGGTTTTTTTGATTTGAATCATCAGATAAAAAATGATTTTAACATTAATTCTAGAACTATAAAAATAATTGAGAATACAGAGATAAGTAATATTATTACTAATTTAATTTTAAAAAAAAATTATCTAAAAATAATTTCATTAGAAAATTAATATTCATGAATCATTTTTTGTAATCATGAAAAAAAAGACACTAATTTATATTACTGGGGCAACTGGTATAGGAAAGACAAAGGTTAGCATTTTACTTGCTAATAAACTAAACTCAGAAATTATATCAAGTGATTCAAGACAATTTTATAAGGAGATGACTGTTGGAACTTCTGTGCCTTCAGCAAATGACTTAAAAACAGTAAAACATCATTTTATTCAACACATGAGTGTTGTTGAAGATTATTCAATTGGAAATTATGAAAAAGATTGTATTAAAATAATCAATGAAAAGTTTAAAATTCATGATTTATTAATTATGACTGGAGGTTCTGGAATGTATGCTGATTCAGTTTTATATGGCTTAGATGAATTTCCTAATATTAATAAAAAAATAAGAAATAACTTAATTTCATTATTTAGAAAAAAAGGTATAGGATGTCTTCAAGAAAAACTTAAAGAAAAAGATCCAATATATTATAGAAAAATAGATCTAAACAATCATCAAAGAATAATTAGGGCTTTAGAGGTTTGTATTTTTACAGGAAAAACTTATTCTAGTTTTTTAAAAAAAAGAAAAGCAAATAGAATATTTAATATTAAAATTTTAATTATTGAAGAAGACAGGAATAAACTTTATAAAAAAATTAATAATAGAGTTGATTTAATGATTAAAAATGGGCTTGAAAAAGAAGCAAAATCTCTAATAAAATACCGAGATAAAAACTCTCTTCAAACAGTTGGCTATAAAGAATTTTTTGATTTTTTTAATGGAAATATAACTAAGGATGAAGCAATTTTAAAAATAAAGAAAAACACTAGGAATTATGCTAAAAGACAAATTACATGGAATAAAAAATATAAAAATGCAATTAGAATTTCTCCAAACACTTCTTTAAATAAAATTTTAAAATTAATTAACTAAGTATTTTTTTAGGTTTTCTTCAATTCTTAAATTGATATTTTCAATATTTCCTTTTTGAAAACTTTCATTAGTTATTTTTTCATACAACTCTATATATCTGTTAGAAATATTATTAATAACATGATCATCTATTTCTGGCAAAGCTTGACCTTCTAACCCTTGAAAATCTCTTTCTATCAACCATTGTCTTACAAATTCTTTTGATAATTGTTTTTGAGGTTTACCTTTTTTTTGAAGTTCTTCATATGTGTTTTTATAAAAATATCTAGATGAATCTGGTGTATGCAATTCATCAATCAACATAATTCTTCCATCTCTTGATTTTCCAAACTCATACTTAGTGTCTACTAGAATTAGACCTTTTTTATCAGCTAACTCTGTTCCTTTTTTAAATAACTTATAGGTATAATTCTCAATAATATTATAATCATCCTCAGACACAATTCCTTTTTCTATAATATCTTCTTTTGAAATATCTTCGTCATGACCTTTATCTGCCTTTGTAGCAGGTGTTATTATGGGCGTGTCAAACCTGTCATTTTCAATCATGCCTTTAGGCATGGAAACTCCACATATTTCTCTATCTCCACTCTTATATTTTCTTGCTGCATGTCCTGACAAATAACCTCTTATAACCATCTCTACTTTAAAAGGGGAACATTTAATTCCAACAGACACATTTTCATCAGGTATAGATATTAACCAATTTGGAACAATGTCTGAAGTTTCTTTTAACATTTTATTAGCAATTTGATTTAAAATTTGACCTTTAAAAGGTATTCCTCTTGGCATCACTATATCAAAAGCAGATAGTCTGTCAGTTGAGATAACAATTAAAGTGTCGTTTTCCAAAAAATACACATCTCTTACCTTTCCAGTGTACTTTGAAACCTGGCCTCTAAAATTAAAATTGGTATCAATTAAAGTATTATGATTTCTATTAATCATTTTTCTTTTTATAAGCTTTGATTATTTTATCAACAAGTTTATGTCTAATTATATCACTCTCATTTAAATTTACAATTTCTATCCCTTTTATATTTTTTAAAATTAAAAGAGCTTCATTCAATCCTGAAACTAACTTTTTTGGTAAGTCAATCTGACCTGGATCACCTGTTAAAATAAATTTTGCATTCTTACCCATTCTAGTTAAAAACATTTTCATTTGGGCATGAGTAGTGTTTTGAGCTTCATCCAAAACTACAAATGCATCATCTAAAGTTCTTCCTCTCATAAAAGCCAATGGAGCAATTTGAATTATTCCTTTTTCAATATAGCTGATCAATTTACCATGCGGAATCATATCCTTTAAAGAATCATATAAAGGTTGCATATAGGGGTCTAATTTATCTTTCAAATCACCAGGTAAAAAACCTAAATTTTCTCCTGCTTCAACTGCAGGTCTTGTTAAAATTATTCTTTTGACCTCTCTTTCTTTTAAAGCTTTAACTGCCATGGAAATAGCAGTATATGTTTTTCCAGTTCCAGCTGGTCCTATTGCAAAAACTAATGAATTCTGTTTAATAGTTTCAACTAATTTAATTTGATTTAAAGTAAGAGCTTTGATTATTTTTCCATTTACACCATGCAAGATTATTGAATTATTTTCTTCTTTATATTTTAAAAAATCAATCTTATTATTTGAAGAAACAACTTCTTCTATAAACTTTGAATCTAAAGAATTATACATACCATAATAATCAATTAGGGAATTTACACACTGATTAAATTCCTTTAAAACTTTTGTTTCACCGTAAGCTCTCAATAAATTTCCCCTAGCTACAAGCTTTAATTTTGGAAAATATGATTTTAGTTTATTTAGATGGGAATTTTGATCACCAAAAAAGTCTTGTGGATTTATATTTTTTAATTCAATTTTAATATCATTCAAAGGCTAATCAATTAAAAAAAATTAATTTTAACATGTTTTAAGAATTTTTAGTAAAAATATGTAAATTTTAATTTAATTCAAGAAAGATTTAATAGTTTATGAATTTTATAACCTTAACTACTGACTTTGGTTACAAAGATTTTTCAGTAGCTATTACTAAAGCAAATATTTACAATAATATCAATAATGCCGTAATTGTAGACATTTCACACCAAATTAGTCCATTCAATAATACTCAGGCTGCTTATATTTTAAAAAATTCTTATAAATCTTTTCCAAAAGGAACAATTCATATAATTGGAATTGAGTCTGAGCTTACACCTGAAAACTCTCATTTAGCAATGGATTTTGATGACCATTACTTTATTGGAGCAAATAATGGAATTTTTTCTTTAATTACTGAAGATTTAATGCCAGATAAAATAGTAGAAATTAATATTCATAAGAACATAATTAGTAACTTTCCTGTTATAGATGTTTTTGTTAAAGTTGCTAAACATTTGTCTTCAAATGGCTCATTAGATGTAATTGGAAAGGAAATTAAAAAAATTAAACAATTAACTGATATAAAACCTGTTATAAACCAAAATAAAGATCAAATATTAGGAAGTGTAATTTATATTGATAATTATGGTAATGTAGTAACAAATATTACAAATAAAATTTTTAATGAAATAGGAAAATCAAGACCCTATATAATTGAAGCAAGAAGAATTAAGTTCAAAAAAATTTTTAAAAGTTACAGTCAAGCCATTAATTTTTCAATAAAAAAAGAAAAAAGAGAAGAAGATGGAAAAAAATTAGCATTATTTAATACCGCAGGTCATCTGGAGTTAGCAATATACAAGAGTAATCCTGAAACTGTTGGTAGCGCAAGTTCTCTTTTTGGTCTTAATTATAGAGATCCAATAACTATTTTTTTTGAATAAAATATGAGAGCCATAATTATTAAAGAATTAAAAAGTTTCTTTTTATCTACAATTGGATTAATTTTAATTTGCTCATACCTCTTAATTAATAGTTTAATATTAGTTTTTTTTGAAACAAACTATAATTTGATAAAATTTAATTTAATTGATTTGAATTCATTTTTTAAGCTTTCACCTTGGATACTTTTATTTATAATTCCCTCAATATGTATGAGAAATTTCTCGGAAGAAATTTCAAATGGAACACTTGAGATTCTAATTACTAAACCAATCTCATTAGCAAAAATATTATTAGCAAAATACTTTTCAGTTCAATTTATTATTATATTTTGTTTTTTATTATGTATTCCTTATTTACTTTTTGTAAATAATTTAATTAGTTCTAAATCAAATATAGATACTGGCGTTATATTTTTTGGATTTATTGCATTAACACTTCTATCTAGTGTTTTTATTTTAATTTCCACTTATGTTTCATTAAGATTTAAATCCCAATTCAATGTTTTTCTTGTTTCTTTTTTAATTTGTTTTTTTGACTATTATTTAATTAATGTCATTTCGGAATATTCTAGTAATAGTAATTTATATAACTTCATAAACAACATTGGAATTCAAATTCACTATCAAAGATTAAGTTTAGGAATTATAAACTCCTATGATATAAGTTATTTTATTTTAAATATATTTTTATTTTATTTAATAGGGTTAAAATCAATAAAAAAAATGAAATGAAAAAAATAGACTTTTTTGTATTATTCATTATTTTCTTAATTCTTTTTACTTCAATTCCTAATATATTTAGTTACAAATCTATTGACATTACAACCGATAAAAAATTCACATTAAGCAAAACAACTATTTCTAAAATTAAAGAATTAGAAAAACCATTAATAATAGACATTTTACTCGAAGGCTCAATGCCAAACTATTACTATACCTTTCAGAATCAAATAAAAGAAACTATTAAACTTTTTATAAATGAAAATGATCTGATATCCTATAATTTTGTTGATCCTTATGATGTAAAACAAAAAAAATTATTTTTTCAAAAAATGGCTGATTTTGGTATTGATCCTGAAATTTTAATATTAAATAAAAACAACAATAGAAAAGAATACAAAATTTATCCATGGGCAATACTTACATATAATAAAAAATCAGTTAAAATTAAATTGATTGAGGACAAAATTGGTGATAGTGAAGAAGATAAAATTATCAGATCAACAGAATTGTTAGAACACAAATTAATAGATGGTTTAATTAAATTAACAATTGAAAATAAGCCAAAAATATCATTTTTAAATTCTCATGGGACATCTGAAGAAATAAAGATTTTTGATTTTAAAAATAGTATTTCAAAATATTATGATGTTTCATACTTTAATTTAAAAAAATCTTTAAATGCAATTGATGCTCTAAATTTTCTTAAAGACAAAAAAACTCTTATTATTTCGAATCCAACTGAAAATTTTAGTGAAAAAGAAAAATTTATTTTAGATCAATATTCACTTAATGGAGGTAAAATTATTTGGTTAATAAATGCAGTTATTATGAATTTAGAAATGCTGTATAATGAAAATTCAAAAGCATTAGCAATTGCAAATGAATTAAATTTAGAAGATTTATTTTTCCATAATGGGATAAAATTAAGAAAGGAATTAATAAAAGATTTATATTGTGCTCCTATAGTTGTTGCTACTGGTTCTTCTAACTCTCAATACATACCATACCCTTGGTTATATTTTCCTATTATTAAATACAAAAATCAATCCAACGAAAATAATTTAGACCTACTAACAAATTTTGTGAGTCCTATTGACACAATTAAAACAACCTTAAATAGGAAAATAATTTTAAAATCTTCAGATTACACAAAGATATTAACAATTCCAAATTATATAAATTTAAGTGAAGTTAATAATAAAATAAACCCCTCTTCATTTGACAATAAAAATTATATTATTGGCATAGAATTAAGCGGAAACTTTGTCTCGTTTTATAAAAATAAAACTGTAGGTCAAAAAATAAAAAATAAAATTTATGAAGGAGTTTCAAAATGGCTAATTATTAGCGACGGCAATATAGCTGAGAATCAAATTGACAAAAACAAACCCCTAAAATTGGGTTATGATAAATGGACAAATAATAGTTATTCAAACAAGGAGTTTTTAATAACTAAAATCCATGAATTTTCAGACAATAAAAGTCTTCTAAATCCAAAAAGTAAAAAAATTAATAGATTTGAAGTTGATAAGTTTAAATTAAATAAAAATTTGAATTTTTGGAGGTTTTCATTAATTATCTATCCCTTTTTTATATCCTCATTATTATATTTATTAATGACTCTGTATTTAAAATCAAAGTTTAGAATTTAACTGTTAATAAGTTTCTTTTTCAAATAAGTAGCTTTAAAATATATTTGAATTAAATTACATACATGAAATTTATTGTTTCAAGCTTTTCTCTATTAAAACAACTTCAAATTATAAGTGGAATAATAAACAATAATAATACATTACCTATCCTAGATAATTTTTTGTTTGAAATAGAAAAAAACGAGCTTACAATAACTGCATCTGATCTTGAAAGCACCTTTTCAACAAAATTAAAAATAGAATCTAAAGAAATTGGAAAGATTGGATTACCTGCAAAACTATTATTAGATACCCTAAAAACATTTCCTGAACAACCGCTTACTTTTATTAAAACTGATAAAAACTCTTTTGATATTATTGCAAATAATGGTAAATATTCTTTAGCTTACATTAATGGAGAAGACTTTCCAAATCAAAATATTTTAAAAGATTTTAGTCAATTAACTTTGAAATCAAATGTGCTTTTAAATGCTATCAATTCAACTATTTTTGCTAGTGGAAATGATGATTTAAGACCTGTAATGAGTGGGGTGTTTTTTGAACTAAATTCAAATTCAATAAATTTTGTTGCGACAGATGCGCATAAATTAGTAAAGTATACAAGAAATGATTCTAATGTAAGTGAAAATGCTGAATTTATAATGCCTAAAAAACCTTTGCAATTACTAAAAAATGTGTTGCAAGATAATGAAGATGAAGTGATAATTGAATACAATGAAACAAATGCTCAATTTAGTTTTAAGGACTCTATTCTTATTTCAAGGCTAATTGATGGAAAATACCCAAATTATGAAGCAGTTATTCCTAAAGAAAATCCTAATGAGTTAACTATTGAAAAAAATATTTTTTTAAATTCTTTAAAAAGAGTTAGTATTTTTTCAAATAAAACAACTCATCAAATAAAATTAAAAATTACGGGGTCAATTCTCAATATTTCAGCTGAAGATCTTGATTATAATAATAGTGCAGAAGAAACCTTAAATTGTGACTATAAAGGAGATGATATTCAAATTGGATTTAATTCAAGATTTTTGATTGAAATGTTAAACAATATTGATCAAGATGAAATTAAATTATTTATGTCGCTCCCAAATAGAGCTGGGATAATTAAACCTTCTAAAGAAAACTTAGATTCTGAAGAAATAACAATGTTGGTAATGCCAGTAATGTTAAACGACTAAATAAATTTTATTTTACTTTTGTTTTTAACTTATATACTCCTCTTTTAAGCCTTTCTCTTATTTTAGAAAAAGCATCTAAAGTTTCATTAATATCTTCTTTTGTATGAGTTGCTGTAGGGATTAACCTCAACAAAATAAGTCCTTTTGGAATAACAGGGTATACTACTATTGAGCAGAAAACGCCAAAATTTTCTCTCAAATCTTTTACCAAACTCATTGCTTCTGGAATACTTCCTTCAAGATAAACAGGAGTTACACAACTTTGAGTATTACCAATATTAAAACCATTATTCTTTAATCCGTTTTGTAACATTAGAACATTTTCCCACAACTTGTTTTTTAATTCAGGCCTACTTTTAAGAATACTTAATCTTTTTAAAGCACCTATTACAAGTTGAGTTTGTAAAGACTTAGCAAACATTTGTGACCTCATATTATATTTTAAATAGTCAATAACTTCTTTCTCAGAAGCTATAAAAGCTCCAGTAGAAGCCATTGATTTTGCAAAAGTTGCGAAATAAACATCAATTTCATTCTGAATACCTTGTTCAAACCCAGTACCAGCTCCAGTTTTTCCTAATGTTCCAAAACCATGAGCATCATCTACTAAAAATCTAAAATTAAATTTTTTCTTTAATTCGCAAATTTCTTTTAAACAACCTTGCTCTCCCCTCATTCCAAAAACTCCTTCTGAAATAACAAGTATTCCACCACCCGTTTGCTCAATTATTTTTGAGGCTCTTATTAAATTTTTTTCAAGACTTAAAACATCGTTATGCTTATAAGTAAATCTTTTTCCTATATGAAGTCTTACTCCATCAACTATACAAGCGTGAGAATCAACATCATAAACTATAACATCATTTTTTCCAACCAATGCATCAATAGTAGACAAAATACCTTGGTAACCAAAATTTAATAAATATGCTGATTCCTTCTCAACAAATTGAGCTAACTCATTTTCAAGTTTTTCATGAAGATCCGTGTGTCCAGACATCATTCTGGCTCCCATAGGATAAGCAGAACCATAATCATATGCAGCTTTAAAATCTATTTCTCTAACTTCTGAAAGGTTTGACAATCCTAAATAGTCATTAATACTCCAAGTAATAACCTCTTTGCCTTTAAATTTCATTCTATTGCTTATTGGACCTTCTAATTTTGGAAAAACAAAATACCCTTCAGCTTGAGATGCCCACATTCCAAGAGGTCCTTTATTTTTATATATTCTGTCAAATAAATCTCTCATTTTTTTTCAGAAGAATTATCAATAAACTCAATTTTTTGACGGTGATTTTTAGATGAATTCATAAAACCTTGATTTTCCATCCAATTTTCATTGTAAATTTGACTCATATATCTAGAACCATGATCAGGAAAAATAATAACAACCCTACTTTCATTATTAAAATATTTATTAGAATTTAACTGATAAAGAGCCTGCATTGCTGCTCCAGAAGTATATCCGACTAGGATTCCTTCAGAACTTGTTACTTTTCTTGCTCGATGAGCACTTTCTTCATCAGAAACTTTTTCAAAATGGTCAATCAAATCAAAATATGTTGTTGAGGGAATTAAATTTTTTCCAATACCAGTTATTCTATATGGGTATATTTCATTTAAATCTAATTCTTTTGTTTCATGAAATTTTTTTAAAACTGAACCATAAGCATCTACTCCAATTATTTTAATCTCTGGGTTTTTTTCTTTTAAAAATTTAGCACAACCTGAAATAGTTCCTCCAGTACCACTACATGCAACTAAATGGGTGATTTCACCACTAGTTTGCTCCCATATTTCTTTTCCTGTAGTCATATAGTGTGCTTCTGTATTCAAATCGTTAAAATATTGATTTATGTATATAGAGTCTTTTATTTCATTATTAAGTCTTTTAGCAACTTGATAGTAAGATCTAGGATCTTGTGGAGAGACGTTAGCAGGACAAACATAAATTGTTGCTCCCATTGCTCTTAACATATCAATTTTATCCGTAGAAGATTTAGATGTAACTGCTAAAACACATTCATATCCTTTAATTATTGATACCATAGCTAAGCTAAAGCCGGTGTTTCCTGATGTAGTTTCTATTATAGTTGATCCTGGTTTTAAAATACCATTTTTTTCAAGTTTTTCAATTATATAAAGAGAAATTCTATCTTTACTTGAGTGTCCAGGATTATAAGCCTCATATTTGGCAAAATACTTGCCACTAAAGTTTTTAACAGACTTATTTAACTTAATTAAAGGAGTTTTGCCTATCATCTGCAGAACATTTTGATAGACAGATTTGTTATTTTTCATATAACAGTTTTTCTCTCTTAAAAACGCACAAATTTAAAAAAAATTATTTAGTTATTAATTCCTTCTAAACTAAGTAAAAAAGAATATTTTTCTGCTATTTCATAAATGGAACTATACCTTCCTGAAGCCCCACTATGTCCAGCTTTCATATTAGTTTTAAAAAAAAGTAGATTATCATCAGTTTTAAATTCTCTTAATTTTGCCACCCACTTTGCAGGTTCCCAATATTGAACTTGTGAATCATGATAACCTGCTGTAACAAATAAATTTGGATATCTTTTCTTTTCAATATTGTCGTATGGAGAATAAGATTTCATATAATCATAATATTTTTTATTATTAGGATTACCCCATTCATCATACTCAGAGGTTGTTAAAGGAATCTTATCGTCCAACATAGTAGTTATTACATCTACAAATGGAACTGAAGCAATAACACTAGAATATAACTCAGGATTTTTATTAAGAACAACTCCCATTAATAGCCCTCCAGCAGAACCACCGTATGCATGTAGATTATTTTCGCTTGTATATTTATTTTCAATTAAAAATTTTGAGCAGTCAATAAAATCATTAAATGTATTCCATTTTTTTAGAAGCTTTCCTCCTTCGTACCAATTTCTACCTAAATACTCACTTCCTCTAATATGAGAAATTGCAAAAATAAATCCTCTGTTCAAAAGAGTTAATCTTGTAGAAGAAAATGACGGGTCAATAGTTGATCCATATGAACCATAACCGTATTGTAACAATGGGTTTTTGCCATTTAATCTAATTCCTTTTTTATGTACAATTGAAATAGGAATTTTTAAACCATCTCTTGAATTGGCCCATATTCTTTTTTCAATATAATTTGATTCATTAAATGTTTTATCTAAGACTTTGTTTTTCTTTAAAACTTTTTTTGATTTTTTTAAAACATCATATTCATAAACAGTTCTTGGTGAAACAAGTGAACTAAAAATATATCTTAATTTATTTGAATTAAATTGAGGATTATAACCAACATATGAGGAGTAAGTTTCTCCTTTCATTGGAATATAATAATCGTCAAAACTATTATTCCAACTTTTTACAAGAAGTTTATTTAATCCATTTCTTCTTTCGGATATTATATAAAAGTTATCAAAAACATCAATGTCCTCAATTAATATATCTTCTTGATGATCTATGAAATTTTCCCAATTTGCAATACCGGGATTTTTAATTGAAGTTTTTACAATCTTGTTGTTAAAAGAATTATCATGGTTTGTCAATATATAAAAATTGTTTTTATAATGTTTCACATCATACTCAAGTCCATTAATTCTAGATTGTATAAGATTAAATTTGTTTAATGGTTTACTTGAATTTAAATATCGATGTTCAGATGTTAATGTACTATATGAAGAAATAAAAATAAATTTCCTAGATTTAGAACTACTTACATAAGTAGAATACGTAGAATCTTTTTCATGATATACTAAAAACTCTTTTTTTCTGTCATTTATATTACGCCTATAAATCTTTTCGGTTCTTAATGTTTTAGGATTTTTTTTTACATAAAAAAAATGTTTACTATCTGCAGCCCATGCACTACCTCCACTGGTATTTTTAATCGAAAAATTTAATGATTTTTTAGTTTTAAGATCTTTAACATACATTGAATACTTTCTTCTTGAATTAACATCTATTGCATAAATGACTTTTGTGTTATCAGGGCTAACATTAATTCCAACTAAACTAAAGTAATCATAACCTTTTGCCATTTCATTGCAGTCAAATAATATTTCTTCTTTTGAATTAAGTGATTCTTTTTTCCTTGTGTAGATTGGGTATTCTTTTCCTTTTTCATATCTAGTTATGTACCAATAATCATTATAAAAATATGGAGCTGAAGTATCGTTTTTTTTAATTCTACTTTTCATCTCAAGAAACAGATTTTCTTTAAACTCTTTTTGATTTTTAGTCTGGTTTTTATAATAATTGTTTTCCTTTTCTAAATATTCAATAACGTCCTTATCATCTCTATTTTTTAACCAGAAATAATTATCTTCTCTAGTATAGTTATGTTCTTTGTGAATAACTTTTATTTTTTTTGCAAATGGAATATTATTCATGTTTTTTTGTTTTGGGTCAATTTCAAATAAATTACAAGAGAATATAATTGTAAGAAAAAAAAAGGTGGCAAAAATTTTTTTAATCAATGTTTTAAAATTTAATTTTTTTAATTGTTGACAAAAAATAATTATGATGATTATCAGTATAATCTCTATGAGTCACAATTCTTAACTTATTATTACCAAGAGAGATTATAAAAATATTATTTTCTTTCATTTTGTTTATAAAATAATTTTGATCAATTTCTTCAATTAAAGAAAATATAATAATATTAGTTGAAACTGGTTCAACCTTCTTTATGAAATTTAACTTTTCAAGAACATTTCCAATTTCTTTAGCTTTTATATGATCTTTTTTTAAATCTTCAATTTGATTTTCAATTGCAAAAATTGCTGCAGAGGCTAAATATCCACTCTGTCTCATTCCACCTCCTAAAATTTTTCTAATTCTTAAAGCTTTATTGATTTTTTCCTCATTTCCTACTAAAATTGATCCTACTGGACACCCTAGTCCTTTTGAAAAACAAAGTGAAATAGTATCAAAAACATCTCCATAATCATTTGTTTTTAGATCTGTTTCCACTAAAGCATTCCATAACCTTGCACCATCCAAATGAAGCATTATATTATGTTTATCACATAAAGTTTTAATTTTTGTTATTTCATTAAAATCATATATTGATCCTCCCCCCTTATTAGTTGTATTTTCTAAACAAACTAAAGTGGTCTTCGGACTATGATAAAAATCAGGTTTATTAATATTTTTTTCTATTTGTTCAGAAGATATTCTGCCTCGATCTCCTCTAATTAACTTACATGATACACCTGAATTAAAACTTGCACCACCTCCTTCATAATTATAAATATGTGAAAAATGATCACATATTAACTCATCTCCAGGTTCAGTGTTAATTTTAATTGCAACCTGATTTGTCATTGTTCCTGAAGGAAAAAATAAAGCAGAAGATTTATTAAACTTTTTAGCGATTATTTCTTCTAATTTATTAACTGAAGGATCCTCTTTAAAAACATCATCTCCAACTTGAGCATTTAGCATTGCATCAAGCATTCCTTTTGATGGTTTTGTTACAGTATCGCTTATTAAATTAACTTTCATATTAATAATCACAAGAAAAATTTCCAATTGGAGATCCGTCAGGCATTCTGTTACTAGGATTTGGTTTAAAGTAACTAGGGTTGTTAAAATATTTTTGAATCTCATTACGATAATAGTTACTATATACTGAATCTTCTTTATCAGCTAAAAAATTATCTAAAGATTCAAGTTTTGAAAAAATTATTGCTTTTATTTCTGGATAAGCTTTTGGATTTTGACCTAGACTAAAAATATTTTTCAAAATGTTGTGTTTTACCACTTCATTAATTTGTCTATTATGATTATCACTATATCTTTTTTTAAAACTTACAGCAAAAAGACTTTCTAAAACTTCTTCAAAAGACAACTGGCCAACTTCAAATCCTGACTGCTGAATCAATCTAGATACTCTTTCAGGGTTCAATAAAAGTTCCAATAAATTATCTGATAAAGTATTTGCTGAACCAATAAAATCAAATACTACTCCTGTTTGTGTTAAAAAATTTTCACGAGTAATTTTTGATCCAAATGCTTTAGGAAAAAGTATTTTTCTTAAATTATTTGGAAATTTTAATTTTTCAGGTGTAAGTAATTGAATAAAATTATTTAAAGCCTCTCTTTGTTTAACTTTATCAATTGTTTTAATCTCGTATTTTATATTTCCTTTTACAGCATAATCATAATCAAATCCAGCAATTAGCTTGACAACAGCCTCTGATTGATATCTATGCAATAAATATATTGGAACAATAATGTCTTGCAGGTTTGAATACGGTTCTCCTTTTTTTAAATGATCTAAAGAAATATTTTGCAGGGCTATATCTCTTACTTTCATTATTTTTTTCAACTCAATTATAGCATCTTCTCCATTATCCCATAAATGAGCTAAAGGATGAGAACTTCCTTTTGGTCTTGAATCTTTATCACTAATAAAACGGAGATTATTTTTGTATGCATTTTCTAAAATCTTATTTAACTCTATATTTTCATCTTCTGATTCATCAAATTCCGAATATGAGTAGGCAACACTAACTTTGTCCCATTCTCCAATTCCTGAAGAATATGCATTTTTAATGTCAATTTTATTGTTCTTTATATTTATAATTGGATGAGGATAATCCATTACAGATGAATTTTTATTAGAACTAGCTAAAAAATTATGAGAAAATCCTAAAGTATGACCAATTTCATGAGCTGACAATTGTTTTATTCTTGAAAGGGCCATATCTAATGCAATCTTTTCTTTGTTACCTGTCGATTTATACGGAGCCTCTAATAAACCAATTGCAATCATAAAATCCTGCCTAATTCTCAAGCTTCCAAGGCTGACATGGCCTTTTATAATCTCTCCAGTTCTAGGATCAACCACAGATGAACCATAACTCCATCCTCTTGTTGATCTATGAACCCACTGTATTACATTATATCTTATATCTAATGGATCTACATTTTTTGGTAAAATTTTTATTTTAAATGCGTTTTTAAAACCTATTTTTTCAAAAGCTTCATTCCACCATTCACCTCCTTCAATTAATGCAGATCTAACTGGTTCAGGCACTCCATTATCCAAATAATAAATTATAGGTTTTAAGGGTTCACTTAAAGTTAAGTTTTTATCTTTTTTAATTAATCTATGTCTTAAGATATATTGCTTTAATGTTTTTTCAGTGACTGGTGATGCATAGTCAAAAAAACTTATTGAATTAGCTCCAGATCTGGGGTCAAAGATTCTAGGTGAATATTTATTATCAGGTAATGCTATAAAAGAGTGATGCTGAAAAACAGTTAAATTGTTTGAAGATGGTGTAACCGACTTTATAAAATTTCCTTCAGCATTTCCAACAAAAGTTAATAATACATCAAATTCAATATTTTTTTCAAAAGCTTTAGTTCGATCCAAATTTATGGATGACATAGATTTATCAATAATATATTCTCCTTGATTTCTATCAACTAATCTTTGTGTTATTCCATGTCTGTCTTTCAATAAAAAAGGGGTTATATCAATTTTATATGAACCGTTTTTATAATCAATTATTTTAAAACCGTGTAAAACAGACTTAGCAAAAGCCTCATTAACTGATTTTTTTTCTAACGGATTATTTGTTTCTGCAATATATTTTAAATTCGGTTCTATTAACAAAAGTTTATTTCCTGTTTTTTTAAAAAAAACTATTTTTCTTACACCTAATTGACCTCTATCAAGGCCTATATCATTACTTCCTATTCCTTGACTTAAAGCGCTTACATACAAAAATTGTTTATTCAAAGAATTTACCTCCAAATAAATTCTGTCTTTATTTTCAGAATATGAAAAATTAAAAAAACCTTTAAAATTAATTAAGTTATTATTGCTTTCTTTTATTTTATTTTGAGCAAACGATAAATTAATAATAAATAAAAAGATAGAAAAATTTATAAATTTTATCATAAAATCTTTTTAAAGTTCCTTCAATATTAAAGAAAAAAATATATATATTCAATTAACTATATTTGAAAAAATGATTTCAACAGATAATTATAAAAATTTAATTGATCGCCATGGTGCGTTAAGGAGGTATCTTTGACATAGATTCAAAAATTATTGAACTAAAAAATAAAGAAGAAATAACATCTGATCCATTATTTTGGAATGATAAAAAAAATGCTGAAAAAAACCTCAAAGCTATAAGTTACTTAAAACAATGGATTGATCAATTTAATGAAATTACTTCTAAACTTGAAGATCTAGAAGTTTTATTTGAATTTCAAAAAAATGGAGAATTAGAATATTCAGAATTAGAAGAAAGTTATAATACAGCATTAGAATTAATTGAGTCATTAGAATATAGAAATATGTTGTCTAATGAGGGTGATGATCTGTTTGCTGTGCTTCAAATAACTTCTGGAGCCGGAGGTACCGAAAGTTGTGATTGGTCTGAAATGCTAATGAGAATGTATATTATGTGGGCAGAAAAAAAAGGATTTAAAATAAAAGAGCTAAATAATCAACCGGGCGACGTAGCTGGGATTAAAACGGTAACATTACAAATTGATGGGGCATATGCTTTTGGATGGTTAAAAGGAGAAAATGGTGTGCACAGACTTGTTCGTATTTCTCCTTTTGATAGTAATGCCAAAAGACATACTTCTTTTGCTTCTGTATATGTATATCCATTAGTAGATGAAGATATTGAAATTGAAATTTTATCTTCTGACATTACATGGGAGACTATGAGGTCAAGTGGCGCTGGTGGGCAGAGTGTTAATAAAATAGAAACAGCAGTAAGATTAAAACATAAACCTTCAGGTATCGTTATAGAAAATTCTGAAACTAGATCTCAACTAGAAAATAAAAATAAAGCTCTACAGCTTCTAAAATCACAACTTTATGAAATTGAATTGCAAAAAAAAATGAAAGAAAGAGATAAAATAGAAGACTCTAAAATGAAAATTGAATGGGGATCTCAAATTAGAAACTATGTTATGCATCCATACAAGCTTGTCAAAGATGTAAGAACCCAAAAAGAAATAAAGGATGTTGAAAGTATAATGAATGGAAACATAGATCCTTTTTTAAAATCATATTTAATGATGAAAGGTAATAATTAAATTTATAAAATGATAAAGAATATAATTTTTGATCTAGGAGGAGTATTGATTGACTGGAACCCAGAATACGTATATTTAGATGTTTTTAAAGGAAATAAAAAAAAGATGAATTGGTTTTTTAAGACTATTTGTACTGAGGAATGGAATTTAAATCAAGATGCAGGATATCCATTAGAAAAAGCAACTAACGATTTGATAAAATTACACCCAAATTATAAAAGTTATATTGAGATGTATTACGGAAGATGGGAAGACATGTTAGGTGGTGAAATTAAAAAAAGTGTGTGGATTCTTAAAAAATTGATTTTAAAATTTAAAGTTTATGCCCTCACTAATTGGAGTGCAGAAACTTTTCCAGTTGCTCTAAATAGATTTAAATTTTTAGAATCATTTAATGATATAATTGTTTCTGGAAAAGAAAAATTAATTAAACCTGATCCAAAAATATTTGAGTTAGCAATTATTAGATTTAAAATAAAACCAAGTGAAACACTATTTATTGATGATAACTTAAATAATATAATTTCTGCAAATAATATGAACTTTATTACTCATCATTTTAAGAATCCTGAACAATTACTTATTGATTTAAACAGAAAAGGAATTAAATTCTAAAAAGGAGGATTGTTTTCGTCTATGTTTTGAATATTACTATCCATATCTTTATTTTTGTATTTACCACTATTGATACTTGAATCATATTTTAAAGAAGTCTCATTAAAATTATTTAAATCCTCAAACTTACCAAGACTAGAAATAAACTTTAATCTAATTGAATCTAAAGCTCCATTTCTGTGTTTTGAAACAATAAATTCAGCTTGGCCTTCAGCTGAGGACCTTTCATCATCATCCCATTCATCCATTCCATAGTACTCTGGTCTATAAATAAATGATACAATATCGGCATCTTGTTCTATAGCTCCTGACTCTCTCAAATCTGAAAGCATTGGTCTTTTAGTTCCTCCTCTAGTTTCAACGGCTCTAGATAATTGAGATAAAGCAATTACGGGAATATCTAGTTCTTTAGCAAGGGCTTTAAGGTTTCTTGATATTGTTGAAATTTCCTGTTCTCTATTTCCAGTCTTATTGTTTGATCCTATTGTCATTAGCTGTAAATAATCAACTATAATCAATTTTATTTTGTGCTGAGATGATAATCTTCTTGCTTTAGCTCTCAAATCAAATATTGAAAGAGAAGGGGTATCGTCAATAAATAATGGAGCTTTTTCTAAAAAACCAACTTTTGAATTTAATTGTTGCCATTCATAATCTTTTAATTTTCCAGTTCTAAGTTTTTCTGATGACAATCCTGTTTCTGAAGAAATTAATCTAGTAATTAATTGTAAGGAAGACATCTCAAGAGAGAAAAAAGCAACAGGTATATTTTTTATAACTGAAATATTTCTTGCCATAGACAAAGTTAAAGCAGTTTTTCCCATACCTGGTCTTGAAGCAATTATAATTAAGTCACTAGGTTGCCAACCAGAAGTTAATTTATCTAATTTTTGAAAACCTGTACTAACTCCACTTAATCCATCTTTTTTTGAAATTTCTTCAATTCTTTTTTTAGCCTTAATAACTAAATTTTGTGCAGATAAAGATGGATTTTTTATATTACCCTGAGTAACATCATAAAGTTTTGATTCAGCTTCATCTAATAAATCAAAAACATCAGTTGATTCTTTGTATGAACTTTCAATAATTTCATTTGAAATTTTAATTAGACTTCTTTGAATAAATTTCTGTAAAATAATTCTTGCATGAAACTCAATATGAGCTGAAGAAGAAACTTTTTGGGATAATTGAACTAAATAAAATTCTCCTCCAATAGAGTCCAGTTTTCCGTTTTTTCTCAAAGAAGCGGATACGGTCAATAAATCAATAGGTTCTGAAGATTTAAATAACTCAAATATAGATTCAAAAATATATTGATGAGAAGTTTTATAAAAAGCTTCAGGCTGCAAAATATCAATAACTTCATCAACTCCTTTTTTGTCTATTAACATAGCCCCTAAAACGGCTTCCTCTAGATCTAATGCTTGAGGTGGAATCTTTCCTTGACTCAAATTAATAATATTAGAATCTCTTTTTTGATGAATATTTAAAGGTTCCTTATCTTCCATTTAGCTAAATTAAAATGTTTAAAACAGAATGTGTTAAAAAAACGAAAACCTTATTACATAAATATGAAAAATTGAATGTTTATAAAAAAAAATAAATGTTAATAAGTATTAAAAACTACTCTAAAAAACTACCCATAGAAATAAACTTGTTTCTTCTTCTATTGATTAACTTTTCATAAGAAAACTTTTTAGTTTCTTGAAAAGCCATAATGATTTCATTTTTAACATCTTTGAAAATTTTATCTCTATCAAAATGAGCACCTCCAAGAGGCTCTTTTATTATTTTATCAATTAATTTGGCTTTCAACATATCTTTTGCAGTCAACTTTAAAACTTCAGCAGCTTTTTCCTTATGCTCCCAACTTCTCCATAGTATTGAAGAGCATGATTCGGGAGAAATTACAGAATACCATGTGTTTTCTAGCATAAATATATTATCACCTACTCCAATTCCTAATGCTCCACCAGAAGCACCTTCTCCTATTATAATAACAGTAATTGGAACCTTAATGGATGACATTTCAAAAATGTTTCTAGCAATTGCCTCACCTTGACCTCTTTCCTCTGCTTCAATTCCTGGAAAAGCACCAGGAGTATCAATCAAGCTAACAATTGGTATATTGAACTTTTCTGCAGATTTCATTAATCTTAAAGCTTTTCTGTAACCCTCTGGATTTGACATACCAAAATTTCTAAATTGTCTGGTTTTTGTATTGTAACCCTTTTGAGTTCCAATAAACATAAACGACTGATCATCTATTTTCCCAAGACCCCCAATCATTGCTTTATCATCTCCAAAATTTCTGTCACCATGTAATTCTAAAAAAGAATCTCCACAAATAGCTTTTATATAATCTAAAGTATAAGGTCTAGAAGGATGTCTAGATAACTGAACTCTTTGCCATGCAGTTAAATTACTATAAATTTTCTTTTTAATATAAACCAGTTTTTTGTTTATTGATTTATATGTTTCAGAAACATCAACTTCACTTTCACTTGCAATTTTTTTAAAATTTTCAAGCTGATCATTTAACTCTTTAATAGGCAATTCAAAATCTAAATATTCCATATATAAAATTGTAATTTATAAAAAATACTTTTTAAAAATATGAGATTTTATTTTTTTTTGAATTTAAAAAAACCATTTATAATTACTGCAATTAATATTATAATAAATCCAATATAAAAATTAATTGACAAATACTCACTTTCACCAAAAATTATTAGAGAGATAAAAATAGCATAAACGGGTTCCATGTTTATTATCATCATAATTGTGAAAGGTTTTAAATACTTAATTAAATCTACAGATTTTGTAAAAGCATAAGAAGTACATGCAATCGCCAATATTAATAATAACATAAAATCTTGGCTACTTATTTCTTTTAACGAAAAAGATTTATCAATAAACAAATAATAACATAAAAATGAAAATAAAAACCCTATAAACAATTCATAAAAAGAAATTGTAAGAGATGAATTATTTACAATAATTCTGCTGTTTAATATTGTAAAAACAGAAATTAGAATTGCAGAAATTAAGGCAACTATTAACCCATCAATAAATTTTATTTCTGCATTAAAGATAATTGAAACGCCAAATAAAGATAAAATTCCCAAAATTAATTCGTAGAATAAAAATTTTTTCTTAAAAAACAAAGGCTCAATAAGTGATGTCAAAAATGCTGCAGAAGACATCATAGAAACTGTTATAGAAACATTAGAGATCTTAATAGCATAAAAAAAAGTTATCCAGTGAAGCGCAATTATCAGCCCGCAAATAAAAACTTTTTTTATTAAAGCTTTTTTTAATATTATTTTTTTTTTATCGTAAAAAAAAATAAATAAAGCTAAAAACAAGACTGCAATTCCCATTCTAAATATTGTTAATTTAATTGCAGATATAGAAATTAATGCTCCCAAAACTGAAGTGAAGCCAAAAAGAAAAACAATAAAGTGAAGTTGTAATATGTTTTTTGCTCTATTGTCTTGCATATTTCAATAAAAAATATCCTAAAAACCCAAAAATTATCAATGGAAGCCAAGCAGCTAAAAAGGGAGAGAAAGTTGATTTAGCTACTAATACACCAAAAATTTTATCAAAAAAAACAAAAATAAAACCAAGAGAAATTCCAAAAGCAAGATTAAAACCCATACCTCCCCTTCTTTTAAAAGATGAAACAGAAACAGCTATAATTGTTAAAATAAAAACAGAAAAAGGTGTGCTCCATCTCTTATGTCTAACCAAAAGATGTTCATTTATAAGATTTGATCCTCTAACTTTTTCATCACTAATAAACTTGTTTAAATCAAAAAATGTTAAAGTTTCAGCTAAATAAGTAACTGGAGCTAAATCATCAATAGAAAAATCTAAAAGAGTATCTTTTCTAGATAATTTTTCATAAATCTCTTTATCTGAAATAAAGGTTCTTTTAGAATAATTTGAGAGTCTAAACAAACTGTCTCTTTCAATCCATCTAATAGTTTTAGCTTTAATTTTAAATTTCAATTTATTACCTTCAAAATGTTCAAGAGTAAAATTGTTGGCTCTTTTTCTTCTTGGATCATAATTACTTACATAAATAAATTCATTTTCATTAATTTGTTGAAAAACATTTGATGTGTTTCTTTCTTTTTTCTTGTTTATATACTTGTATCTAAATTCATTATAACCAAGATTAGATTTTGGAATTATAAATGACCCTGCAATAAATGAAAAAACAAAAATTATACTTGACGAAATTAAATATGGTTTTAAAAAACGAGAAAAAGATATTCCAGATCCCAAAATAGCAATAATCTCTGTATTACTTGCTAGTTTTGAGGTAAACCATATAACTGAAAGAAAAAGGAAAACAGGATAAAGAATATTTGCAAAGTGCCATGTAAAATCAAGATAATAATTTATTATTTCATTAAAAGGAACTTCTTTTTCTCGAAACTTGTCTATTTTTTCTGCAATATCAACCATTACTCCTATAGGTATAAATAATAATAACATTACAAAAAATGTTGTCAAGTATTTTTTTATAATATATCTATCAATAATTTTCATAACCTATTGCCCAATTTACTAATCATTTTTGATTTCCATAAAGAAAATGTACCCTCTAAAATTTGTTTTCGTGATTCATTTAACAACCAATTATAAAAACCTAAGTTATGAATTGAAGCTATTTGTTTCCCTAAAATCTCATTTATAGAAAATAAATGCCTTAAATAAGCTTTCGAATATTCATGGTCAACAAAAGTATAATTTTTATTATCTATGACTGAAAAATCATTTTCCCATTTTTTGTTTTTAATATTTATTGTTCCTTCTGAAGTAAAAAGCATTCCATTTCGAGCATTTCTAGTAGGCATAACACAATCAAACATGTCTACACCTAAAGATATATTTTCAAGAATATTAATAGGGGTTCCAACTCCCATTAAATAACGAGGCTTATTTTCAGGCAGAATAGAACAAACGGTTTCTACCATTTCATACATTTCCTCATCAGGCTCACCTACAGATAACCCTCCAATTGCATTTCCTTTACAATTTTTTTCTGAAATAAAATTTGCTGATATTTTCCTTAACTCTTTATTTGTTGATCCTTGAACTATAGGAAAAAGAGTTTGTAACCACTCGTATTTATATGACAATTTTTTATGATGAATTAAACACCTTTCCAACCATCTATGAGTTCTTTCCATAGAATCTTTATTATAGTTGTAATTTTTAGAATATGGTGGACATTCATCAAATGCCATTATTATGTCTGCTCCTATTGACCTTTGAATTTCTATTACATTTTCTGGTGTAAAAAAATGATAAGATCCGTCAATATGTGATTTGAATTTCACTCCACTCTCTTTAATTTTTCTGTTACTAGACAAAGAATATACTTGATATCCGCCTGAATCAGTCAAAATAGGTTTATTCCAATTCATAAAACTGGATAGTCCCCCAGCATTTTCAATTATTTTTATACCAGGTCTTAAATACAAATGATATGTATTAGCTAAAATAATGTCTGGTTTTATATCATTCTTTAGTTCTCTTTGATGAATACCCTTTACATTTGCTGATGTTCCAACTGGCATAAAAACTGGAGTTTTAATTATTCCGTTTGATGTTTTAATTAAACCAGCTCTTGCAGAAGATAATTTGTCTTTTGATACTAAGTCAAATTCCATTAAAACAAATATACTTATTGAAAAAAATAAAATGAAATTGTTGATAATTAATATGATTATTGTAATAAACTTTATAATCTATCTTTTGAGATTGATTTTGTATGAATTAAATTAGCTCCCAAGATTCCAATACATGTCAAATATCAAAAAACTTCAAGACATAGTTATTCAAGTAAGAAGAGATATTTTAAGAATGGTCCATAAAGTTAATTCGGGTCACCCAGGTGGTTCTCTTGGCTGTGCTGAATTTTTTGTTGCATTATTTTATGATATAATGGAAATTAAAATGCCCTTTGATATGAATGGAATAAATCAAGATGTTTTTTTTCTTTCTAATGGTCATATATCCCCTGTTTTTTATAGTGTTTTATCTAGAAAAGGATTTTTTCCTATTAAAGAATTGGAAACTTTTAGATTAATTAATTCAAGACTTCAAGGTCATCCTACAACACATGAGGGACTTCCTGGAATTAGAGTAGCATCTGGATCTTTAGGTCAAGGATTATCTGTTTCGATTGGCGCTTCTATATCCAAAAAATTAAATAAAGATTCTAAAACAGTATACGTTTTACTCGGAGATGGTGAACTGCAAGAAGGACAAAATTGGGAAGCTATCATGTTTGCAGCTGCAAATAATGTTGATAATTTAATTGCTACTGTAGATGTTAATGGAAAACAAATTGATGGAACAACTGATGAGGTTTTAAACTTAGGAAATCTCAAAATGAAATTTACATCATTTGGATGGGAAGTAATACTTTTAAATAAAGGTAATAATATTTCTGAGGTGATAAAATCTCTAAATGAAGCTAAATCAAAATTAGGTAATGGTAAGCCTATTGTTATATTGATGAAAACAGAAATGGGAAATGGAGTTGATTTTATGATGAACACCCATGCCTGGCACGGTATTGCCCCTAATGATCAACAATTAAAAATTGGACTTAAACAAAACCCTGAAACTATAGGTGATTATTAAAAATCATGAAGAAAATTATAAACTTTGGAGATAAAGATACGCGATCAGGGTTCGGGGAGGGCTTAACGGAGCTTGGAAGAATAAACCCTAATATTGTTGCATTATGTGCTGATTTAACTGGATCTTTAAAAATGCAAAATTTCAAAGAAGAAAACCCCGAAAGATTTTATCAAGTTGGTGTAGCTGAAGCAAATATGATGGGTATTGCTGCTGGATTAACTATTGGAGGTAAAATACCATTTACAGGAACCTTTGCTAATTTTTCTACAGGAAGAGTTTATGATCAAATTAGACAATCTATTGCATACTCCTCTAAAAATGTTAAAATATGCGCTTCTCATGCTGGACTTACTCTTGGAGAAGATGGAGCTACTCATCAAATTTTAGAAGATATAGGATTAATGAAAATGCTTCCTGGCATGACAGTTATAAATCCTTGTGATTTTAATCAAACAAAATTATCAACTATTGCTATATCTAAACACAAAGGGCCTGTATACCTTAGATTCGGAAGACCTAAAGTTCCAAACTTTACTGACGATAAATCAAACTTTGAAATTGGAAAAGGAATTTTATTAAATGAAGGCTCTGATGTGACATTAATTGCTACAGGGCATTTAGTTTGGGAAGCAATTCAAGCTGCTGAAGAAATTAAAGAACAAAACATTAATGTAGAGGTTATTAATATTCATACAATTAAACCTTTAGACGATAAAATAATAATTGACTCTGTAAAAAAAACAGGATGTTTGGTTACGGCTGAAGAACATAATTATATTGGAGGTCTTGGAGAAAGTATATCAGGTATGTTATCTAAAAAACACCCAACCCCTCAAGAATTTGTTGCAGTTAATGATTCTTTTGGAGAGTCAGGAACTCCTAGTCAATTAATGGAGAAATATGGATTAAATAAAAAAACAATAATTCAAAAAATAAAAAAGGTAATTAATAGAAAAATATAAGTTATTGAAAAAGTTTTATTTTATTTTAATTTTTTTATTTAGCATAGAATTAATAAATTCTCAATTTGATTATGGTGTTAATGGAGGGATATCAATGAGTTCAAAGGATGCGATTAAAATCGATAATTTTGAAAACAACATTAGAGGGTTTTACGCTGGTATTTATGGAGAAGTCAATTTCTTAGTTTTGTATGTTCGGCCAGAAATAAATATTATTAGGTCTTCCTCTAAAATTAATTCAAAGGAATATATAGAATCAAATATAGAAATACCCGTATCTCTTGGCTATAAACTTTTTCCTTTATTTAGCATTTATGGAGGTCCCACATTTATATCTAACTTAAATAGGAATTATAATGATTTAAATTTAAGTGAAGTAAACGATAAAAAAAATACTAGTTTTCATTTAGGAACAAGATTTTCTTTCGGTCCTTTATCAATAAATTTAACATATAATCAAGGAAGAAATAACACTCGGTTATCTTCAAATGATTTAAACATAGAAACTGGCAAAATAGATAAATCTAATAGATTTTTAAAAATAGGACTCTCCTATTCTCTAGATTAATCCTTGTCTAAATAATCTAAAATACCGTCTCCATCTGAATCATCAGGTACACCATCATTATCAATATCATATTCATCAATAGTAAGTATCCCATCACCATCATGATCAGTCTTTTTAATTGTAAATAATGAAATTTTAAAAATCAAAGGAGAATATTCAGGAATTAAAGATGAGCTTTGAGCAAAATATCCTAAACCTGAAGGAATGAAAATTAATCCCTGTCCATAATTTTGGTAATTTATAGTGTTATCATCATTTACAGAAAAATCGCCAGGCTTAAATTCAGAAACTCCTTCTTTAAACCCCATTACAACACTAGTTAAATCAAACCAAATTGGAATATTGCTTCTGTCAAAAATTGAACCGTCTAACAAACTACCTTCATATGAAACATATACAGAATCAACTTTAGATGGATTTTCTCCATTTCCTTCCCTAACTGGTAAATAATATAAAGTATGATTAATTGGTCCATTATCTGATTCAATAGGTATATTTTTTTTAAAAACTTTATTAATTAAAGGGGTCTTGTTAATATTATCATCAAATATTGAGTCTATAATTATGTCTAAATTTTCAAAATCATCTAATTTTTCAAAATCTTCATAATTATAAAAATGAGTTTCTAAAAAATTTTTTAAATCTGTATCATCAGCTAAAGCTTGATCTGCCACATCTCTAATTTTAACAGAATCATCATCTTTCTTGCAAGATTTACTGATTAGAATTATTAATAAACTGTAAAAAATAATTTTTTTCAAAAAAAGATTTTTTTGTTAAGCAAGATACAATTTACTTTATTTTTGTTTAAAATAAATTAGTTCTTTTTTATGAGAATAGACCAATTTTTATGGAATATTAGATATTTCAAATCAAGAAGTCAATCAACTAATGCTTGTAAAAAAGGGAAAATTAAACTAAATAACAAAATCATAAAGCCTTCCAAAGAAATTGGAATTGGAGAAATAATTGAAATAAGAAAAAAACAAAATAATTTTAAGATAAAAATATCAGATATTCCAAAAAAAAGAGTTGGCCCAAAAATCAGCAATCTATATTTTGAGGATTTAACTGATTATTCTATCTTAAAGAAAAATCAAATGATTAATATTTCAAAAAAAATTGAAAGAAATGAAAAAGGAAGGCCAACAAAAAAACAAAGAAGAGAGATCGACAATTTTTTAAATTAAAAATGAATTCTAAAAAAACTAAAATAAAAGATATAGCTAACATAGAAATGTATTTAAAGAGAATAGCTTATCAGATTTACGAGGATAATCACGAAGAAGATAATTCTCTTATTATAGTTGGTGTTGAAAAAAACGGAAAAATACTAGCTGATAAAATATTTGAAATATTAAAAAATATTTCAAGTTTTGATTTAACATTAATGTCAATTCAAATAAATAAAAAAAACCCAACAAATAATATTTCATCTTCTATTGATGAAAATAAATGCTTAAATAAAAATATTATAATTGTTGATGATGTTCTTAATACAGGAAAAACACTAATTTATGCCGTTGATTTTTTCTTGAAAATTCCTGTTAAAAAAATACAAACTGCTGTTATAATCAACAGAAATCATAAAAAATTTCCAATTAAAGCTGATTTTAAAGGAATTTCACTATCAACTTCAATCAAAGAACATATTGATGTAGTCCTTGATGGATCAAAAAAAGGTATATATTTAAGTTAATTTTTCTTTTATTTCAGAAATAACTTCACTAGTATTTTTATTTTCAATATCAATTATATAATCAGCTTGATTATAAAAAACATTTCTTTCAAATAAATGTTTGGAAATAAAACTATTTAAATCTTTTTTTGAATTTATATTTGAAATTAAAGGTCTTTTTTCTTTTTCATAAAACAATCTATTTGTTAATTGATTACTTGAGGATTTCAAATAAAAAGATTTTAATTGTTTATTATTCTTAATCAATTCTATATTATTTGAATAACATGGTGTTCCTCCTCCTGTTGAAATAACATATTTAATGTTTTTATCTAATATCGATTCTAAATATTTATTTTCAATATTCCTAAAATAAATTTCTCCTCTTTCAAAAAATATATCACTAATTGATTTTTTTTCATAAGATTCAATATAACTATCTAAATCAAAAAAATCTATCATAAATTCTTTAGATAGTTTTCTTCCAATATAAGATTTCCCAACCCCCATATATCCAATAAGAATAATTGAATAATTTATCATTATAATAAAAATTATGTAGCAAATTTATATTAATTAGCCATTATAAATTAATAATAGATAATTATATTTGCAGGCTCAAAAGATTCGGTAGCTCAGTTGGTAGAGCATCTCCCTTTTAAGGAGAGGGTCCTGGGT
>CETH01105836.1_pt1 | contig 61820 bp, 64 predicted proteins | sample 361461 | NCBI WGS metagenome assembly CETH01 (sample SAMEA2622695, study PRJEB7988) | marine metagenome | isolation source: saline water (ENVO:00002010), including | reverse complement strand
AACTATAAAAACTGACCACCGAAATATAAAAGCAAGATATAAATTTAAGGCTTCGTTTTGTGGTTTGCTTGCGAGATAAATAACAGCTGCTAAGGCAAACAGGTATCCAACAAAAATGGGTTGCGCAATCATTGGAAACAAAGCAACTGAGATCAATAGACCTAGCGCAGACAACAGGTTGTTTTTTAGTATATTAATTTTGATTTAAGTATGTTTTTTTACGGGGCTGATTATAAAAATTTATAGTCTGAAGGACAAGCTTAATTTTTCTTTAATTTTAATAATTTGCTGATAATAGACTCTCTTTCATCCTTTGATGAATAAGAGACAGATATTTTTCCTCGCGAGGCAGATTGTTGATCGATCTGGGTTTTGTGACCAATGGTTTCTGAAAGCTCCTCTTCTATGTTTAATAGATCTCTATTCTTGGGTTTTGTTTTATTTTTTGTTGTTTTTGGTTTGCTTGAAGAGGCGGCATCTTTAACCGTCATGCCCAAAGAAACTATTTTTTGTGCAAGCTCTTCTGCTTCTTTGGGTTCCATGGATGCAAGAATTTTGGCGTGGCCTTTTTCTAAATCACCAGAATACAAATGATCTATTACAGAAGTTGGGAGGTTTAGAAGTCTCATAGAGTTAGCCACCGAGCTTCTGGCTTTACCTGTAACTTCAGCAATTTTGTCTTGCGTTAATGAAAACTCTCTTTTGAGTCGGTCATAGCCCCTAGCTTCTTCAATGGGGTTAAGGTCTTCCCGTTGCAGGTTTTCAATAAGTGCAAGCTCTAAAGATAGTTGATCTTCAGCTGAATCAACCATACATGGGGCTTTTTTCAGGCCGGCCTGCTTTGCTGCTCTCAATCGTCTTTCACCAGCAATTAATTCATAGCCTCCTGCCCCCGTTTCTCTTACAAGGATGGGTGATAAAATCCCGTGTTTTGCAATAGATTGTGAAAGTTCGTTTATTTTTTGCTCATCAAATGACTGTCTGGGTTGAAAGCGGTTAGGTTTAATTTGGTCTAACTCAATCTCCTTGATGGATTGTTTGTTTGGGGTGGCAACATCTCCAAGGAGTGCGTCTAAGCCTGTATTAAGTATTTTATCTGCCACTTTCAATTCTCCTAATAAGTTCGCCAGCCAGGGCTAAATATGCTTTAGCGCCAAAAGACGACGGCATATATTGTATTGCTGAGGTTCCATGACTCGGCGCTTCTGCTAATTTAACATTTCTTGGTATTAGGGTGTTAAAAACCAAGGCTGGAAAGTGTTTTTCTAGCTCTTCAGAAACCTCTTTTGCTAAATTGTTTCTCATGTCTACCATGGTTCTAATAATCCCAAACACCCTATTCTCTGTTAAGTTTTTATTTTTAAGAGTGTTAATGGTATTGATAAGTGATGAAATCCCCTCCAATGAATAGTATTCACATTGAAGCGGTATGAGTGTTGCTGTTGCGGCAAACAATGATTCAAGAGTTAGCTGGTTAAGTGATGGCGGGGTGTCTATTATAATGAATTCGTATTCGAGTGGGTTTAATTGTTTTTTTAGCTCGCCTTGTTTGTTCTCGTTTCTTATATGAACCTCAAGCGCTATAAGGTTTTCTCCTCCAGGTATGACGTCATATCCACTTGGAGACTTTATTATGTGTTCGTTTATGTTGAGATTTTGAGAATAAACTTGGAATAGGGTTCTGTCATTTTTGGGGGTTCCGGCTGCCGTACTTGCGTTCCCCTGTGGATCTAAATCAATTAATAAAACTTTCCTTTTTGTTGCAGCAAGTGCCGCGGCAAGGTTAACTGCAGTAGTTGTTTTTCCAACCCCTCCTTTTTGGTTGGCAATGGCAATAATGTGTTTCATTTTTGGTTTATTTCTAAAATGTGTCTGTTTGTGTTTAATGTGTTTGTTTTGTGGATAGTATAAGAGTATTTATTATTGTCCAGCTGGGCAACCTCCTCGTTTATTTTTTCTAAGGAGCCTTTCATTAAAACAAACTTTCCTCCCTTGCTTAAAAGGTGTTCGGCCATGTTTATTATTGATGGGGCTGTGGCTAGCGCTCTAGCCGTTATAACATCGAATTTGTTTTGAGTGATAAGTTTTGGGGTTGTTGCTTTATCTAGAATTGTGGCGTTTGTAAGCTGAAGGGTACGAATCGTTTTTCTAATAAAATAAGCTTTCTTTTTGTTTTTTTCTGACATGGTTATTTGTGTCCTGGGTTGGTTAATGGCAATAATAAGGCCGGGTAGGCCCGCACCGCTTCCAATGTCAAGTACTTTTTGTGAAGGGTTTATGTGCTCAAGTATAGTCTCGCAATCAAGAACGTCTAATGAAAGTATTTCTTCTTCTGAGAAACGGCCAACAATATTATGTGCTTTGTTAAATTTTAAAATTTCTTTTATAAGGGTTCTTATAAGATCGTTAGTTTTGTCTTCGCCTTTGATTAGACTAAGCCTTTTCAAGTTGCTTGTTTTTTTTGATGGTTATTGCTATTAAGTTGGTTGCAGCGGGTGTTACGCCTTCAAGCCTGCCAGCTTGACCCAGGGTTGATGGTCTGTGCTTATTTAGTCTTTCAATAACCTCATTCGATAAGCCTTTTATGCTTGAGTAATCCATTTCGTTTGGTATTGTCGCCATTTCATTTTTCTTAGAACTCTCAACCTCTCTTTTTTGTTTCGCAATATAGCCACTATACTTGATTTCATTCGCAGCTCTTTCAAAGAGTTCTTCTTTGTCTTCTGAAATATTTAAAATCTTCTTCACCTCTGTTGGATCCAAGTCCGTTCTTTTTAGTAAGTCATTTCCCGTAATTGATTTGTTATTTAGTTCTGTTTTAATGTTTTTAATTTCTTTTAAAAACTCTTGATAGTTTTTTTCTTTTTTTTCGTATTCATTATGGATTTTTTCGCTTACAAGCCCCAATGAGTATCCTTTATCTGTCAATCTCTGGCATGCTGTATCTTGAGATAGCATAAGTCGAAACTCCGCGCGACTAGTAAACATTCTATATGGTTCGGTTACACCATAGAGAGTTAGATCATCTATCAACACACCAATATAGGCTTCGCTTCTATCAAATATTACCTCTGGTTTATCTAAGATGGCTTGAGCTGCGTTTAGGCCAGCAACAAGGCCTTGTGCTGCCGCTTCTTCGTAACCTGTTGTGCCGTTAATTTGACCGGCAAGATATAGGTTTTTGATAAACTTTGTTTCTAATGTGGGTCGCAATGATCTGGGGTCAATAAAATCGTATTCCACCGCGTAACCGAATTCTTCTATCTCACAATTTTCCAGGCCTTTTATTGATTTTACAAAATCTTTCTGCGCTTTGGTTGGAAGGCTGGTGGAAATGCCGTTCGGGTAAACGAGATCTTTCTCTAGGCCTTCTGGTTCAATAAAAATTTGATGGCTTTCTTTTTCGCTAAATTTATTAATTTTATCCTCTATAGATGGGCAGTATCTTGGTCCTATTCCAGATATTTTTCCAGAATACATTGCTGAAAGATGTGTATTATCAGAAATAATTTTGTGTGTGGTTTTGTTGGTTCGAGTTATGTAACAAGATATTTGCGGGAGCTTTTTTGTTGGCGGTTGGAGCGCTGACATTGATGGTGGGTTTGGGTCACCTGGTTGCTCATCCATAAGGTTTAAATCAATGCTTGAAAGTTTTATCCTTGCTGGGGTTCCTGTTTTAAGTCTACCCATGGGTAACTTAAGGTCATATAGTTTTTTTGATAGCGGTATTGATGTGTCATCACCAACTCGACCGCCGAATATTTTTTCACTGCCCTTAAACATGACACCATTCAAAAAAGTTCCTGTTGTAAGGATGGTTCTTTTGGAAGTAATCTGCTCTCCGGAACTCAATTCTACGCCTTGAATAACATTTTCTTTAATCAAAATATCTACAACCTCGCCTTCTTTGATTGTGATGTCTGTTTCAGACAAGAGTTGTTGAATGGCCTGTTTGTATTTATCTCTATCACATTGAACCCTAAGAGCTTGAACTGCAAAACCTTTTCTAGTGTTTAGGGTTCTTGACTGAATGCCTGAAAGGTCTGTAGCCAAAGCCATAATTCCTCCTAGAGCATCAACCTCTCTCACAAGATGAGATTTGCCTAGACCGCCGATTGCGGGATTACAAGACATCTGACCAATCGTCTCGATTTTAAATGTTACCAAGCAACATTTCAGCCCCTGACGGTAAACAGCATGAGCTGCTTCAACTCCTGCGTGCCCTCCCCCAATTACTATTACATCAAACATATATATGGAGTTTATAACAACAATATATTATTGTTGTTATTATTAAGAGGACTTTTTCTGTTTATAAGATTCTGATATCTATGACTCAAAAGGCCCACAAGCATTAACAAATCATGTAAATCAGGCCCTATAAACTGTAAGAGTTTGTTAAATAACCTGTGGACAAAAAAAATAAAAAACTTAACCACAAAATGCCCACATTTTATCTACTTCCCTATGCAAAAATCATCAAAAATATCACCAAGCAGCTCGTCTGGGTATTTAACGCCTAGAAACTCATCAAACGAAGACCTAACTAATCTAAGGTCTTCAGCGGCAACATCTACGTCTTTTTCATTTGAAATTTTTTCTATACAAGCATCCAAAGAAGATAATGCATTATTGAACAAAAGAAGATGACGCTCTCTGATAATAAATGTTTTCTTCGAGATATTTTTACTCTGTTGAATTGAATCAAAAATCATTTTTTTTAATTTTTGAACACCTTTTCCAGATTTTGCAGACACAACACAATCATAATGTTCGACGGGGTTTTTCTCATCTGATTTGTTAAAAACCAACAAACAATTTTTTTCAACCATCATGGATTTAAAACCTTTAATGCTGGCCTCGGTGCTATGATCCAAAACAATCAAAATTAGAGCGGAATCTTCTATTTCTTCGTTAGAAAGTGCAATACCCATAGCCTCAATTGAATCGCTTGTGTTTCTTACGCCAGCAGAGTCAACCAATTCCATATTTACACTGTTATAAAACATTTCTGAGTCAATTAAATCTCGAGTTGTTCCCGGTAAGTTTGATACAAGCGCTCTCTCAAAACCAAGCAAACGATTAAACAAAGAGGATTTACCCGTATTAGGCGGCCCATAAAACAAAACCCTATTTTTAGATAATTTTTTTGTCGAGATTAAAGAAGAATCAATTAAATTAACCAAAGAAGACCTGATTTTTACCAATCTTTTTTCTACACCCCCCTCAAGAATAAAATCATAATCCTCATCAGAAAAATCTATACTCCCCTCAACGAAAACCCTTAACTCATCAACTTCTTTGCCTAAGTCTGAAATGATAGCACTCAACTTTCCAGTAACAGCTTCAGAAGATAAAATGCTCCTATCAACATCTTCGGAACGAATAAGATCCGCAACAGCCTCTGCCTCATTTAAAGACAACTTTCCATTTTCAAAAGCTATTTTTGAAAATTCGCCAGGGCCAGCCTCCTTAAACCCCAAGGCCAAAAAAACACCAGTTAAAGACCTGATAACAGAAAGACCCCCATGACAAAAAACCTCCAGAGAATCCTCCCCAGTGTAACTTCGAGGGCCTGAGTAAAACACAATCGAACACCTATCCACCAAAACACCACCCCAAAGAACGTCACGAAGAAAAACTTCTCTATATTTGGATATCGGTTTGTTTAGGGCCTTATTAAAAACATCACAACACCCAGCTCCAGAAACCCTGAATACACCTATCGCAGACTGAGCTATGGGGGTTGCGAGAGCAAAGATCAAAAATAATACCCCTAAGTAGCACCCGGTCCAGGCATATCAGAGGCCCCATATTTTTTATACATAGCTCTTTGTTGAACCAGCGATATTGCGCTGTTTGCCACAGAATATAGAACAAGACCCGCAGGCATAATAATAAAAATTGCCGCTATCATTACAGGCATAAACTTCATGATTTGCGCTTGAGTTGGATCCATTCCCGGTGGTTGAGGGTTGAGCTGTTGAGTTAAATACATAAGACCCGCAAATATTACAGGCAATATAAAAAATGGGTCTGGGGCAGAAAGGTCTTGAATCCAAAAGAAGAATGATTCATGCCTAAGCTCTACGCTTTCACGCAAACAAAAGAAAAAAGCTATAAATACAGGCATTTGAAGCAACAACGGGAAACAGCCCCCAGCAGGGTTGATACCCTCTTTTTTATAAAGAGCCATCATTTCGGTGCCTAACTTAGCTCTATCATCTTTATATCTTTCCTGGATTTCTTTTAATTTTGGACCAGCTGTTCGCATCTTCGCCATACTAGAAAAACCCTTGGCTGATACCGGCCACAGCAATAACTTAATCAAAAAAGTTAACAAAATTATAGAGACGCCCCAATTCCCAACAAACACATTAATCATACTCAACAACATCATTAAGGGTTGGGCTAAAAACCAAAACCAACCCATATCAATTGTTAGCTCTAGGTCCGGAGCCCTGCTTATCAAATCCGACCTAATCTTCGGGCCAATAAAAATCCTATGCTCAACACCCGATACAATTTCACTAACTTTGGTTTCCCTCGAAATAGCACCCATAACATATGTATCCGTTCCGTTTGATGGGGGCAAAGCTATTAAGGTTTGAACCCTGTCAGAGGGGGTAATAATTGCGGCCATAAAATACTTTTGTATAAAAGCAACCCATCCGCCACGCTGAAAGTACTCAATCCCCCCATCTATACTTCTTAGTCTTTTGTTTGCATAGGGCTCGTCTGGAGTATTAAAAGCCACCCCGGTATATGAGCTGTTTTCAAAAAAATTATTCCTTGCGTCAAGAGCTCTTCCGTCTGTTCTATACATTGCAACATATGGGTTTGGGGTATCAGCCGGCACCGATCCCACCCAACGATCCTTAATTATTAGCTCATAGTCACTTTCTTTTAAGGATATAGTTTTTGATATATTCCCATCCAGCGAGACAAGGCTTACAGAGGACGGGGTTACCTCCACAACATCAAAACCATCATCTTCAGAAACAAAACCGCTATTTAAATAAAACTTAAAACCAGAAAGAAGATCAAAACCAAAAACCCTCACACCCTGTGACTCATCATTGTTTAAATATGTGTGTTCTTTTAGCCTAGCCTGCCAGATCTTTCCAGAAGAAGGACTAACCAAAACATCAAGCTTTTCATTTTGGATTTGAACAAGGCCAACAGTCTCTCCGGGCGGCAAAAGCTCTTCACTTTTGTTTTGCTCTATAAATGATGCTTCTGCAAACTCTTGTTTAATCTCTTTTTCTGCGTTCCACGACAAAAATAAAATATATGACAGAACCACAACAGAGCCTATGTATATATATCTCCAATTCATTTTTTTACCTCATCCACTCCGCCAGTTGACCATGGACCACATTTTAAAATTCTTACTACCGAATAGTAGCCACCAACAAAAACTCCGTGTATTTCAATGCTTTCTTTTGTGTATTGAGAGCATGTTGGCTCAAACCTACAATTCCTTCCTAACAAAAAACTTAAATATTTTTGATAAAAATCAATCAAAAATATTAAAAACTTTTTCATATTAATCGTCTTGTGAACTATTTACAAAATTATCTAACGCAAGCCCAAAATCAAATGAAATATTTTTAAAACCAACCTCTAAAAAACCCTTTCTCACCACCACAATATATCCCTCATCTAATAAACCCTTTCTAAAAATTTCTCTTATCCAGCGCCTAATTTTGTTACGACGAGCAGCCGAAGAATAATCTTTCTTCTTAACAATAATCTTGAGCTTTTGGTTTTTAGACTCAGCATCAAAAAATATTGATGCATATCCTGAGTGATAAACTTTTTTTGAGATAACTAAGCCTAAATTAAGCAGTTAGTACCTTACGACCCTTTTTTCTTCTATTGGCAATAATTGCTCTACCAGCCTTGGTTGACATTCTTGCTCTGAAACCATGAGTTCGCTTTCTTTTTAATGTGCTGGGTTGGAATGTTCTTTTCATAATTACTCAAAAAATTAGGCCTGAATTATAAAGCATTGTGGGTGAATTGAAAGAAAAAAAAGATTAAAAATATTCATATCAGATACTAACAAGATATCCACAGAAAATACATATGCTTATGCTGTAGATATCTTGTTAGTTTTTGTTAGACTAACTTTTCTACCGGAGGTCTTATAAATTGAAATTTTGGTCTGAATGCACTGAAAAGCTTGAAAACAAGCTATCACAAGAAGAGTTTAACACCTGGATTAAGCCCCTCAAAGCCAACATCAATAAAAACGAACTTGAGATAAGCGCCCCAAATGATTTTGTGCTTAACTATGTAAAAGAAAACCTAGGCCAAACCATTGAGAATCTAGTAAGAAAATCAGATGAATCACTTAGCGTAATATTTAAAACGCTTGACAAATCAACATTTGTCGAGAAATTAAATGTATCAGAGGAAAATACTCCAAGCTTAGTCCAAAACTTCACTTTCAATACTTTTGTAGAGGGAAAATCTAATCATATGGCACTGGCTGCTGCAAAACAGGTTGCAGCAAACCCAAAAGGTGATTACAACCCATTGTTTATTTATGGCGGCGTTGGGCTTGGAAAAACCCACTTAATGCATGCTGTAGGAAATGAAATACTAAATTCTGATACTTCCAAAAGGATAGTCTACGTTCACTCAGAAAAATTTGTTGCGGATATGGTTAAAGCCCTTCAATTGGGCGCTATGAGTGAGTTTAAGGAGTTTTATAGGAATGCTGACGCCCTTCTAATTGATGATATTCAGTTTTTCGCAGGCAAAGAACAGTCGCAAGAGGAGTTTTTTCATACATTTAACACTCTTCTTGACCGAAATCATCAAATGATACTCACATGCGATAAATATCCAAAAGAGATAGATGGCCTTGAGGAGCGCTTAAAATCAAGGCTTGGCTGGGGCTTGCCGGTAATTATTGAGCCACCTGAGCTTGAAACCCGTGCAGCGGTCTTGTTAAGTAAAGCAAATTCAATGGGCGTGACCCTACCAAACGATTGCGCAATTTACATAGCTCAAAGAATTAGATCAAATATAAGAGAGTTAGAGGGCGCATTAAAAAGGGTGGTTGCAAACTCCCGTTTTGCTGATCAGGAGATAGACATTCCTTTTGTAAAAGAGGCCCTTAAAGACCTATTTGTTATTTCAGCTAAAATGGTAAGTATAGACAACATTCAAAAAACCGTAGCCGAATACTACAATATTAAACTATCAGATCTTTTATCAAAAAGAAGAAGTAGGTCTATTACTAGGCCAAGACAACTGGCCATGGCTTTAACCAAAGAGCTAACAAATCATAGTCTTCCAGAAATTGGAGAAGCTTTTAACGGTAGAGACCACACCACAGTGCTCCATGCTTGTAGTAAAATTAAGGAGCTAAGAAAAGAGATCCCCTCACTTGAAGAGGATTACAGAAACCTAAATAGGACACTAACAAATTAAATGGAAATTAATGTTAAAAAAGAGGATATTGTTTCAGCTCTTAATACTACCTTGGGCGTTGTAGAAAAAAGACAAACACTCCCAATACTTGCCAATGTGTTATTCGAAGTTGAAGAAAACGCATTTAAATTAACAGCAACAGACCTAGAATCTGAAGTAACAACAAGCGGCCCATTGTCAGTTGTAGAATCCGCTGGTAAGACAACAACTTCTGCAAAAAAACTGAATGAGCTTTGTCGTTTAATTCCAGATGGAGAAGAAATAAAGTTATCTTTAAATGGTGATAAGTTAAATATTAAAACAACCAATGGTAAGTACTCACTATCAACTCTGCCCAGCAGTGACTTTCCTATTTTTGATATTGATTCCGGTGACTCCCCACTTGTTATTCCAGCAAAAGACCTAAGGGAGCTAATAAAAAACACATCTTTTGCTATGGGTAATCAGGATTGGAGGCATTATTTAAATGGCTTGTATTTATCAATTAGTGATGGTGAAATAACAGCAGTAACAACAGATGCTCACAGACTAGCAGTTGCAAATCTTTCCACCCAATCTGATAACTCTTTCTCTGGCATAATTCCAAGAAAATCAATCAATGAAATGTCTAAATTTCTATCCGATGAAGATGGAGATGCTGAGTTGAAAATTAATAATGCTTCATTGGAATTAACATTAGGGAATCTAATATTTAAAAGCAAATTGATAGATGGCAAATTCCCAGACTATCAACAAGTAATTCCTTCGGGAGAGAGCTCACTTTTAGAAATTAATGTCAAAGATTTCTCAGAAACTTTAAGCAGGGTCTCAGTTTTATCAAGTGAAAAATATAAAGGCATTAGATTAATTACCTCCAGTCAGGGTGTAAGGATTTCTGCAAATAATCCAGAGCAAGAAGAGGCAGAAGAATTTTTCCCAGCAACCTATAATGGAGAGGAGCTAGACATAGCATTTAATGTTACCTATCTTCAAGAAATAATGTCCCACATGCAAACAGATAAATGTCACATTAACTTCTTTGGATCTGATAAAAGCTGCTTACTTACACCCCCGGGAAGCGAAAGCCCAAAATATGTTGTAATGCCACTCCTTATATAGGTTTGTGGCTTTTTCAAAGATAGATCTCAGAAACTTTAGGTGCTTTGATTCTCTTTCTATTGATCTTTCCTCAAATTCAAACCTTTTCTATGGAAAAAATGGATCTGGGAAGACATCAATACTGGAATCTATCTATGTAGCAAGCTCAGGCAGATCATTTAGAACATCTAACCTTGAATCACTTATAAAAAGGGATACAGAAGCCTTTAATATAAAGGCTTACGACAATAAAACGGGCTCAATTTTAGAGGTTAACAAAGCTAGAAACAAACCTATTGACATTAAAATAAATAACTCAAAAGCAACCATTAGTGAGTTGGTTAGAACTTTTCCTTCATTTTCAATTGATAGCAAAACATTTTTTTACAATGATAATGCTCCAGACTATAGAAGAAAGCACCTAGATAGGGGGCTTTTTATTGCCTCTTCTGACTATTCAAAAGATTGGTTTGGATATTTTCGTTCTTTAAAGCAAAGAAATTCTGCTCTAAAGCTTGGTGATAGAGCTCTAGCGAAAGCCTACGACTCCGTTTTAGTTGATAATGGAGAAAGACTAAATATTCTAAGAGAAAATTTAATTATTGAGGTTAAAAAAATTTTTGATGACCTTGTAAGTAAATTAGCCCAGGAAAACATAAGAGCTAACATTTTTTCTGATTTAGACATCTATCTAAAATCTGGCTTTGATAACAAATCTGGTTTACTCGACAGTCTCAACAAATCATACAACATAGATTTAAAAAGAAAAATAACAACCACTGGACCCCATAAGGCCGATGTTTTATTTGAAAGTAAGGGCACACTTATCAAAGATATTTTTTCACGCGGCGAACAAAAAATGCTTTCAATTCTTTGGTCGCTTTCACAAAATATTTATTTAGGTCGATCATTCAATTTGAGCCCCATACTTCTTCTTGATGATCTATCTTCAGAGTTAGATGTTGAGATGCTAGAGTGCTTTTTGCCTACCCTAAAATATATTGAAAATCGTTTCGTTTTTTCAAACATTGTTGATCTATTTGGTAGTAAAATAATAGATGAAAAACAATCATATAAAAAGTTCCACGTGGAACAATTAAATTTAAAAAATGCCAAAAAATAAATCAAAAGATAAAAAATACGATTCATCTAATATTCAAGTTTTGAAAGGTCTTGAGGCTGTTAAAAAAAGACCTGGAATGTACATTGGAGATACGGATGATGGATCTGGCCTTCATCACATGATCTTTGAGGTGGTTGATAACTGTATAGATGAGGCAATGGCAGGCCACTGCTCTAAGATTGACATTATAATTAATAAAGATGAGTCAATAACTGTTAAGGATAATGGAAGAGGTATACCAGTTGACACCCATAAAGGCGAGGGATTGCCCGCGGCCGAGTTAATTATGACAACCCTTCACTCAGGCGGGAAGTTTGATGATAACTCATACAAAGTATCAGGAGGCCTTCATGGCGTTGGTGTTTCTGTAGTAAATGCCCTTTCAAAGGAGTTAATCTTAACCATATGCAGAGATGGCGGTATGTATCAACAAAAATACAGTGAAGGACTGGCTAAAACTAAACTAAAAAAGATTAAGGCATCCAAACATACGGGTACAGAGATAACATTTAGTGCATCTGACAAAATTTTTACCTCGATTAATTTCGAAGCAGACAGGGTAAATAAAAGGGTTCAAGAGCTTTCCTTCCTTAACGCGGGGGTTAGCATAGAAGTAACTGATGCCAGAACCGGAAAATCTAAAAAATTTAAAAATGAAGGCGGTGTATCAAGCTATGTTGATTACCTCAGAGGAAGAAAACCAGCATTATGCCAAACAATTGAGTGCGAAGGCGGGCAAGATGGCGTAACAGTTGAGGTTGCAATGCAGTGGAATGACTCATATAACGAAAGCGTTCTTTGTTACACAAACAATATCCCTCAAAAAGATGGGGGAACTCATCTATCAGGCTTTAGGTCTAGCCTGACTCGTGTTTTAAAGGCTTTTGTTAAAAAAGAGGAGCTTAATAAAAATTCTCCGGTAGAATTGCTAGGAGAAGATGTAAGGGAAGGCTTAATAGCTGTTATTTCAGTCAAAGTACCGGATCCAAAATTTTCATCACAAACCAAGGAAAAACTTGTATCTTCAGAGGTTGAGGGAATAGTAAGCACAGTTTTAAACAAAGGACTCAATGAGTTTTTATTGGAAAACCCCAAAGAAGCGCTTGCAATACTCTCAAAAGTTTCAGAAGCAGCTCTTGCTAGAGAAGCCGCAAGAAAAGCTAGAGAAATGACAAGAAGAAAAGGGGTTTTAGAATTAGCAGGCTTACCTGGAAAACTAGCAGATTGCCAAGAAAAAGATCCCGCCCTTTCTGAAATCTATTTAGTTGAGGGAGATTCTGCTGGAGGATCTGCTAAACAAGGTCGCAACAGAAAGTATCAAGCAATATTACCCCTAAAAGGAAAAATTCTAAACGTACAGAAAGCTAGAATTGATAAAGTACTTTCCTCAGCTGAAATAGGAACCCTCGTTAAGGCAATGGGCTGCGGCATAGGAACGGAGGATTTTGATATTGAAAAACTTAGATATCATAGAATTATCATCATGACAGATGCAGATGTTGATGGGTCTCACATAAGAACATTGCTTTTAACATTTTTTTATCAGCAATATTTTGATATTTTAGAAAGAGGGCACGTATATATTGCAATGCCGCCTTTATACAAAATTACCAAAGGCAAATCGTTTGTTTATGCATCCGATGAAGATGAAAAAGACAAGGCTATTAAAGAGTTCTCTAAATCAGGCTCTAAAGGAATTGATGTCCAAAGATACAAGGGTTTGGGTGAAATGAACCCAGATCAACTATGGGAAACAACAATGGATCCTGAGAACCGAAGAATGATGAGAGTAGATATTAAAGACGCTCAGGAAGCTACAGACATGTTTGAAACCCTTATGGGTGACGATGTTGAGCCCAGAAGAGAGTTTATTGAAATTAATGCACTTTCTGTATCAAATTTAGATATCTAAGCAATCTCAGAATATATTTTTACAATCCATGAGCGGGCCTCTTCCGTTAATTTTTTTGGATTAGAACCAAATAGAGGCTTTCCAATAACAACGTCTATATTACCTCTTTTTTTCTTGAAAGATTTATTTAACCAATACTTACCTGAGTTGTGGCAAATTGGAATAATTGGCACTTGTTCATTAGATGCCAAAACACCACAACTATTTGCAAATTTACCTATGCCGCTCTGTGGACTTTTTCTTGTGCCCTCTGGAAAAATTAATACAGCATAACCTTCTTTAATTCTCTCCCCTCCAACTTCGGTAACTTTTTTGAGACTTTGGATTTTAAATTTCCTATTTATTGAAATTGGTCTGAGCCTGGATATGGCCCATCCAAAAAAGGGGATAATAAGAATTTCTTTCTTCATAATACTACTTGTTGGAAGAAATAACGTCTGCAAAAAAAATGACTCCCATGGGCTTTGATGATTAGATGCCATAACGAATGCCGTTTTAGGTATATTTTCTATTCCTTTTATATTCCAACCTATACCGCAAAAAATTTTTAAAGCCTTTAATATAAATAAAACCCAAGCTCTCCCAATGTATTGGATGGTCAGAACTGAGAAAAAAAATGAAGCACAGATAACAACCAAAGAAACACAAACAAGACTGAATAAAAAAACTAAATAAAATAAAATTATATTAATTATTATGCCTACTAAATATAGACTTTTGTCTAATTTAAAATCAAGCCCTCTAAATATTTTGAGATATTTGATATATCTATTCTTGTTTGCTTCATTGTATCTCTATCACGAATCGTCACAGTGCCGTCATCAAGGGTATCAAAATCAACAGTGATGCATAAAGGCGTACCAATCTCATCATGGCGCCGATAACTTTTTCCAATATTCCCAGAATTCTCGAGCAAAATCCTTCCCAGTCTCAGCTTTTGAAGATCTCTCTTTATTCTTGCGGCGGTCTCTACTAAGCCATCATGATTTTTTTTCAGTGGAATAACCGCCGCTTTAATTGGCGAAAGATGAGGTCTCAAATTTAAAACCGTTCTTGTTTTTCCACCATCAAGATCCTCAACCTTATAAGCTTCATTTAAAATAGCAAGAACACCCCTATCAACTCCAGCCGAAGGCTCAATGACATATGGCACTATCCACTTTTTTGTTTCTCGATCTTGTGTCGCAAGCCTTGCATTTGATTCATTATTTTCTAAAACAGTAGATTGAATATCTAGCTCTGATTGATTTTTACTGTGTGAACCTAAATCAAAATCAGTTCGATTGGCGATCCCTTCTAGCTCCTCAAGACCATGCGGAAACTTATACATAATATCAACCGTAGCTTTTGAATAATGAGCAAGCTCATTTTCAGGCACATGATAGAGCTCTAAATTATTTTTGCTAACACCCTGTTCTTCCCACCAATTTATTCGTGCCTCAACCCAAGACTCATGCCACTGTTCATCCGTTCCAGGAGTTACAAAAAATTCAAGCTCCATTTGCTCAAATTCTCTTACTCTAAATACAAAATTTCTTGGTGTGATCTCATTTCTAAAGGCCTTTCCGATTTGGGCAATTCCAAATGGAAGCTGTTTAGATGTTGAATCTAAAACATTCTTAAAGTTTGTAAAAATATGTTGAGCTGTTTCGGGTCTTAAGTATGCAAAAGATTCATTATCTTCAACTGGCCCTACTGCAGTTTTAAACATTAAATTAAATGGCCTTGGATCTGTTAGGTCATTTGAATCACAGGATGGACAGTTTTTTGATTTTAATTGATCAGCACGCCACCTGGATTTGCAATCTCTACAGTCTACAAGCGGATCAGTAAAGGTTTCTTCGTGACCCGAAAATTTTAAGACACTCGGCTTTGTTAATATTGAAGCATCTAGACCCTCAACATCATCTCTATCAAAAACCATTTCTCTCCACCATGACTGTTTCAAGTTATTTTTGAGCTCAACACCCAATGGGCCATAATCATATAGACCCTGCAAGCCACCGTAGATTTCATTGGACTGAAATATAAACCCTCTTCTTTTACAGAGGGCTATCAGTTCTTCCATTGTTTTAGCTGCCAAAATTATCCTTTATATTTCATGCTTGAGAAGATTACATTATGCAGTCATTTTAATTATATCTATAGAGCTTTTGTGCAACTCTCAACAGATAAACCTATAAAATTATTAATTAAAGGGCGATAATTTGTATAAAAATCCTTAAATGAAGATAATTTTCTATATTTTTACCATTTACCCATTGAGGTTTGTATTTCTGGTTTTGGACATTGGATTCAAAGCCATGCCAATAAGAGCTTTAAAGTTTTTATCACCATTCAAAGTAACTAGAAAAAATTTATCTATTGCATATACAGATTTAAATGATCGCGAGTTAGATTTGCTTGCTAAAGAAAGCTATAAAGAAACATTAAAAAGTATTTATGAAACTTTATACACTTGGTCACGCTCTCAAAAAAAAGTAATCTATCAAACCAAACGAATTAATAATAGATTTTTATTTAACACGCCTTTACAGGAGGATGGTTTAATAATTATTGGACTTCATAACAGAAGCATAGATTTTATGTTGAGATGGATAAGCTCTCAGAGGCCTCACACATCTCTTTATAAAAAAATTAAATCTAAATTAATTAATAGTTTTGTAAAAAAATTTAGAGAAGAGGGAAACTGTAAAATGGTTGAAACTGGAGTAGGGGGCGTTAAGTCTATTCTTGCCTCCTTAGAAAATAATCAATTGACCTGTATGGCATCTGATCAAGTTCCAGCGCGTGGGCTTGGAGTTTATTCAAAATTTTTTGGCCATGAGTGTTATTCATTTGCACTTGCCCCAAAGCTTGCAAAGAAATCTAACAAACAAATTCTATTGTCATATCTATCTTATGAAAAAGATATTGGCCACATTATGAATTTTAAAAAGCCTAGCGCGGAGATTTATTCTGATAATGGCGTTGATATTATGAACGCAGAAATGGAGCATGAGATAAAAAAGTCTCCCGCAGAGTACTCATGGGAATACAAAAAATTTAGAAGGCTCTCACAAGAACCTAAAGATATTTATAAAACCTAACGACGCCAAAAAGCTGGCGTGAAGAGTACAAGGAGAGTAAAAATTTCAAGCCTTCCCAAAATCATGGCAAAACACAAAATAAATTTACCGAACTCACTCACATTTGCGTAGTTGCTGGAGACATCACCCAAGCCTGGACCCAAATTGTTTAGGCAGGCACCGACAGCAGAAAACGCTGTTTCAAAACCTAGTCCTGTTCCAAGCATCGCCATCAGCAAAAACATAAATATAAAAACATAAATAGAAAAAAATCCCCAGACTTTTTCAGCAATTTTTGCGTCAATCACTTTGATACCGATTTTCGAAGAAAGGACCGCATTTGGATGAATGGTTTTTAAAATCTCTTTGTATGCTTGGTTAATCATGATTAATACTCTCCAAGCTTTAATGCCTCCACCAACGGACTGAGAGCATGCTCCCATAAAGGCGCCAACAAGCAAAAGATATGGCAAAAAACCAGGCCAAAGTGAGAAGTTCTCTGTGGTAAAACCTGACGTAGTAACTGTAGAAACAACATGAAAAACTGTTGCGCTAAAAGCAGAAAAAATATCCGCATATGAGCCACTTACAATATGGATAATCAATGAGACAGCAATTATCAAAAGCACAACTGATAAGAAAAATCTAAACTCTGAATCATAAAAATATTTGAGAGGTTTGCCACCAAATATTGCAGCATAATGTACCGCAAATGATGCAGCAGAAAGCAACATGAAAATAATACAAACAATCTCTATTAAGGCGCTATCAAAAAACCCAATACTCCCGTCATGTGTTGAAAATCCACCCCCAGCAACAGTGCTTAAACTATGAGCAATAGAGTCAAACAAATTCATTCCAGAAAGTAGATATAAAGTTGCACAAGCCACAGTAAGACCAACATATATCTTCCATAAAGCTTTCGCACTATCTGTTATTTTTGGGGTAAGTTTTTGATTGCCATGACTCCCCGGGAGCTCAATTTTATATAGCTGGCCACCCCCGATTCCTAAAGCCGGCATTACTGCTACTGCCAAAACTATTAACCCCATACCACCTATCCACTGAAGCAACTGTCGATATAAGAGAATTGATTTTGGAAGATTATCCAAACCAACAATTGTAGTGGCCCCAGTTGTTGTTATTCCTGAAGCTGATTCAAAGATTGCATCGCTGATACTTAGTCCAAAAAAATAAAATGGAACTGATCCAGCGCAAGCTAGAACAACCCAGAATAATGTTGTTATAACAAAGCCATCAGAAATATTAAGAGGTAGATTTTTTTGACGAGTTGCAGCCCATATAGTCCCGCCTAAAATACAAAAAAATAAAAAGGAGTATAAAAATACCTCACTACCAGATTCGCTATACATGTATGTAAGAATCAAAGGTGGTATAAACGAAAGACTAAATATTCCAAGCAGAATGCCCAACAAGTTAAGTATTGATTTGTAATTCATTAGCCTTCCAGAAAAAGATTCTCTATTTTTTCTTTATCTGTTTTCCCAAGAATAAAAACAATAATTTTATCGTTAGGCTTCAGAAGCAAATCTTTTGAATGCATATAAACCTCTTCCCCTCTTATCACAGCAGCAATAACACAACTCTCTGGAAGGGGAAGTTCGGAAATGGGCTTATCAAAAAACCCTTCTGTAAATTTATTCTTATGAATTATTCCCTCAATCGCTTCTGCCCCACTTTGCATTTTAAAAATAACGTCTTGAGGGACATCGCCTTTTGCAAGATGCTGCAAAACCATTGAGACGGTTAGTCGCGGAGGCGAGAGAGCTATGTCAACAAAATTTTTGGGAAGTATATTTATATAGGTGTAGTTGTTAACAATAATAATTGTTTTTTTAGCCCCAAGCTTTTTGGCAAGAAATGCTGACATGATATTTGTTTCGTCATCATTCGTTAAAGCACAAAAAATATCTATATTTTCTATATTTTCACTTTTTAAGAGCTCTTCATCAGAACCCGCACCTTTTAGAACAATTGTCCTATTTAATTCCCTAGAAAGTATTTCACATCTATCTGTGTCTGGATCTACTATTTTAATTTTATATTTATCTTCCAGTGCTTTTGCTAATGCAAAGCCTATTTTGCCGCCACCAATAATCATTATTCGCGATGAAGAGGTATCTTGCAGCCTCATCTCTTGAACTATGCCATCAATATCGTTTTCTGCAGCTAAAAAGTATATTTCATCATTCTCTTTAATAATTGTTTTGCCATCAGGTATTAAAGGCTTTCCTTTTCTATATATTGCAGGCACGAATGTATCTGTGTCTGGCATATCACTTTTAATGCTTTTCAGCTCTCTATTTACTAACATGCCATCTTTTTTAGCTTTCACAGATACAGCTTTTAAAGAGCCATTTGCAAATGATTCAATTTGCTCAGCACCTGGGTGCTTAATTAAATCAACTAGATGTTCTGTAACTTCGTTTTCTGGGCCAATCGCAATATCGATATTGTCCTCCCCAAATGCTCCTAAAGATTCAAAGTAAGATGAATCAGAAAGCCTACAAATAGTTTTTTTAACATTGAATTTAGCTTTGGCTATTTGGCAAGAAGCAATATTGCATTCATCGCTATTTGTTACAGCTAATACAATTGTCTCTTCATCTGCACCAGCTTTCTCTAAGGTTATTGGGTGAGATGCATGGCCAATTTCTGTAGCTAAATCATAATCCTCCTGAAGCCGCAAAAGTTTATCCTTATTTAAGTCGACAATGCTTACCTCATATTCTTGTCTTGAAAGCGTGGATGCAAGACTGCTTCCCACTCTTCCGGCGCCAAGTATTAAAATTTTCATTGTTATAAATTAAACCTCTTTTTATAGAATTGGAAGAATTGCTGAAATTAAATTATTTCTCAAAAAACTTTGCGTGTGAATTCACAGCATCTGATGCAGAGATAATGCGTTTTCCTGGTAATTGCAAGTGAGTAATCACTATACCACAATCTATTGTTTTTACTGCAAGTCCATCTGGTATAAATTTGAAACTTTTTTCCTTCAAAGCGTCTTTGCTGCCATTATATTCCTTCAATCCATGTATTTTTATCGCTATATTATTTTTTTCAAAATATAGTCCGGGCCATCCAATAAATGCTTTAAATTTTTGAAATATTTCCTTAGTGCTTTCTTTCGTGAAATCTATCTTGCCAGATAATTTATCTATTTTTGAACAATAATTAGCCTCGTCATTATTTTGCTCAATAAGTGTCAGCTTATTATTTAAAATATTACGTAAATCATTTCCAAGATTTTTAATGCATAGTGAGACAAGTTTATTTTCAAGATCAATTTTATTATCTGACTCTAATATCTTCATCTCATAAGAGCAGTAAACTGGCCCTTCATCCATTCCCTTAGACATTTTCATAATTGATATTCCAGTTTTATTATCGCTATTCAATATCGATGCTTGTATTGGAGAAGCCCCCCTATATTTTGGCAATAAAGAAAAATGGATATTTATTGGTGCAATATTTGGCGCATCAAGCATCCATTTAGGAAGTATTTTTCCATATGCTGAAACAACCAAGAAATCAAAGTCCAAACGCGCAATTTGTTGTTGGAATAAACCATCAAGCTTAGTGGGTTTAAATGTTGGAATTCCAAGTTTTAAAGCTTCCTCAGCTACAGAAGATGCCTCTTTGCCCTTGCCTCTCTTTGATCTCTTATCTGGCTGGCTTATTACCCCTACAACATCTAATCCTGAATTTTCCAAGGAATTTAATATTTTTGCAGATGATTTGGGGGAGCCAGCAAATAAAATCTTCATATTGTCTATATATTCAGTTAAATTCTGTAAAATTCTTCTATTTAGATGCTTTCTTCCTTATTCTGTCTCTTTTTAAAGGAGAGAGATAGTCAACCATCAGTTTTCCCTCCAAATGATCAATTTCATGCTGAATACACACGGTTAGCAAGCCAGATGGCTCTGCTTCATGATGATTGCCTTTTAGGTCTTGCCAGGTTAAATAAATATTATCTGGTCTAGTTATATCTTCAGTGACCCCGGGAACAGAAAGACAACCTTCTGTAAATGAAAGTAGACTTTTGTCGTTTAAAATCTTAAATTCAGGATTAATAAATATTTTTGGGTCATTGCGTTCTTCTGATAAGTCCATAACTATAATTCTCTCGTGAATATCAACTTGAGTAGCTGCAAGCCCTATACCTTCCTCTGCATACATGGTTTCAAGCATGTTAAAGGCTATAATTTCCAAACTTTTATCGAATTTAGTTACCGGTACAGCAACTTTTCTTAATCTTGGATCAGGAAATGTTAAAACTTTCAATCTAGCCATATACACATTATATGATCGTTCTTTATAATCAACATCATTATTCTTAGTAAAAGGAGCTATTTTATGTCCAATAACATTTCAGTTTCAATATTTATGGGTTCTAAGTCAGATTTGCCAGTCGTTAAGGCTGCTTCAGATACATTAAAAGAATTTAATGTGCCGCATAGCATGTTTATACTTTCTGCGCATAGAACTCCCGAAGAAGTTGTCAAGAGAGTAAAGGAGTCTGAAAATAATGGAGCTAAAGTATTCATAGCTGCGGCAGGTATGGCTGCTCATCTAGCAGGCGCAATTGCAGCTCAAACGACTAAACCAGTTTTAGGAATACCTCTTGGAGGAGGAGACTTAGATGGAATGGATTCATTGCTAGCCACTGTTCAAATGCCAAAGGGTGTGCCAGTAGCTACTTTTGCAATTGGGAAGTCTGGAGCAATAAATGCTGCATTGTGTGCGGTGCAAATGTTAGGAATTTCAGATGAAGAAATTGCAGCTAGGCTCGTTGAATATAAGTCTAAAATGCATGATGATGTTTTGGCTGCAAACGAGTCAATCCAGTAATTAATTTGAGGGAATTTTCATCTCCTGCTGATGCATCCAATTGGCTAAAAGAAGGTAAAATTTTAATCCACCCAACAGAGGGAGTTTGGGGTCTTGGTTGTGATGCATCAAACATCGGCGCTTGCAAGAAAATATCTCTCTTAAAAAAAAGATCTGATAATAAAAACTTTATCTTATTGGCCCCATCAACATCTTTTGCATTAGAGTGTTTTGCTGAATTGAATGTATCACAAATTGAATTTTTAGAGTCTGTTTGGCCAGGCCATGTTACTGTTATAGTTCAAGCAAATGATTCCTTATCATTATCAATAAAGTCTAAAGATAACACTATTGCAATTAGAGTGAGTAATCACTTACCTATTATAAACTTACTTAATACATTTAATGATTTGATGGTTTCTACTTCTGCAAATATAAGCAATTTTCCAACTCCCAATTCACTTGATGAGGTAAAAAAAATCTTCGATGATTTAGACGTTGCAGTGTATGCTCATGATAATGGAGATGCTTTAAAACCATCTTCAATAATAGACATAAAAACCATGGAATATATTCGTGAATAAGCTGACCAAAAATAATCTTGCGTTGATTGAATTAAAACTTAGATCTATTCAAAGAAGCATTGATAAAAAGCTTAATTCTTTAAACATAAAGGCATCTCAACGAAAGGTTGAAATCTGGAATCGCAAACAGGGTGGAGGTGGAAAATCTATATCTATAAATGGTGATGTAATAGAAAAGGGCGCCATTAATTTTTCTTCAATTTCGGGTAGCAAGTTACCAGCTTCTTCACTAGCAACTAAATCAAAATCTAATGATTCTTCAAAATTTCGTGCGATCGGAGTTTCTGTTATCTCTCATCCTTTTAATCCATATTGCCCAACAAGTCATATGAACATAAGGATATTTCTGGAATTAGGTAAGAACTCTACCATCAAAAATTGGTGGATAGGTGGTGGGTTTGATTTAACCCCCTATGTTATTTCTAATGAAGACGCATCACTTTGGCACAATGAAGCCAAACTAACATTAGACGAATTTAATAAGACATATTATAGAAAATTTGCAAAAAACTGTGATGAATACTTTGTTCTTCCGCATAGAAATGAGAACAGAGGCATAGGAGGTATTTTTTTTGACCAACTTCAGCATAAAGATATTGAGTCAAGCCTATGTCTATTAGAAAAAACAGCCGAGTCATATATTAATACATATGAAAAAATCATTTTGAGCCATAGAAATGCAAGATTTTCTGGAGATGATAAAGGTTTTCAATTGTATCGAAGGGGCAGATATGTTGAATTTAACCTTTTGTTTGATAGGGGCACAAAGTTTGGAATAGAGTCTAATGGACGAACAGAATCTATATTAGCTTCTTTGCCTCCTTTGGTAAGCTGGCCCTATTTAAACAGCAAAGAAATTAAAAGAAAAAATAAATCTTTGGTTTTACACTTTAATAAGAGCTGGAAAGAGAGAATATAAGTGAGCAAAAAAATAAAACTAGGAGTAGTAGGTGATCCAATAGATCATTCATTGTCCCCTATAATACATTCGAAGTTTGGGGCAATGAATGGAATAGAAATCGATTATCAGCCTTTTCATGTTGTTCAAAAAGATTTAATTGAATTTATTAAAGATTTTTTTAGCAAAGGCGGCCATGGTTTGAACATTACCCTTCCACATAAACTTAACTGTGTCCGTGCTGCTGATATTTTATCCAGCGAGGCTGAACTGTTGGGCGCAGCTAACACTCTTAGCAAAAATCAGAATGAGCAAATCGTTGCAGATTCAACAGATGGACTTGGCTTTATAAGAGATTGTTCCGATAAGAATATAGAAATCAGCAACAAAAGAATTTTAATTCTTGGAGCAGGCGGTGCAAGCCAAAGCATAATACCAGCAATTGCAAGGATGAATCCAGCAAAACTTATGGTTGATAATAGATCGCCTAACAAAATTGCCATCCTATTAGAAAAGTTTTCTTCTTTTAAGCTTCAGCCTTTTGAGCATAATGACGAGCCTATAGATATATTAATTAATGCAACCTCAGCCGCCTTATCAGGCCCTTTTCATTGGGATATTCAAAATCAACTTAATAAAGAGACTATTTTTTATGACTTAAGTTACGGCAAAGCATCGGAAAAATTTTTTTCTTGGTCCAGCCAGTTTTCAAAAAATAGATTTGATGGAACAGGCATGCTTATTGCTCAGGCAGCATTTTCATTTCAATTGTGGTTTGATACATTTCCCGATATATCACATATTGATTTAGGCAACACTAATGACTAAAAATTTTATTAGATTTATTGCCGGCGCAGTATGCCCAAGCTGCAAAGAATTAGACAAGATTGCAATAACTCCTGATGATCAAACAATTTATTGCCTTAACTGTGATTTTAAGGAGCATAAACCAGCAGATAGCCCCAATAATGATTCAAAACTAACAGAGCCAAAGGTCTTTAATATTAAAGACTTTAGACCTAAAAAATCCTAGAATTTCATAACATTTGGAGCTATCATAGCATCACAAAAAAAACTAGTTTGTTGCAAGCTTAAATGTTAAAAAGCTTCTAATAAACATAATTTATAGTTATAATTATATATATCAATTGTTTATTTTAAGAGCTTTATAGAAAGTGAAGGATTACTAATGTTTAGAAAAGCTACCACAAGCGTCAATAAAACACTTCTTTCAGGGTTGATAACTTTGTTTTCAAGCGACATGTTTGCTGCTTGGGATGACCTAAATATGACAGAAGGGGTTACAGCAATAAGCAAAGAAGTCTTTGATTTACATATGCTAATTTTCTGGATTTGTGTGGCCATTGGCCTTGTTGTATTTGGAATCATGTTTTACTCAATGTTTGCATTTACTAAGAAAAAAAATCCTAGCCCTGCTTCATTCCATGAAAACACCAAGCTTGAATTAGCTTGGACTGTAGTTCCATTTTTAATCTTGGTATTTATGGCAATACCCGCATCGAACACTCTTACAAAAATTTACGATGATACAGAGGGCGATATCAATATTCAGGTAGTTGGCTACCAATGGAAGTGGCAATACAAATATTTAGAAGATGATATAGATTTTTTCCAAAATCTAACAACTGATTGGGATGAAATATATAACAAAACTCCAAAAGGAGAATTCTATCTCGAAGAAGTTGATGAGGCAGTGGTAATACCTGTAGGTAAAAAAATAAGATTTTTAATTACAGCAAATGATGTGATTCACTCTTGGTGGATGCCAGATTTTGCTATTAAACAAGATGCAATTCCGGGCTTCATAAATACTGCTTGGACTATCGTAGATAAGCCAGGAACATATAGAGGTAAGTGTACGGAGTTATGCGGAAAGAATCATGGATTTATGCCAGTAGTAGTTAAAGTTGTTCCTCAAGATGAATATGATGCATGGGTTCAAGAAAAAAAAGAAGCTGCATTTAGAATGGCGGAGTTAACCGAAAAAGAATGGAGCGTGTCTGAGCTTGCTGAAAGGGGAGAAGGAGTATATTTAAAAAACTGTGTTGCGTGTCATCAAGTTAATGGGCAAGGCATCACAGGCATATTTCCAAAACTTGCTGGTAGTGACATCGTTCTGAATGATAAAGCTAGAAATATTGAGATTTTAATGGAGGGTGTTCAGGGAGCAGCCATGCAATCATTTGCAAATCAGCTCTCAGAGGTAGATATGGCTTCGGTGATCACTTATTCAAGACAGGCTTGGGGTAATGCAGAAAATGGCGATGGAGAAATCGTTGTTCCCAAAGACATTGTTGAATATAAAAAACCAAAGGTTTAAGGAAAAGGAAGTAATATGAGCGCAGTAATTGAATCCCACAATCATGATGATCATCATCACGGTCCTGCCAAAGGACTGACTAGGTGGTTATACACCACAAACCATAAAGATATAGGATCGTTATATTTATGGTTTAGCTTTGCGATGTTCTTAATTGGCGGCGCAATGGCACTAGTTATAAGAGCAGAGCTTTTTCAACCTGGAATGCAAATTGTTGAGCCAGAATTTTATAACCAAATGCTTACATTGCACGGCCTGATAATGGTCTTTGGGGCTGTTATGCCCGCGTTTGTAGGTTTGGCAAATTGGCTTGTACCAATGATGGTGGGTGCTCCAGATATGGCGCTCCCAAGAATGAATAACTTAAGTTTTTGGATTCTCCCATTTGCATTTTTTATTTTACTATCATCGTTGTTTATGGAGGGCGGAGCCCCTAATTTTGGGTGGACATTTTATGCCCCACTATCTACAACTTACGCACCTCCAAGCGTTACCTTTTTTATATTTTCTGTCCATATTATGGGAGCATCATCGATCATGGGGTCTATCAATGTGATCGTAACCATTATGAATATGAGAGCGCCAGGCATGACTTTGATGAAAATGCCACTTTTTGTATGGTCATGGTTAATTACAGCATATCTACTCATAGCAGTTATGCCTGTCCTAGCAGGAGCTGTAACAATGATGTTAATGGATATCCACTTTGGAACAAGCTTCTTTAATGCTGCTGGCGGTGGAGATCCTGTTTTATTTCAACATATTTTTTGGTTTTTTGGGCATCCCGAAGTTTATATTATGATTCTTCCAGCCTTTGGTATCGCATCCCATATTATTGAAACTTTTTCAAGAAAGCAGTTATTCGGATATGCGTCTATGGTTTGGGCGATGGCTTCAATTGCAATTTTATCATTTGTTGTTTGGGCGCATCATATGTTTACGGTTGGCCTTCCATTGGCCGCAGAACTATTCTTTATGTGGGCAACTATGTTAATCGCTGTTCCAACTGGCGTAAAGGTTTTTAATTGGGTAACCACAATGTTTAAGGGCTCAATTACATACGAAACCCCAATGCTTTTTGCTATAGCCTTTGTTGTTTTGTTTACAATAGGTGGTTTCTCAGGGTTGATGCTTGCAATTACTCCTGCTGATTTCCAATATCACGATACATACTTTGTGGTAGCGCACTTTCATTATGTTCTTGTTCCAGGATCAATCTTCTCAATTATGGCTGCTGTTTATTATTGGATTCCAAAATGGACAGGAAATATGTATGACGAAAGACTGGGCAAATTACATTTTTGGCTGTCTTTTATAGGTGTCAATGTAACTTTCTTTCCTCAGCACTGGATCGGTCTAGCTGGAATGCCAAGAAGAATCCCTGACTATGCACTTCAATTTGCGGATTGGAATATGATTTCTTCTGTTGGTGCGTTTTTATTTGGCGCTTCTCAAATTTTGTTTTTATTCATCGTGCTTAAAACTGTCATGGGTGGCAAGAAGGCTACTCCAGAGGTTTGGGAGGGCTCAAGAGGTCTTGAATGGACTGTAGAGTCTCCAGCCCCGTATCATACATTTACTACACCGCCTAAGGTTAATTAATGAACGAAGGATCAAAAAAAACGATTAAAACTCTCTGCTTTGCAGTCCTGGGAATGTTTACATTTTCGTTCGCTTTAGTTCCTCTTTATAATGTTTTCTGCGAAGTAACAGGCCTTAACGGAAAGATAGAGTTAAGAGCTACCAACGATAAAAATATTGAGATTGATAATGGGCGAGATATCTCAATTCAATTTGTTTCTCACAATAACGAAGAAATGCCATGGGCATTCAAGCCTTCCGAAGATAATATTCAAATAAAGACAGGGAGGTATCACACAGCCACTTTTTATGTAAAAAATACAACTGATAAAAGAATGGTTGCGCAGGCAATACCAAGCGTTGCTCCTTCAAACGCAGCTGCGCATTTAAAAAAATTAGAATGCTTTTGTTTTGAAGAACAAGTGCTTGCCCCTGGTGAGGAAGCCCTTTTGCCGGTAAGACTTATTTTTGATAATGAGCTTCCAAGCTCTATCAATAGCGTTGTTCTTTCATATACGATTTTTGATGTTACAGATTATAATGATGTTGAGTTTACCCAGCATCATAATGACGATCATCATGCTGGTCATGAAATGGAGTCTTCAATATGAGTTATCAGAAATACTATGTACCAGAGCAAAGTAAATTTCCTATATATGCTGCAATAGCCCTTTTTTTATTAGTGATGGGTGCCGCTGGCACAATTAATGATCTTGATAAACCTGAGAGCATTTCAGTATATATTCTTTATTCAGGATTTGCGGTTTTTGCAGCAACTCTATATTTTTGGTTTAGAACAGTCATTAGAGAACATATTGCAGGTTTAGATAGTGCCCAGCTCCAAAAATCTTTTGTCTTTGGTATGGGCTGGTTTATTTTTTCTGAGGTAATGTTCTTTGCTGCTTTTTTTGGAGCATTATTTTACGTGAGAAATTTTGCTGTCCCATGGCTCGGCGGTGATGGTGAGAAAGGCCTAGCAAATATGCTTTGGGAAGGTTTTGAGGCCTCATGGCCTGTTATGTCTACTCCAGATGCTGGATCAGCGTATGTTCTTGCGGATAAGAACATGAGCTGGCCGGGTTGGGGCAATGCCTTAAAATGGTTGCCCTTGTGGAACACAATCGTGCTCCTTAGCTCTAGTGTAACTGTGCATTTTGCCCACCTTGCGCTTAAAAATGATAACAAGAAAAGTTTTAATATCTGGCTTGGTGTGACTGTTACCCTTGCATTGATATTTGTTGGATTGCAGGCAGCTGAATACTATGAAGCATATGCTCATTATGGTTTAACTCTTAACTCTGGAATATATGGGTCAACCTTCTTTATGTTGACTGGGTTCCACGGCTTTCACGTTATGATGGGCGGGTTTATGCTTGCTATAATGTTATCTAGATCAGTTTTCTATAATCACTTTGACCCACATAGCCACTTTGGATTTGAAGCAGCCTCTTGGTATTGGCACTTTGTTGATGTAGTTTGGGTGATGCTGTTTCTTTTTGTTTATATACTTTAAATTAAGAGCCCCAAGGAACAGTGTTTCCTAGCTCTCCAGTATATAGACCATATGAGACCAAGATTAGTAGCAATGCTGCAAGGCTAACTCTAAAGCCAAGACTGTATACGGAACGTTTGCCTCGCCCTTGATCTTTAAAAAGAAAAAAGAGACTGCTGAATAAACTCAAAAAGATTAAAATAATAACAACTGTAATAAGAGGTTTAAGCCACATACTCGAACTATAACATTTTTACAATGAAAGATTTATTAAAAATTGAACACTTAAAACACAATAAGGCACTAACCGCTTTTTCAGGTGTATTCATTGTTGTTTTCATTTTGTTAGGGTTCTGGCAAATAGAAAGAGCCGGATTTAAAGACAGCCTAATTAAAGAATTTGATTTGGAGCAAGCAAAAGCTCCTCAGCCTATTTCTAGCTCTTCCTCACAATGGGGCAGAGTATATATAGAAGGATTTTATGATCCCAATCAACAAGTTTTAATAGACAACCAAATTAATAATGGGAAGGTAGGTTATAAAATATACACCCCTTTTTATTATGAACAAGATCAAGCAATATTTGTTGATCGCGGTTGGATTTCCCAAGGCAAAACAAGAAACGATCTACCTAATATAAATTTTAACTCTGCCAAATTGCGCATAATTGGAAGTTTGATTAAGCCAGAGAAAGAAGTTTTAGCAGGCGATGAATTATTAACCAATGAGTGGCCTTTGGTTTCTCAAACCAAATCACCAAGCATAATTCAAGAAGCCTATGAAAAAAAATTTTCAGATATGGTGCTAATTTTAGATCCCGATTCTCTTTTTATGAATGAGCATGTTGCGTTGTCACCCTTTGTTATAACCCCAACCAAACATTATGGCTACGCGCTTCAATGGTTTACCATGAGCCTGGTTTTAGCAGGAATGTTTTTGTATGCAATTAAGAGAGAATCATGAAAAGCAAGTTATTTTTAGCAATTCTTTTATTAACACCGCTTTTAGTTTTGTTGGTTTCAACCCTATCTTTTCAATCAGGCTATTCACCAAAATATACTAAAAACAATGGGATATTTTTTACTGAATATTTTGATGCAACCAAGCTCAATCTTATCGATGATGCAGAAAATTTAAAATTTGAAGACGGTAAATGGCTATTTGCTACTTACGCCTCTAAAGGTGCAGAGCTTGAGGATGCACTTTATTTGATGCGACAACTCAACGTAGCCCTTAACAGAGATATTAATAAATTAAAAAGAGCGGTCTTCTCTCAGGATATGCAAATACTAGAAGATCAGCTAACTGATTACCCAAGAACTCAAGTTATCATTGATGCTAAAGGAAAACTATTCAAAAAGTTATTAGATGCAGGCAATGAAAAATTTTTTCTTGAACAAAAAATTTTTATAATTGATCCATATGGGAGGGCAGTCATGTTTTTTCCAGTTTCCATGGATCCTAAATTAATTTTAAAGGACTTAAAGGTTTTAATATGAGTTTAGTTAGAGGTCTTTCATTTTTTGGGATATGTTTTGCATTTGTCGTGATTGCATTAGGCGCATGGACGCGACTAGTTGATGCTGGTCTTGGTTGCCCAGATTGGCCAGGATGCTATGGTTTTGTAGTATTTCCTACAACTGAAGCTGAAATTTTAATAGCTGAGCAGCGATACCCCCAATTTCCTTATGAAATTGATAAAGCAATACCGGAGGTTGTGCATAGATATTTTGCAGCTGCTCTCGGGTTTATAGCAATATTGTTGGTTGCTTTTTCTTTCAAGCACAAACTGCCAACAAGAATAAAAGCCATAGCATCTTTTCTTTTATTTTTTATTTGTTGTCAGGGGCTATTTGGTTACCTTACTGTTAGCTTGAAGCTTTTGCCCATAATTGTAACTGGCCATTTGTTTGGTGGTTTTATTACTTTAAGCTTATTTTTTTACTTGTTTTTAAATACCACTGATGGCATTAAAAATCATCAGATTGGTCATTTAAAGACACTGGGTGGCATTGCCCTATTAGCTCTCTTAATTCAAATTTTCTTAGGGGCCTGGACGAGTACGAATTATGCTTCATTGGCTTGCGTTGACTTCCCAACATGTCAAGGAACATATCTGCCTGAGATGAATTTTTCTGACGGGTTTAATTTGTCTCAAGAAGTTGGCCCGAATTATTTATATGGCTTGCTGGATAATGAAGCAAGGGTCGCAATTCACTATTCTCATAGAGTTAGCGCATTAATTCTGACACTAATCTTCATGGTCTTAATTACTAAACTTTGGTTTTCTAATGCTGCCCCACTGGCTTCTACGCTGGGGGTAATATTGGTTACTCAGATCTCTTTAGGAATTATGAATGTTGTATACGTGCTTCCCTTGTATATCGCTATCGCGCATAATTTAGTCGCAGCATTATTACTGTTAGCAACCCTGATGGTTAATCTTGTGATTTGGAAAGATGAACAACATAATTAAAAACTACTATGAACTATGTAAACCCAACGTAGTTTTAATGATGTTAATTACAGCCTTGGTCGGATCCTTGTTGGCTAGTAAAACCCTTGCCCCATTATCCTTAATTGCACTAGCAATGCTTGGTATTGGTTTATGTGCATCTTCAGCAGCGGCAATAAATCAAATTATTGACAGAAAAGCAGATGCCAATATGAATAGAACAGAAAACAGACCTATTCCTCAAGGAGAGGTTAGTCCTGTCAATGCTTCAATATTTGCATTTATCTTAGGCTCGCTTGGCGCAGCTATTTTGGTAATCTATGTAAATACTCTAACTGCGTTGCTCACTTTGGCTTCTTTAATAGGATATGCCTTTGTTTATACAGTGTACTTAAAGCGAGCAACACCACAAAATATAGTTATTGGTGGTTTGGCGGGCGCAGCTCCCCCATTACTAGGATGGACAGCAGTTACAAATTCGATTGATCCAAACTCTCTTTTGTTGGTATTAATTATTTTTGCCTGGACCCCCCCACACTTTTGGGCTCTTGCAATCCACAGAAAAGATGATTACGCAAAAGAAAACATCCCAATGCTTCCAGTGACGCATGGAGTTCAATTTACAAAACTACAAATTATTCTCTATACAATTATTTTAATTCTAGTGAGTTTACTCCCGTTCGTAGTTATGATGTCAGGGATTGTTTATTTTTTATCTGCATTAATTTTAGGGATTATTTTTTTATACTACGCAGTTAGTTTGTATTTTGATGAAGACAATATTCAAGCCTTTCCAACTTTTGTTTATTCCATTTATTATATTTTTCTAATTTTTACTGCCTTGCTTATTGATCACTTCATAACCTAAATATGAACAAGAACATTAAAATTTCCTTGGCTTTAATCATTTTATTCATGGTTGCAGTTTTGTCTTTGTTTATTAATAAATTAACTACCCCAAGATACCTGTCTGCACCCGAGCTTTTGGTAAACGGATACTATCAATTTCCTAACCCAAAGGAGTTTTCTAATTTTCAAATCCTGACATCTGACAATGTTGTTCTCGACAAAGATATCTTTAAAGGAAAATGGACTTTAATATATTTTGGATATACTCGCTGTCCTGCAGAGTGCCCAGTTGCAATGTCTTTAATTAAAACTCTATATTCAACATTAGATTCAAAAGGCTTTAATTTAAGCAATAAGCAGACACTTCTTGTTACCATAGACCCTGAGAATGATGCTCCCAATACTGTAGATCAATATGCCAAAGCATTTAACAAATCATTTATTGGAGCCCGAGGTGACAGGCCGATGCTTTTAAGCATGGCAACACAATTAAATGTGATGGTAGTTGAGCCTCCAAAGGATATGCATTCTGACAAAATGGAGCATTTAGAAAACCACTCAAATAATATTTTGCTAATTAATCCTGAAGGGCAATATGTTGGATTTTTTAGACCTCCATTTGATGAGGAGAAGTTTCTCCTTACCTATCAGTCGGTCGTAACGCCCCGCTAACTTTCTAGAAACTTATTTCGCAGCTTCTGAATATCTTCATCAGAAATATTTAAGCCAACTCTTATAAAATTTTCTAAACTGCCATATAGTTCTTCTGCAGTTTTAAAAGCTGTTTCAATGTATATACGCTCAACGCCTATCAAGGGTCGCAAAATTTCGGCATCGGTTTGATATAGACTCATTAACTCTATTTGATCTAAAATTTCCTCAATTCTTTCTTGAGTAAAAGTATTAGTCTTCATGTAGTCCTTAATTACAGTCTCTCTTGAAACTCCCAAAGCAATGAGTGTAATTGCAGCAGCAAAACCAGCCCTATCCTTGCCAGCAGTGCAGTGAAATAATGTTGGAGCGTCTTCATCTATGAGACCCCTTAGAAAATTCTCATACACGTCTCTATAGCTTGTTACAAATTCTCTATTTGCATCAACTAAAAAACTTTTCACTTCTTTATCAGTTTCACCCTTTAATACAGCCTCTATCTTTGATCTCATTGCTCCATCAACACTAATTGGCATCTCAACATAGACTATTCCCTCTGGGATAACGTCTGGATCTTCAGTTTTCTCTTCCTCTGATCTGAAATCAACAATCCTTTTGATGCCGAGGGTTTGAAGGTATTTCTGATCAGTCTTTGAGATATCACTTAGCTTATCTGAGCGATATAACATGCCCCATTTGATGGACTTACCATCAGCAGTTTTATAACCCCCAAGCTCTCTTGTGTTATGCGCCCCATCCATTGGGAGTAGTCTATGCGCCTCATTTTGTAAAGAGCTATCATTTTTATGAAGAGGTCTATCCATTAAATCTATTGTTTCTGAGCATTGGGTTAGTGTTACGCAAAGGAATAAAATCCCTGCCTTCCTAAACATCAATTATTACCTTGCCTTTAGCTTTCCTATCCTTTAAATGTGCAATAGCGGCTGCTGACTCCTTAAGAGAAAACCTATCAGAAATCTCAGGATTAATTTTACCTTCAGCATGAAGGTCAAATAACTCTTGAAAATTTTTCATATTTTCATTTGGAAACATAGTTGTCCAAGCACCCCAAAAAACGCCAACTATTTGGCAACCTTTTAGGAGGGCAAGATTAAGAGGTGGTTTAGGAATTTCTCCTGCCGCAAAACCAATAACAAGAAATCTACCTTCCCAGGCTATTGCTCTTAAAGCCGGTTCACTAAAAGGACCCCCCACCGGATCATAAACTACATTAGCCCCAAGCCCTCCAGTGAGTTCTTTGATTTTATTAGAAAGCTCTTTCTGTTGATCTCGATCAAGATTGCCAGAAGGATATACAAAAGCTTCGTCGGCACCATGCTCTAAACATGTTTTAATTTTTTCTTCAGATGAAGCCGCTGCAATTACTTTTGCGCCCATTGATTTACCTAGTTCTACAGCACTTAAGCCCACGCCACCAGCTGCTCCAAGCACCAATAAGGTTTCTCCTGACTGGAGATTTGCCCTTTGCTTTAAAGCATACAAAGATGTTCCGTAGGTCATTGGAAGTGCGGCAGCTACAGGGAAGTCCATTTCTTTTGGGATTAGGCTTACTCTTGCTGCTTCAACAACAAGCTTTTCAGCGAAACAACCATTTCCTGCCATAACAAAAACGTGATCACCTATGCTACACGAATCTACTCCTTCACCAATTTCTGCTATTACTCCTGAGCACTCCGCTCCTGGAATAAACGGCATAGGAGGTTGGAATTGATATAGCCCCTGAATCATTAGGACATCTGGAAAATTTACACTAGCAGCTTTAATTTCTATCAAGACTTCTCCATTGCCGGGTTTCGGATCATCTACCTCAGTAAAGATTAGTTTTTCTGGACCTGCTAATTCTATACATTGCAAAGCTTTCATAGTATTTCCTAAATTTTTGAATTATATAATTCTACATATTTATTAATGTCCATGTCCGTATTTTTATTAAGATTTTTTAAATCTTTTAGGGATTGATCAGCATTGTTAATAAACTTTAAAAAATTATTATCAGCAAAAGATTTTTGTTCCATGGCAATTTTCTTGCTTTGGATCAAACCATACTCTTGAAATGATAAATTTTGAGACTCCATATCACTCATAATCTTTTCGCTTGGCAGCAAATCGATGCTCATTTCAGCACTTAAAGCATTTGAATATCCCGGACAATATTCATCCATTGCAGTTGCAACCTGTAATAGTTGCTCATGGAAGATCTTTTTTAATTCTTTGAGGGGAGTGGAGACACCATTTTGTTGTAATTTGACATCTTCTGACCTTCCATTTTCCACCATAATTTTTTGATTGGCTCTTATCTCTTCGATCTCTTTGTCGGAAACATGAGGGCTTTCAGAAATTAGGGAATGTATTATAAAAATGTCTAAAAGTTTAATTTTATTTTCATCAATGCCCTCAGGAATAAAAGGGTTAATGTCAATTCCTCTCAATTCTAAATATTCTATTCCTTTATTTTTTAAAAGAGTTGCTGGGCGAGAACCGCTTGGACCAGATCTTTTTGGCCTTACTGTGTCATATAATTCGTTCTCAATTTGTAAAATTCCCGTAGATATTTGTTGCAGAGCGCCCTTCTCATCTAGCAATCCTATATCTTCAAAGTTTTTTACCGGAGTTTTAATTCCCTTGATTATTGCATTTATAAACTCGTCTAAATTGTTATAGTTAATTTTTAGAGCATTCTGCATGCTGCTTTGATAACCAACATCACTCATTCTCAAGGATGTTGCAAATGGTAAAAATAAATCATTTTTTCCATGTTTTGTTAGAGAATGCTTTCTATCTAACAAGTAAGACTCGTGAGCAACAGGAGAGGCACCAAGGCGCTCTAATAAAAACCAAAAATTTCTTTTTATGTTTCTAATTGCTCCAAGGTACTTTTGATTTATAAAGCTCTTATCAGGACTGCGAGTTAGAGGCCCCCAAGAATCTTCTGATAAAGAAAAGTTAAAGTGAATTCCCGATACGCATTGCATGATAGATCCATACCTTAACCTTAAACCTTTTCTGTATATATGTTTCAACATTCCGCTGTTGGTTTTACCGTATTCAGCAATTTTTATTTCTTGCTCGCTTTGAAATGCACACGGCATGGAGAAATTCCATAATATTTCCTCTTCCATCTCACTATAAAGAAATTTATGCAGAAGACTAAGATGTTCGAAAAGTTCTTCTACAGATTCAAATGTAGGAGTGATAAGTTCCACAAGTGCTTCTGCAAAATCAGTAGTTATATCTTTGCTTGTCAGGGGAGAGCCCAAGTTCTCGGGATGATTATTTTGAGAAATTTTTCCATCTTGAGTAACGCGCAAAGACTCTCTTTCAATTCCGCGTAGGATCTTAAGGTTATCAAAGAACCCATTTTCTTGATGAGTTTTTAAAGAGCGCTTGAACGCATCTGAAGTCATGCGTCTACACTAAATTGACGGACCTGCTGCAACTATTGCTTCGCTTACTGAGAATTTTTTAAAGTTATCCTGAAATTGCTCAATAAGATTTTTAAGATATTCATCATACTGAGCATGGTCAGACCATGTTTCTTTTGGAGTTAAGACCTTTGGATCAACCCCATCTACTGCCACAGGCACTTCTAAATTAAGACCATATATATGAGTTGTTTCAACATCATTTAACTCACCGTTTTGAATAGCATTCACTATTCTTCTTGTAGTCGGAATATCAAACCTTGAGCCAATACCATGTGGACCACCAGTCCAACCAGTGTTGACTAAAAATACTTTAGAGTTAAAAGCATCAATTCTTTTCATTAAGAGATCTGCATATACTCCAGCTGGTCTGGGAAAAAATGGTGCTCCAAAACAAGTAGAAAACGTAGTCCCAATTGATTCAGTAGACCCAACTTCAGTAGACCCAACTTTAGCAGTATATCCGCTCAGGAAATGATAAGCCGCTGCTTCCTTTGAAAGGATAGAAACAGGAGGGATGACGCCGGTTAAGTCACAAGTTAAGAATATTACGGTTTCAGGCTCACCTGCAGAATTAGACTCAATAGCATCATCAATGTGTGAGCGTGGATAACAACAACGCCCATTTTCAGATAAAGATGTGTTTGAATAATCTGGGGTTCCAGTCTCATCTAAAAAGACATTTTCAATTATGCTACCGTGTTTAATGGCCTTCCAAATAACAGGCTCATTTTTTTCTGAAAGATCAATTGTTTTTGCATAGCAACCACCTTCGAAGTTAAAGACAGTCCCTACACCCCAGCCATGTTCATCATCTCCAATCAGTGAACAAGTTGGATCAGCAGAAAGTGTTGTTTTACCAGTTCCTGAAAGCCCAAAAAATAGTGAAACATTTCCATCTTTATTTACATTAGATGAACAATGCATTGGTAGGACATCTTTTTCTGGCATTAAAAAATTTTGAACAGAAAACATTGATTTTTTCATCTCACCGGCATATTTCATGCCAGCAAGCAGCACTTTTCTAGCTGCAAAGTTGATAATTACACATCCTTCAGAATTTGTTCCATCCTCTTCAGGAGAGCACTGATAATTTAAAGCGCTCATTATTTGCCATTCTTTTTTTGCTTGAGGATTGAATTCGTCAGGGCTGATAAATATTAACTGAGAGAACATGCTGTGAGAGGCACTTTCAGCAGTCACATATACGGGGATGTAATGATCTTCATGGGCTCCAACATGGACCTTCGAGAGGTAGCGATTTTTTTCTGCTAGATAAGCATCAACTTTATCCCAAAGAAGTGAAAACTTATCAGCATCAAATGGCCTATTAATTTCACCCCAATCTATTAAATGTGAGGTGCTATCTTCTTCAACAATAAACCTGTCGTTTGGACTACGTCCAGTTCGAGCTCCTGTCTCCAAGGAAAGAGCGCCGTTGCTCGCAATTGTTCCTTCCCCATTTTCAATTGCAGCTTTGATCAGGTCTTCGGTATTTAGTTCAAATGTTTCAGCCAATGCGTTGCTTTCCATTAAAAATTATTACTTTTTAAGATTCTACAATATTCTACGTCTTTGAGAGAAGTATAACTTGAGAATTTTATGTAGTGGATTTGAAAATATTTAGTAATTATTGTCAATAAACCCATAAATGCTAATTTTAAGGCTTTAAATAATACTTTTGCATGTAGCAATACTACAGATTTAGATTTTCGATGACTTTTTGAATAAAAAGTAAAGGTTATAGAAAAATAATAAAACAAAAAATATGAATGCCCACTCAGCAAAATTAAAGATAAATCTCCATTCGTATTCAGCGCAATTACCATCCCCAAGAAGAACAGTCTGTATCACCTCAAAAATTGGAAGGGTATCCATTAAAAAGTCCATTGGGGGGGCGCAAGTTGGAACTTGATCACTAGGAAGATTTTGCAAGTAGATTTGCCTACTAGCAATAATTCCGCCTCCCATGGAAAACAAACTTGCTAGAAAAAGAAGAGATTTTTTGACTGTTAAAAATAATCCTGGAATCATCAATAGGGCTCCGCATAAAGCTATTAATCCAAAAGACCAGCGCTGTAGGATACATAAAGGACATGGATCGTAATAACCAAAAACTTCAAAAATATAAGCTCCCACTATTAAACCAATGCCCAGTCCGCAGTTAACTAGTGGCGGTAAAAGTAGAATTTTTCTTAAAATATTCATTTTTTTTCAAGCGGAATTAAATGCATGATGATCTTATATTATCCATGGCTAATATAAAAACCTAATGACATAATAAATTTTAATGAATATACCTGCAAAAAAAATTTTTTTGATAGATGGCTCCTCTTATTTATACAGGGCCTTTCATGCCATGCCACCCTTGACAACTTCAACGGGCTTTCCAACAGGTGCAGTTAAAGGGGTCACTAACATGTTGCGTAACTTGCGTAAAGAGAATCCTGATTCAAATTATCTTTCAGTTTTTGACGCCAAAGGGAAAAACTTTCGTCATGATATTTATGAAGACTATAAAGCTAATCGCCCTCCAATGCCTGAGGATTTAAGAGAGCAGCTTTCTCCACTAAAAGAAATATGTAATGCAATGGGAATGCCTGTTATTGAGATTCCAGGAGTAGAAGCTGACGATGTTATTGCAACTTTAGCTGTGATGGGTTCCAAGCAAGGCATGTCCATGATCATATCTTCTTTAGACAAAGATCTCATGCAACTTGTCGAGGACCCGCTCGTAAAGATGATGAATACCATGAACAATCAAATTTATGATGTTGCAGGCGTTGAAAAGAAATTTGGCGTTCATCCTGAGCAAATAATTGATTATCTTGCGCTTGTTGGAGACACTTCAGACAATATTCCTGGCGTGCCCAAAGTAGGACCCAAAACGGCTGTTAAGTGGTTAACTGCATATAAGACTTTAAGAGGGATTATCGATAATGCAGATTCACTAACAGGCGTTGTAGGACAGAATTTCAGAGATTCAATTCCAAATTTAAGTAGGAATGTTGAACTAGTAACTTTAAAAAAAGATGTTGATTTAAAGGTTTCTCTGGAGAGCTTGCTTGAAGCCAAAGAGAATCAAGAAGAATTAAATAAATTATTTTCGTCTTTAGAATTTAAAACTTGGATAAAGTCCTCTTCAAATTCAAGCAGCCTAACTACAGAAGCTGCAAAATCAAAAAAAGAGTATCAAACTGTTCTAACAGAAAAAAAATTAAAAGCTTGGGCCAAAAAGCTTGATAAATGTAAAGCCTTTGCAATTGATACCGAAACTTCCTCCTTGGATACCATGACCGCAGATTTGATAGGCATATCATTGTCATGCAATGAAGGAGAAGGTTGTTATGTACCCATAAAACATTCTTATGATGGGATGCCCAAACAAATACCGCTTAATCTAATCCAAAAAATCCTGGGTGCTGCTATCACAAAGAATCAAAAAAAATTAGTTGGTCAGAACCTTAAGTTTGATTTGCCTATGCTCAATAGACATGGCATCAATCTCGATGAATTCCTAGGAGACACTATGTTGATGTCATATGTTCTGAACAGTACTGGCACTAGACATGGACTAGATAGATTAGCTGTATATTATTTAAATTATGAACCTATGAAGTATGAGGAGGTCGCAGGCTCTGCCTCAAAGCAAATTAATTTTGCTCAGGTTGAGATTCCAGCTGCAACATTCTACGCTGCAGAAGATGCCGATATAACCTTAAGGCTATTCAACCTCCTTAATGGAATGCTTAAAGACCAACCCAAGCTTATCAAGCTTCTTACATCTATTGAGTATCCAATGCTTCAATCTCTTATTAGGGTTGAAACCAATGGGGCAAAGATTGATGGGCTTATGCTATCAGAATACTCAGATGAACTAGCAATTAAGATTGAAGAATTATCTAAAGCTGCATTTAAAATGGCTGGAGAAGAATTTAATATGGATTCCCCAAAGCAACTTGTTGAGATTCTTTATAACAAATTAGATTTACCTGTTCTGAAAAAAACTCCAAAGGGCCAACCTTCAACTAATGAGGATACTCTGCAGAGACTGGCTGAAGAATATGATCTTCCAAAAATTATTATTGAATACAGAGGTTTAGCAAAATTAAAGTCTACTTATACAGACAGCCTTATTGATATTCAGCACCCTGTTACAAAAAGGATTCATACTTCCTATCAACAGGCTGTTACATCAACTGGAAGATTATCTTCAACTGAACCCAATCTTCAAAATATTCCGATTAAGACTGCAGAGGGAAGAAAAATTAGAGAGGCCTTTATAGCTGAGAAAGGCAATGTTTTGATTTCCGCTGACTATTCTCAAATTGAATTAAGAATTATGGCTCATCTATCTGGAGATAAGAATTTAACTCATGCATTTAATAACAACATAGATGTTCATTCAGCTACCGCTTCAGAAATATTTAATATTTCCCTTGAAGAGGTTACACCAGAGCATCGAAGAAGCGCTAAAGCCATTAACTTTGGATTAATCTATGGCATGTCTGCCTTTGGATTAACCAGGCAACTTGGGATCCCACGGCATGAAGCGCAAGCTTATCTTGATACATACTTTGAGAGATACACGGGAGTTAGAAAGTATATGGATACTACAAAAGAACTTGCTAAGAAAAATCTCTTTGTTGAAACTATTTTAGGAAGAAAGCTCCATGTGGCTGCTATTAATGATTCGAATGGACTAAGACGCCAAGCTGCTGAAAGAGCCGCTATTAATGCTCCATTACAGGGCTCTGCAGCAGATATTATTAAAAAAGCAATGATTGATGTAGATCAATGGATTGGAAAAAACAACTCAGATATAAAAATGATTATGCAGGTTCATGATGAACTAATTTTTGAGGTAAAAAAAGGTTTCGCTGATGAAGCGCTTAAGAATATTATAAGCCTTATGGAAGGTTCAGTTAAATTAGACATCCCTTTAATAGTGGATGCAAACACAGGAGCAAATTGGAATGAAGCTCACTAATGATTTAACTGGCTATAGTTCCAGACCAAATTAATGGTTTTTTAACTAACCGTTCTTCTGGAGTAAGTATCTTGATTCCAAACTCTTCGCGTAAGTCGCAAACCCTTTGATTCATTAAGGAGTCAGGCGATACAAAAGGCCATTTCTTATTCATTTGCCTGGTGCGTTTCCATATCTTAAATTTTATAGGAATAAGCTTCACAGCCGTTAAGACTAATTTAAAGTAACCGGGGTCATGCCAAAAATCTTTATATAGCTGTTTGAGTTCTGGAAGTTTGTTGTAGGCTAATAATTCTTTAAGTTTCCAACTAGTGCCTGTTATAACCCATGAATCTAACATAGACTCTTGTTCTATAGAGGTATCTAGGCCAAAAATAACATGAGTTGCATCATGATCCCTGATAATTGTTGATCCCGGAGAATCAATTAACTGTTTTTTTCCATTTGATTGTAAGTACGCTCGATACTCTTCTAAACCCTCAGCAAGTGTAATTTTGCAGTCTTGAGACTGAAAAGATAAATTAGCCATTTTTAAATCCTATCAAATTCTTTCGTAGTTTATCAAACCCAGTTTCTTTAGAGGATGAAACTGCCAAAACCTCATGAGCATTAGTTGCTTTGCTCACTTGCTGAATTGTCTTCATTAAAATATTTTTAGATACCTTATCCGATTTAGTGAGCACTGTAACATAAGCAATATCAAAACTTTCACACAATTCTATCATTTCAAGATCAATTGGCTTAAGTGGATGCCTTATATCCATAAATATTAGTACCGCCTTTAGGGCTTTCCTACTTTTAAAATATTCTCCAAGTAATGGCCCCCAATCTTTTTTTCTAGAGTGACCTGATTTAGCAAAGCCATAACCAGGTAAGTCAAGAAGCTTTAAACCATCCTCAACTTCAAAAAAGTTAATTTCTGTAGTTCTTCCAGGAGTTTTGCTTATTCTTGCCAATTTTTTATTGCCAGTTAAAGCATTTAATGCGCTTGATTTTCCTGCGTTTGATCTTCCAGACAACAGAATCTCTATTCCAGCATCTTTAGGAAGATTTTTATGCTTTGTTACGCCAAATAAAAAAGTAGTATTTTTGAAAGGATTTTTCATAAGATCATTTATCTCAGGCTACGCACGACATATAATATGCCTTCTTAACCACAACGTACAATTTATGTTAAAAACTTTTTTAATCATTGGCATAAGCTTAACCTCATTTGCTGTTTCAGCAGCCGAAGTTAAAATGCCAGATTTGCTTGTCACTGGAGATGCTCAGGCTGGATCAAAATTAGTTTCCTCCTGTGCAGCATGTCATGGTACCAATGGTCAAAGTATTAGCTCTGATTGGCCAAATCTTGCAGGACAAAATCAACGATACATAAAAGAACAATTAAAATATTTCCAACAAGGCGATAGAGAAAATGTACTAATGATGGCAGTTATTCCTTATCTAAAAACACTTTCAGATTCTCAGCTTTTAGATATTGCTGCTTTCTATAGTTCTCAGGCGCCCTCGGTTGGTCAGGCAAAAGATGATGCTGAGCTTTTAGCTCTCGGGGAAAGTCTTTATAGAGCTGGGGATCTCAGTAGAGGCATTCCAGCATGCACAGCATGCCATTCGGTCAATGGCGCTGGCAATATACAGGCTGGGTTTCCTAAAGTATCTGGTCAGCAAATTAATTATCTAATTTCAACTTTGAAAGAATATAGATCCCTTGAGAGAGATGCTGGGGATTATTCTTTAGTAATGCAATCAGCATCTCAAAACTTGAAGGACTCTGATATAGAGGCTCTCGCTAATTACATGCATGGTTTATATGAAAAATAATAAATACTCACTTATCTGCATCCTAGGATGCGCTTTGATTGCTTTTACAGTAAATATTCAAGCAAATTATCAATTGGGCCGAGATTATGGCTCCTTGTCCAGACCTCTGCCTGTCAAGCAAGATGGCGTGGTTGATGTGATTGAAATATTTTGGTACGGATGCGGACATTGTTTTAATTTGGCTCCTGTTGTTTCAAAATGGGCAAAAGAAAAAGATTCTTCTGTTAACTTTCAAAAAATGCCTGTGACCTGGGGTCCAGTGCATCAACTTCATGCAAAACTTTTTTACACCATTGAAGCATTAGGCATTGGTGAAAACGGCCATTCGGCAGTTTTTACAGCTATTCATAAAGAAGGTAATTTTTTGGCAAGCGAGGCAGCAATAATTGATTTTCTTGAGAAGCTCGGAATGGAAAAGAGCGAAACAATCAAATATATGAACTCATTTTCAGTTAGGCAGAAAGTAAAGCGTGCAATCGAAATTACAAAACAATTTAAAGTTACAGCAACTCCAATGATGTTTGTGGATGGACAGTACAGAGTAGAAGCTAAGGGCGGGAGCTCTAAAATGCTTAAGGTTGTAGACCACGTCATTGAAATTCAGAAGCCAATTTCTTAACCAACAATTAATAAAAAAACTTTTAATCATTATAAATATAATTTATAATTAATTATATAAATAACTTATTATTTAATCATATATCTATAATAAAATTCTTGAGCTTTAACATTCAAATCAATAATGAAAAATAAAAAATTCCTACCTATATTCGCAATTACATTTACGATCATCTTATTTTTTAATGGAAAAAAATATGATGAGTTAGTTTCACAGAGGTTGGCTTCCAATGTTTCGGTTTGCCTGGAGGGACAGTCATGCGGTGCTGCAACTGCATCATCTGGTTCATCAAGCATGGTTCAATCCGTTCAGAAGGTTGAACTCTCGCAAGGTTCTGAGCATGTAGTAAAAATGCTAAATTCAGGAGCGGGCGGACAAATGATCTTTGAACCAGCGGTATTGAAAGTTTCCGTTGGAGATACCATTCATTTTAAAGCAACCGATATGGCGCATAATTCAGCTTCAATGGAGGGCATGATTCCTGCAGGCGCTCAGGCATGGTCGGGCGCTCTTAATCAAGATATAAGTGTTGTTCTCGATACAGAGGGGGTATACGTATATCAATGTGACCCCCATGTAATGATGGCAATGATTGGAGTTATTCAAGTCGGTGAAGCTTCCAACCTAGATCAAATTAAAGGATCTGTGGCAGATCAGAAGTCTAAATTTATGCTGAACTCAGAGAGGCTAGAAAACTACTTATCAAAGTTGTAAAGCAATATACTTAAATTAAATGTTTATTAATTTGGGTACAAAGCATCTTGCAATAGTCTCTTTATTCTTAGCAGGCTTGTCGATAAATCTTTTTTCAAAATCAGGGCAGGAAATATATGAAACAGGTTGTGCAGCTTGTCATGATTCTGGTGTTGCAGGCGCGCCAATGATAAGCAATAGGGCTCAATGGGAAGTGCGACTAGCCAAAGGCTACAAAATGCTTGTTAACAATTCCTACAATGGAATTAATGGTATGCCAGCTAAGGGCCTTTGCACAGACTGTACAAAAGAGGAAATTAGCTTAGCCGTTCAGTACATGCTTGATTCTATTTAGTTTTAGATTCTTCTACTAACTCTTCCAGCTTAGAAATTCTTTGCTCTAATCTTTTGGCTAAGCCTTTAAGAGCCTCATATTCATCATTTGACACATATCCTTGAGATTTTGCCAAATCATCAAATCTTTCTTTTAACTCATTCCGTATAGTCTTTATACTCGGTTGATTTGCATTCTCAGAAAAAGCATCAATTTTGTCATGAAGAATGCTAACAAAAGCATCAAATGAATCTTTAGTTGCCATAACTATTTTCTAATAGATTTATAAATTGAGACCATTTAGTAAATTGAATGGGTGGATTGTTATCAATATCCCAATTGACGTTATTTAGATTGAACCAAATTGTATTTATACCAAGCTCCCTTGCTCCCACAATATCATTTAATGGATGATCTCCAACATGAAGAGTATCTTTAAATGCTATTTGAGTAAGCTCACGAGCTTTAATAAAATGAGCTTGATTTGGCTTATTGCTTTTTACATCCATTGAAGAGATTGAAAAATCAAATAAGTTGCCTATTCCTAATTTATTTACATCAGCATTGCCATTTGTCAAAACACCAAGCCTATATTTAGAGGATAATTCCTCTAAAACCTCAACAACACCATCATAGAAAGTTACTTTATGCCTCTCCTCCAAAAAAAAATTATAAGCATCCTCAATGAATTCATTTAAATCATTTGTATTATGGAAGAATTTTTTAACGTGGTAAGCAATTGTTTTCTTCCTCAGCATTCCTAAATCATATTCCAAGGTTGGGTCTTCTTTCACCAGCTCACTCCTAATTTTCATAAAATCTTCAAATGTGCCCCATTCTATTTTTTCTCCAATCTTAGCTTCAGACCACTTTCTAGAGTTTATTTCTGCGTTAATAATGGTGCTTCTTATGTCCCAAAAAGTATCATCTAAATCAAAGGTAATAAGTTTAATCTTAGACATTTTTTTTATGGGCTCTGGGGTGAGAATTTTCATACACTTTAATTAAATGTTGGTAATCAAGCCTAGTATATATTTGAGTTGTAGATAAAGAACTATGTCCGAGCAATTCTTGAATGCTTCTTAGGTCTCCACTTGATTCAAGTAAATGAGTTGCAAAGCTATGTCGCAACATATGCGGGTTTACAGGCGGCAATCCTTGCATTAGAGCAATATTTTTAATTCTTTCTTGCACACTTCTTGTTGTAATTCGGCTGCCTCTGAGGTTTATGAATAAAGCATCATCTTTTGATAAAAGTTTATCTCTCTCAATAATCCAATCATTAATAGCGATTTGCGCATAACGTCCTACCGGCACTAGTCTAGTCTTGGAGCCTTTGCCAAGGACCCGTAAAAAATTTTTATTATCTTCAAAATCATTTATATTTGAGTTTACGGCTTCTGATACTCGCAAGCCACTAGAATAAATAAGCTCAATAATTGCTAAATCTCTTTTTTCTTGAGCATTCTTTGGTTTGAAACTAAGCAATCGAGATACTTCTTCTGGCGATAAGATATTTGGCAAGTGGCTCGGAGATTTTGGCGAGTTAATTAATTCAAATGGTGAATCTGTTACCAAGCCAATTTTCTTTAGGTAATTAAAAAAGCCCTTAGCAGAGGATATATGTCTTTGAATGGATCGCGCGCTAATATTTTTTTGAAAAAGGTCTGCGATCCATGCTGAGCAAGCTTCTTCTGTGATACCTTCAAGATTATCAATACTAGATGCTTCTAAAAATTTTGAAAACTTGGTTAAATCTCTTTGATATGATTTTGATGTGTTCCAGCTAAGGCCTTTAATATTTTCTGAAAAGTCTAAATAATTAATAATTAGCGAATAAAGAAAATACTTTTTATCATTCATGCCTCTTTTGATTCAAGTACTCTAATAATAATATCTCGAATATACTCTATAAAAGTTGTGTCTCCATCTCCAAGGTATTTGGTAGGCTCATTTGACCCCACTTTTAGAAGACCAAAACCTTTTTTTAATTTCATTACGGTTATTACGGCAGATTTAATTGATTCGCAAGAAAAGAAGACAGACATTTTTTCTCTAGATAAAGGCCCCATATGAATTGCATCTTTATTCATATCCATGCCAGTTCTTTTTTCCAGTTCTTGTAATTCAGAATCTGAGAGAATCTCCAAAATACATGAATCAACTGCAAAGTTTTCATGAAAGAAAAGTTCAACAGTTTTTTTTACCTCATCAAAATTCTCAGAAGTAATTAATGACAAGGTTAAATTTTTAGACTTGAAGAACAGCTCCTCATTTTCTTTGCCAGTTGAAACGAACCCAGAAAGCATATCCATAAGCCTTGATTGTTCATCTCTAAGTTTTCTTACTTGCATTTCAAGTAATGAAGTTGCTCCTTCTGCATCATGCTTAAAACTTAGTTCACTTACAAGAGATTCTCTTGAAACAAAAAAATCAGTATTTTCTAGCAAGTAAAGCTCTACATCTTTAGCATCTAGTTTCTTAGCCATATTCCTTCACATATAAATTCAGCCGGTCCTATCATTTCAAGCTTATCATTAATTTTTCTGAGGCTCAGCTCACCTCCAGCAGAAATAACTTTCACAGGAAGACCATTGCTAATATTGAAGCTTGCAGTTGCTGCAGAAGCGGATCCACATGACAAGGTTTCACCAGCTCCTGCCTCATTTGTTCTGAGTTCAAGATCATTTGAATGTTTGGCAAAAAGAGAAATATTGACATCCGCAAAAAATTTTCTTTTTCTAAGGTTTAAGGAAAGTTCATCGAGGTCATAAGAAAAGATTTTCTTTCTTTCTAAAATCAAATGTCGATTTCCAGCATTGATAAATTTATACTTCTTAAGACCATACTTTTCTAAAAACCTAGCCTCTGATTTTGGAATTTCTTCTTGAGAAGGTAGCTCTAAGACAAGTTTTACTTTTTTAGAATGAGTAGGTTTTACAAGCATAGGCTTTGATTTGGTGCCCAGTAACAGAGGTTTCTTTGGAGCAATGCTATCCTTCCAAAGAAATGCCCCCACTGATCTCACTCCATTCATACACATATCAGCTTCTGATCCATCAGAATTGTAAAATTTTACATAAAAATCATGTTCAGAATTTTTTGGCGGATTGATTGTGATTAGTTGATCGAATCCAAGGCCTTTTTTTCTGTCTCCCATTTTAACTAGCTGAGATTTAGATAATGAATTTAATTTAGTTAGGTTCTCTATAACCACGAAGTCATTTCCATTGCCATGCATTTTCTTAAATTTGATCATAGAACCCCTCTTCAAGAACTGTTAGGTCAGAAAAATCTTCTCTTTTTCGTATCAAGTAAAACTGATCTTTATCTACAAGCACTTCAGCTGCCCTTGGTCTGGAATTATAGTTAGAACTCATCACAAAACCATATGCACCAACCGATCTAACTGCCAAAAGATCTCCCTCACATGCTCCAATATTTAAATTTTTTGCCAAGAAATCACCTGTTTCACAAATAGGACCAACAAGATTTACACTTGAAACATTATCATTTTCTATTACTGGCCAAACATCGTGATGAGCTTCATAAAGAGCTGGGCGTAATAAATCATTCATTGCAGCATCAGCAATAAGAAAACTGTCTTTCTTATATTCAACTCTAGTGAGCATAATGCCAGCATTGGCAGAAATTGAACGTCCTGGTTCAAGAATCAATCTTTCATTCCTGCCAGCAAATATCTTTTCATAGCTTTGAATTAATTCAAATGGCTGAATGGTTTCTTCCCCAACGTAATTAACACCTAGTCCGCCACCCATATCTATAAAGTCTAAATTAATATTCAGTTTATCCAGCTCAACTAAAAGCTCTAAAGCTTGGTTAGCTGCATCCTCAAACCCTTTAATTTCGATAATCTGCGATCCAATATGACAAGTTAAACCAACAAGCTTAAGACTATCGCTATTCAGGCATTTCTCTACAAGATTTTTTGTTGATTCAATGCTCACCCCAAACTTATCAGACTTTCTTCCAGTCTTTGTAAACTCGTGCACCCCGGCATCAACATTTGGATTAAATCTTATTGCGATTGGGGCGGTTTTTTTCATCTCTGATGCAATTTTATTAAGCCTATCAAGTTCCCTCTCGGACTCAATGTTAAAAGAAAGGATATCGCTTTTGATTCCAGCTATCATCTCTGCTTTTGATTTTCCAACTCCTGAAAAAATAATTTTTTTTGGATCTGCTCCAGCCAGAAGTGCTCTGTGAAGCTCTCCACCTGACACAATATCAAATCCGCAACCTGAATCTTTCAAAGTCTTTAAAATTGAAATATTTGATAAAGCTTTTACCGAGAAACACACAAGCCCATTCATGGATTTAAATGAATTTATATAAGCTTTGGCATGCCTCTCAAGCGTTGCCTTGCTATATACATACACTGGAGTGTCGTACTCATCTGCAATATCTTTTAATGCTACTTCTTCAGCAAACAATTCGCCTTTAATGTAATGAAAATGATCCATGACGGAATTTAAATATTAAAAAGAATCTCTGCAGGTATAGGTGCCTTCATTCCACAGCTTGAAGCAACAAGGGACACTATGATTAAAATGAAAAATAGGCGAACTTTCATTCGCCTATTATGAGTAATTTATTAAAAAAAAACTAATCAGACTAATATTTATACTCTTCTTCTTTAAATGGACCATCAACAGGTACATTTATGTATTCAGCTTGTTCATCTGTTAATTTTGTAATAGTGCCACCAAACCCTTGCACCATGAGCTCAGCAACCTCCTCATCTAATTTCTTAGGCAGAACCTTGACCGTTAACATTTCTTTCTTTTTATCAGCATCATTAATATTTGCAAAGCCTTGCTCATATAAATACATCTGAGCCAAAACTTGGTTAGCAAATGATCCATCCATTATTCTGCTTGGGTGACCGGTGGCATTACCAAGATTAACTAGCCTTCCTTCAGCTAGAAGCACTATATAGTTCTTACTTTGTAGATCAGGAGTATCGGATGGAGAGGTGTCTCTAAAGATTCTATGAACCTGGGGCTTAATTTCTTCCCAATACCATTCATTTCTCATAAATTGAGTATCAATTTCATTATCGAAGTGGCCGATATTACAGATAACGGCTGTATTTTTTACTGACCTAAGCATAGCCTCATCACAAACATTTACATTTCCGGTAGTTGTTACTATTAAATCAGTATCTTTCAGAACCCTGAGATTAATATCTTTTGGATCTCTTGTTACAACGCCATCATTATAAGTTGAAACAACTTCGAATCCGTCCATGCAGGCTTGCATTGCACAAATAGGATCAGACTCCGCCACTCTAACAATCATCCCTTCTTGAGCCAGACTTAAAGCAGAACCCTTTCCAACATCTCCATATCCAATAACTAGGGCCTTTTTTGAGGAAAGAAACATGTCAGTTGCCCTTTTGATACCGTCATTGAGGCTATGTCTGCAACCATATTTATTATCATTTTTAGATTTAGTTACCGAGTCATTTACATTAATTGCAGGAACTTTGAGGGTATTACTTTCAAGCATTGCTTTAAGCCTATGAACTCCGGTAGTTGTTTCCTCAGACACACCATGAATAGTATCTAACATATCGGGAAATTTGGTATGAACCATATGTGTAAGATCGCCACCATCATCCAAAATCATATTTGCATCCCATGGCTGATCATCTTTAAGAATAGTTTGTTCTATGCACCAATCAAACTCTTCATCAGTTTGTCCTTTCCATGCAAAAACGGGTATTCCAGCTGCAGCGATTGCAGCGGCCGCATGATCCTGTGTTGAGAAAATATTACATCCAGACCAGCGAACTTCTGCGCCTAGATCGACCAAAGTTTCAATTAAAACAGCTGTTTGAATGGTCATATGAATGCATCCCATTACTTTTGCTCCTTTTAGAGGCTGGGCATCTTTGTATTTAGTTCTCAGAGCCATTAGTGCTGGCATTTCATTTTCTGCTAAAGATATTTCTCTTCTTCCAAAATCAGCAAGGCCTATATCCGCTACTTTATAATCATTTTCCATTATTGCTCCAGTAAATGTAAGCGTGCATTCTACCTAAAAAATGGGAGAAAATGCATGTTTGTAAGGTTAAACCAGATATTATTGTGAAATTTTATCTGCTTTATCAGTTCTTTCCCAAGTTAGGTCAATATCAGACCTTCCAAAATGCCCATAGGCTGCTGTTGGAAGATAGATAGGTCGCTTTAAATCAAGCATATTAATCAAGCTTTTAGGCCTCAGATCAAACTCTTCCTCAACTATTTTTACAATTGCTTCTTTTGAAACTTTTTCACTGTTAAAAGTTTCAACGTGTATAGATGTAGGTTTTGCGACCCCAATAGCATATGAAACTTGGATTTCACAATAATCTGCGAGCTCTGCAGCGACAATATTTTTAGCAACATATCTAGCTGCATATGCAGCAGATCTATCTACTTTTGATGGATCTTTTCCTGAGAAAGCGCCCCCCCCGTGACGAGCCATGCCTCCGTATGTATCTACGATTATTTTCCTTCCAGTAAGACCACAATCTCCAACTGGACCGCCAATAACAAATTTACCTGTTGGATTAATGTAAATATTTGTTGAATCAAGAATCCACTCCTCAGGGACAATAGGCTTAATAATTTTATCCATTACTTGAGCTTTAATTTCTTCTTGGGTTACATCCTCATCATGTTGCGTTGACAGCACAACAGCAGAAAGACCTTCAATAGTTTTGCCATCATCAGAATAAATTACACTAACCTGACTTTTTGCATCAGGCCTTAACCATTTAATCTCTCCATTTTTCATAACGTCAGCTTGCTTTTTAACCAGTCTGTGGGAAAGGTCTATTGGAAGTGGCATCAATGATTCTGTTTCTTTACATGCATATCCAAACATTAATCCTTGGTCCCCAGCTCCTTGCTCAAGATTTTCACCCTCACCCTCGGTGACGCCCTGAGATATATCAGGAGATTGCTCAAAAACAAGATTAGTAAATTCACAAGTATCCCCATTAAAGCCATACTCATCAGAGTTATACCCAATTTCATTAATTGTTTTCCTTACTATGGGCTCAAGATCGGGACTTCCCAAGGATGTTATTTCTCCAGCTATGAAGACCATATTATTTTTAATCATGGTTTCGCATGCAACTCTGCTGTTAGGATCTTCTGCTAAATATGCATCTAAGATTGCATCAGATATTTGATCGCAAACCTTATCAGGATGGCCTCCAGAAACTGATTCGGATGTAAAAATATAGCTCATAATTTCCTCGCTAATATCAATATGTGTAATTTTAATTTTTCACCAAAGTTGGCGTCCTATTTAGCAGTTTAAGCATGCAATCAGGAACAAATCACTTTTAAGGGAGAATCTTAGTTGTTTTGCAAAATAAACTCAAATAAATCTACAAAAAATTATAGCCACATATTATGATTAAGATGTCCTAAAACTATTTACTTAACAATGCATAAAGAACTTGCTAATGCTATAAGGTTTTTATCCATAGATGCTGTTCAAGCAGCCAAAGCTGGCCATCCTGGTATGCCAATGGGGATGGCAGATATTGCTGTAGCACTGTGGAAATATAACTTAAAACATAACCCTAAAAATCCCAACTGGTTTAATAGAGATAGATTTGTTCTATCAAATGGACATGGTTCAATGTTGTTATACAGCTTGCTTCATTTGACCGGCTATAATTTAAGCATTCAAGACTTAAAAAACTTCAGACAGCTAGGCTCTAAAACCCCTGGGCACCCAGAGCTAGATATAGAAATTGGAGTGGAAACAACAACAGGTCCTTTGGGCCAAGGCATTGGAAATGCAGTAGGGATGGCCCTGGCTGAGAAGGTGCTGGCAAGCAAGTTTAACCAACCAGATGGACTCCAGCCAATTGATCACTATACATATACCTTTCTTGGTGATGGCTGTTTAATGGAGGGAGTCTCTCATGAGGTATGTTCTTTTGCAGGCACTCATAGATTGGGCAAGTTAATTTGTTTCTATGATCAAAATGGAATCTCCATTGATGGGGAGATAACAAACTGGTTTACAGACAATACGTCCCAAAGATTTGAAAGTTACGACTGGCAAGTGCTTGAAGTAGATGGTCATAATATAGAACAAATTTTAGAGGCGATAAAAAATGCACAAGCAGAATCAAGTCGACCAACCTTAATTTGTTGCAAGACTGAAATTGGATTTGGATCACCAAATAAAGCAGGAACATCAGGAGTTCATGGCTCTCCTTTAGGCGATGAGGAAATTGTAAAAACAAGAAATCAGTTGGAGTGGGAGCATGGTCCTTTTGAAATTCCAGAGAATATCAAATCTGAATGGGATGCTATAGAAGCTGGCTCTAAAGTTAACTCTGAATGGGATTCGCTAATGAATGAATACTCTAAAAAGCATCCAGTGCTTTTTAATGAACTAAAACGGTTAATTAATAATGAATTGCCGAATGACTTTGAACAAAATTATGAAGACTTTCTTGAGGAATTAATTGCAGCCGATCAAAAAGATATGGCAACCCGTAAAGCCTCAGAGGTTTGTTTGAATTTCTTTTGTGAACAACTGCCTGAGCTCATAGGAGGGTCAGCTGATCTGACCGGGTCAAACAATACTTTTTCTTCAGTTAGCTCTGAACTACTTCCTGATAATCCTCAAGGAAATCATATTTTTTATGGGGTAAGAGAGTTTGGAATGACGACCATCATGAATGGAATGTTATTACATGGGGGCATGAAACCATATGGTGGAACATTTTTAGTATTTATGGATTACGCCAGGAATGCTGTTAGATTGGCTGCACTTATGGAGATTCCAAATATTTTTATCTATACTCATGATTCTATTGGATTAGGAGAGGACGGCCCAACTCATCAACCAATTGAGCACCTTGTTACTCTGCGAGCAACCCCAAACTTACATAATTGGAGGCCAGCAGATATTATTGAGACAGCAGTGGGATGGAAAGAGGCAATAACTTCTTCAAAGACCCCACATAGCCTTATCTTATCAAGGCAAAACTTACCATATATTCAAAGAGTTAAAGATCAGATTGGTCAGATAGAAAATGGAGGCTATCTTCTTGCTCATGAGGATAATGCTGACATTACATTAATAGCATCAGGTAGCGAGGTTCAGTTAATTATCGCAGCTGCTAAATCGATCATAGAGCAAGGATTTAAGGTAAATGTTGTGTCTATGCCATGCCTTGATAAGTTTTACCAGCAGGATAAGAAATATAGAGATAGTGTTGTAGATCCTTCGATACCTAAACTCATTGTTGAAGCTCTGCATCCTGATTCTTGGCAAGGTTTGATCAATCTTACTGATACAGTTATTGGCATGAATACTTTCGGTGAAAGCGCTCCAGCAAGCGAGTTGATGGCAAAGTTTGGCTTTACAGAAAGTAATATAATTACTGAAGCAAAAAAACTACTTTCAAAATGAGGAGATTGAGCGATACAGATGTCTATACAAAGACAGTCGCTCTTAGAGTAGATTTAAATGTTCCCGTAAAAGATGGCAAGGTTTTGGACGATACTAGAATTCTTGCAATCACTTCAACCATTGAGCATCTTAAAAAACAAAAATCAAAAATTGTCTTGATTTCACATTTTGGCAGGCCGGAATCAGGAATTTTTGAAGAAAAATTTTCATTGCTTCCTGTGGCTAAAAGAATTGGCGAAATTTTTAACACAAGGGTTCCATTATTCAAATCCTTACAAGATGTTAATTTTGATAATGATATTTCTTTGATTGAAAATATTCGATTTTTGTCAGGCGAGATTGATAATGATGCAGATCTATCCAGACAACTTTCTAATTTAGCTGATGTATATGTATTTGATGCTTTTGGAACATCCCATCGTTCTCATGCTTCAACTTTTGGCGCTATCAACTCATCTGAAACTTCTTGTGCTGGACTTTTATTAGAAGAGGAGACAAATGCGTTAATTAAAGCAATGAACTCTGAAGAAACCCCTACCTTATCCATAGTGGGGGGCGCAAAAGTGTCTTCAAAATTAGAGGTTATTAAAAGTCTCTTAAATATCTCAAATGAAGTGCTGACTGGAGGCGGCATCACCAATACTTTTCTAAAAGCGAGCGGAAATAACATAGGTATTTCACTTTATGAAGATTCTATGATTGAGCATGCTACGGACCTACTTGCAACTAACAAAATATTATTGCCTGAAGAAGTGGTGGTAAGTAAAAGTATTGACTCAAGCGAATCAAGGGTATGTGGAATTGATGCCGTTCAAGATGATGAGATGATACTTGATCAAATTCTTAACCCAAAAGTCTTTGAAAAGATTTCTAAGGCAAAAAAAATTATTTGGAATGGGCCTGTTGGTGTATTTGAGCAAGAACTTTTCTCAAAAGGCACCCAACAACTTGCTGAAGCAATTGCATCTTCAAATGCTTATAGTTTGGCTGGAGGAGGAGAAACTCTTTTAGCCATTAAGATGTTTATAGATAAGAGTAATATCTCGTATTGCTCAACTGGCGGCGGTGCTTTTCTTGAATTTATGGAGGGAAAAGAGCTACCATCATTGTCTGCCCTGGGCTTTAAATTTTGAAAAGGAGAGAACTATGTCATTGAATACACTAGAAGAAATAGCTAATTATATTGTCTCAGACGGAAAGGGAATTCTTGCGGCTGATGAAAGTAATCCTACTTGTGGCAAGCGTTTTGATTCTATAGGCGTCGAATCTACAGAAATTAACAGACGAGATTACAGAGAAATGCTTTTCAGAGCTAGTGGGATGCAAGACAACATAGGCGGAGTTATCTTATTTGATGAAACAATTAGACAAAGTGCTGAAGATGGTACGCCATTGGTTGAATTAATTAAAAATCAAGGAGCCTTGCCTGGCATTAAAGTTGATAAGGGTCTAGCCCCATTAGAATCTTCTCCTGAGGAAACAGTTACGCAGGGCCTCGATGGGCTTGATGAGAGATGTAAAGAATACGTTTCATTAGGAGCAAAATTTACTAAGTGGAGAGCAGTTATTAAGATATCTGAGAGCTTGCCAACAGATGAATGTATTGAAGCAAATATGAAGGCACTAGCCAAATACGCCAAGATTGTTCAAAACAATAATATGGTTCCTATGGTAGAGCCGGAAGTTTTAATGGATGGAAGTCATTCAATTGACCAATGCTATGAGGCAACTAGCAAATCTTTAAAGTCACTTTTTGCATGTTTAAAGGAAGAAGGAGTCAATATCGCTGGAACTATCTTAAAACCAAATATGGTGACCTCAGGATCAACTGCAGAGATCCAAGCATCGGTTCAAGAGGTAGCTGAGATGACTGTTAAATGTCTTAATGAGAATGTTCCTTCAGATCTTCCAGGTATAACTTTTCTTTCAGGCGGTCAATCTGACGTTGATGCTACTGCTCATTTAGATGAGATGAATAAGATTGGTGGTTTTCCATGGAAGCTAAGTTTCTCCTACGGAAGAGCTTTACAACAACCATCTTTGAAAGCTTGGCTTGGCAAGAAAGAAAATATTGCTCTGGCTCAAGATGCTCTTTCTCATAGAGCATTAATGAACAAGCTTGCCGCTAATGGCGCGTGGGATTCAGGCCTAGAAAACTAAGCCTAACTCTTTTGCAAGCTTTAGCCCAGCGAGTATCATCTGCAAAGATATATATTGACTCTAAGATTTATTCTTCAATCGGTAAGGGAGTCTTAGCTTACGTCTGCTTTGAAAAAGATGACAGCGAAGAGGCTATAGAAAAATTTATGTCTAAAATTATGAATTTTTCTTTTTTTCAAGGAGATAGCAGCTCACTGTCTGCAAGTTTAAGGGAGATAGGCGGAGAATTGATGATTGTTAGTCAATTTACTTTGTCAGCAATAACGCATAAAGGCAATAAACCTAGTTTTCATAGAGCGGCAAGTACAGAAAAAGCTAATTATCTTTATGACTTATTAATAGAAAAGCTAAATGAATGCCCTATTCATTGTCAGTCAGGGATTTTTGGGTCTGATATGGATATCCATTCAGTTAATGCTGGGCCTGTAACTTTTTCGTTTAAGATATGAGTTTATGAGTAATCAATTAGATGCTTTTGCAAAAGAAGTAGATGCTTGGATTGAAGAAAATTGTCCTAAATCCATGAGAACCCCAATGCCTGTTTCTGAACAAGTATGGGCTTCTTCTGAGATTAAATTCCCCACCGCTGATTCTAAAATTTGGTTTGACGCAATGGTATCGAAGGGATGGTGTACACCAGAATGGCCTGTTGAATATGGAGGCGGAGGGTTATCTTTTGAGGAAGCAAAGATTTTACGAAGTCGCCTAAAATTTTTTGGATGCAGGCCTCCCCAGATTAATTTTGGCATTTCGATGTTAGGACCTGTGATATTAGAGTTTGGCACCGATGATCAAAAAAAAGAATTTTTACCAAAAATTTCAAAAGGTGAGATTTGGTGGTGTCAGGGATTTTCTGAGCCAGGAGCTGGATCAGATTTAGCTAATGTCTCAACCTCAGCAGAACTCAAGGGCAATGAGTACATAATAAATGGATCAAAAATTTGGACATCAGAGGCTAATAAAGCTGATTGGATGTATTGTTTGGTCAGAACAGCCAAAACTGAAAAGAAGCAAGCTGGCATATCTTTTATTCTATTAAACCTAAAGCAACCTAATATTGAGATAAAGCCAATTAAACTTTTAAGCGGCCAATCCCCCTTTTGCCAAGTTTTTTTTGATGATGTTTTAGCCAGTGAATCTCATAGAATCTCTAATGAAAATGATGGCTGGAAAGTTGCAAAGAGACTCCTCGAATTTGAGCGGACTATGATGGCAGACCTTGGTAGCGAAGGAGCTGTTGATATTGAACCCATTAAAACTTATAAAAATAACAATGGAGCAAGCGCGCCAGGACAACTCAAGCTGTATAAAAAAATCATTAAACACGAAATGCGAAATCATCTAATTGATTTAACAATGGCAAGAACTGGCATTGAGTCAAAGAGTGGTTTTTCTCCAGCAGCACTTACATTGAAATACATTAGTACCGAGGAAACTCAGGCTAGATGGGAGCTTAATGTTGCAAGTCTTGGTCTCGGGGGCCTTGAGTTAGTTGGAAAAAGCAACGGTGTAAAGCAAGAAATTGCTAAGTCTTTTTTCTATTCTAAGGCGTATACTATCGCTGGAGGAAGCTCAGAAGTTCAATTGAACATAATTGCAAAACATATTTTAGGACTCCCATCATGACAATTAAAAAAATATCAGTATTTTGTGGCGCCCATCTTGGTAAGTCACCAGATTATAAAATTGCCGCTCAGCAAATTGGAAAAATGATGGCAGAGAGAGATCTTGAAGTTATCTTTGGAGGCGGCAACGTTGGTTTAATGAAGGTCGTTGCAGATACAGCCATTGATAACGGAGGAAAAGCTATTGGCATTACATTAAAATCACTTCATGAATTCGAACTCACAAATCCCAATATTGATGAAACAATCATTACCCATTCTCTTTTTGAAAGAAAAGAGAAATTTTTAGATATAAGCGATGCCTTTATTGTTTTGCCTGGTGGCGTAGGTTCCATGGATGAGCTTCTTGAGGTGATGGTAAGCAATCAACTGGGAGGCATTAATAAACCAGTTGGTTTATTAAATATTAATGGTTACTACGACGGTTTTCTTAGCTGGTTGCAGCATTCCGTTGATGAGGAATTCGTTTCAATTGAAAACCAAAATCAAATCCTGGTTAATAGTGACCCAAAAGAATTATTAGATATGGTTTTATCAGCCGAAATGCCATCTTCAGATACTTGGATAGAAAGGCTTAATGTCGATTTTAGCAAGATACCAAAAGATTAATTTTTTTTATCTCTTGATATAAAAAGACCTATCTCAAAAAGTAGCCACATTGGCAGAGCTAAGAATAATTGAGAGAAAATATCTGGCGGCGTCAAAAACATTCCAATAACAAAAAAACTAATAATTACATATGGCCTCATAGTTTTGATACGATCTTTTGAAACCAATCCAGTGGTGATAACTAAGAAAGTTGCTATAGGAATTTCAAAAGCAAAACCAAAAGCAAAAAAAAGCTTTAATACAAAATCTAAATATTTATTTATGTCTGTCATGACTTGGATAGAATCTGGAGCAGAGGACATAAAAAAACTAAGGATGATCGGACTTACAATGAAATAGGCAAACGCAATGCCTATATAAAAAAGTATTATTGAGGAGAGAATTAAAGGACCTACAAATGCCTTTTCTTTTTTATACAAACCAGGAGAAATAAACCCCCATAGCTCTAGAAAAAAATAAGGCACTGATATGATCAAGGCTGAATAAATTGTAACCCTTAAAGGTGCGAGAAATGGGGATGCTACTTCAGTTGCAATCATGCTACTACCAGAGGGCATCAACTCCATTAATGGCGCCGAGATAAAAGAATAAATGTAGTTAGTAAATGGCAAACAGCATACTAGGATTAATCCCGTAAACAAAAACATTCTAATTATTCTTGAGCGCAATTCTTTTAAATGCTCAATGAATGTCATGTTATTTGGATCGGCCATCTTCTTCCTTTTTAAACTCTTCCATTTTTAGTTCATTGAAAATATCTTGCTTCAAATCTTCAGCGCCAATATCCCTTTCAATAGAAGATCTAAATTCAAAAAATTTGTTCTGGAATCTGGTAAAAGTTTTTATTATAGATTTTATAAATCCTGGAAGCTGATCAGGACCAATAACTAATATCCCAACCAGCAGGATAATTAGAATTTCAAGAAACCCAATCTGTAACAATTTTTATTGATCGTCTGATTTAGACTCAGTATCTTTAGCTGAACCATCATCTTTTATAGCTTTTTTAAATCCTTTCAGGCCCTCTCCTAGATCTGAGCCCATGGTCCTGATTTTTTTACCGCCAAATAAAATCAGTATCACTACCAGTATGATTAATATTTGCCAAAAGCTTATTCCACCTATTCCCATAATTAACTCCTGATCCCTATGTCAACATTATCCCAATAAGAATCATAATAATACCTATAAGTGTAAGTATAGTTAGATTTTGCCATTTTCGCTGGTTTTGTAGACTTGCTTCAAGGTTTTTAATGAGATCAATATTTTTTTTCCCATCACTTGCTATAAATTTAATGTTATCCAGCAAGTTAAAAATTTCACCTGGCAAAGAAGAGGCCTTATCTAAAATTTCATAATGATTATTCTCTAGAAACTCTTTGAGCTTGAGTGGGCTGAACTGCTTATCAATCCATTGATCAAGGTAGGGCTCAGCAAGGCCCCAGAAATCAAGATCAGCATAAATTTCTCTTCCCATGCCCTCTATGTGTATAAGTGTTTTTTGTAAAAGTATTAAAGAGGGTTGAACAGATAAACCAAATTGCCTCGTTGAATCGAACAAATAAAGCAACAAATTTCCAAACTCAATTTCTGAAAGTGGCTTTTCAAAAATGGGCTCACAGGTTGCTCTTAATGTTTGTTCTAAATCAGCTTTATTGGTTTGACTAGACACCCATCCAGCACCAATAAATAACTCAGAAAGCTTGTAGTAATCTTGCTTTAATGTGGCTTGCAACATTCTTGCTAAATTGTATTGATCGTCTCTGCTCAAAGACCCAACTATGGCGCAATCAATTGCTATATAGCTTGGCTGGGTGACATTAACCTTACTAACAAAAATATTTCCCGGATGCATGTCAGCATGAAAAAAATTATCCCTAAATACCTGATCTAAAAATATCTTTACCCCATTCTCTGCAAGCGTTTTTCTATCAATGCCAAGTTCATCCATTGCATGAGTATCTGTACATGCGATGCCATCAATTTCTTCAAGCGTCAAAACATTAACCGAAGTCTGGTCCCAAAATACTTTTGGAATAAATAACAGATTCGAATCAGAAAAGTTTTTCTTAGTTACAGTAGTATTTGCCGCTTCAACTTTTAAATCTAATTCTTTATAGATTGTTTTTTCATAGTCACTAATCACATCCTTTAATTTGAGCCTATCGCTTTCTTTGTAAAAGAGGTTTATTAAAAAGCCCCCAGCTTTCATTACCCTCACATTCCTTTTCACTTGCTTATGAATGCCGGGCCTTAAAACTTTAATCACAACTTTTTCAGATGTGCTTTTTAGTTTTGCTCTGTGAACTTGAGCCAATGATGCAGCTGCCAATGGCTCATCTTCAAATTCATCAAAAACATCATTAATGTTAATTTTAAGGCTTTCTTCAATTATCTCTTTAGCTTGTTTAGTTGAGAATGGAGTGCATTGATCAGTTAAGCCCTTTAAGTAAGTGGCAATTTCAATGGATATAGCGTCTGTTCTTGTTGATAGCAGCTGCCCAAATTTTATGAACATGGGACCCAGGCTTTCTAAAAAATTTCTAATTCTTAAGCCAGGAGGAATTTTTCTATTAATTATAAAAAAAGGGTTCAATAACCCCATTGCTTTTAAAACAATAGAGCTACTGTTATCGAGTGGTATATTTACAATGCCATACCTAAATGCCTGAAAAAGAATTTTCAAGAAATCTAGAGCTGTAAAAAGAATATTCATTAATTTATTAAAACATGCTCAAGCCTATCAAGCCTTATCGAAATATCTCTAAAAGACTCAAGAACTCCATTTACTTCATCTTCTTGTAATGAGGATTCTTTAGGTTGTTGTTGGCTTGAAATAATTTTCCTTAGCATCAATGCTGGGATATCTCCGAAATATTTGTAGACCAGCAGTTCGAAATCTATGTCAATGTTTCCTAAAGCGCCTAATAGTATTAAGGCGCTCTCTACATCCCCTGAAATAGATTTTGTTGGTATCTGTTTTTTACTTAATGCATTTAACACCATAAAAATGTTGAGTTGCAGGGAAAAGTGCGGATTTAGATGCTCATGGAAATGAATGTTTTGAACGTCATGATTCAATGAAATAGAAAATTTCGACACAGAATCAATCTCAACATTAAAGTTAAGAGGATACAGATTTTTGATTTTAGTCAAAAACCCAGGAGATAAAGACTCTATCTCATTTAAAAATTTATCTAAAGCTATGTACATTTCATTTCGCCTTATGAATTGCAACAACCCCGTTTACAAGATTGAAGAACTTGCATTCACTGAAGCCTGAATCAAGGATCATATCCTTTAATGTTTCTTGGTCAGGATGCATTCTTATAGATTCAGCAAGGTATTGATAGCTTTCAGAATCATTTGCCAAAAGTTTTCCTAATTTAGGAATGATGTTAAATGAGTACCAATCATAAATCTTAGAAAATAAAGAATTTGTGGGTTTTGAAAATTCTAAAATTAATAAAACCCCCCCTGGTTTTAATACCCTTTTCATTTCTGTCAGTCCCTTTTGCTTATTGGTAAAATTTCGCAGTCCAAAGCCAACAGTTACTAAATCAAAAGTATTATCTTGATAAGGAAGAGTTTCTCCAGAGACCAATGCAAAATTACAATTGTGAAAGAAGTTTTCATTGATTGCACGCTCTTTGCCTAGAGCAAGCATTGATTCATTGATATCGGTTACATGAATTGATACTGACTTAAATTTATTACTTATTAATTTTGGAA
>CETH01011157.1_pt1 | contig 62114 bp, 52 predicted proteins | sample 361461 | NCBI WGS metagenome assembly CETH01 (sample SAMEA2622695, study PRJEB7988) | marine metagenome | isolation source: saline water (ENVO:00002010), including | reverse complement strand
TTGTAATTTTTTTAGCAAAACTTTTCCAATTATCCCCCATACCTAAAAATCCATGAAGAATAATTAAATCTTTACTTCCATTACCAATAATATTACTAAAAAGTAATTTCATTTTTTTATTTTACCCAGATACATAGGAATTACATTCTCAAGACCCAAATATAAACTTTCACATATTAATGCATGACCAATTGAAACTTCTAATAGATTACTAATTTTTTTTGAAAAAAACTCAATATTTTCAAGACTCAAATCATGACCAGCATTAACACCAATACCTAAGTCATAAGCTTTTTCTGAAGCATCTATATATGGTTTTATTGCTAAATCTCTATTTTTTTCATATTTCGAAGCATAAGGCTCAGTATATAGTTCTATTCTATCTGCACCAACTAAATGTGCTCCTTTAATCATATTAATTTCTGGATTAACAAAAATTGAAGTTCTAATACCTTTATTTTTTAATTTTTTTATTGTTGATTTTAAAAAATCATGATTTTCTATTGTATCCCATCCTTGATTTGAAGTAAGGCTTTCGATTTTATCAGGAACTAAAGTAACCTGGTCGGGTTTTATATCAAGTACTAAATCCATAAATTTAGGTATAGGGTTTCCTTCAATATTAAATTCTGATTTAACAATATTTTTTAACATCCGTGCGTCAGAATATTTTATATGTCTTTCATCTGGCCTTGGATGAATAGTTATTCCTTCTGCTCCAAAATCTTGAATGTCTTCAGTAACTTTTAATAAATTTGGAACATTTGATCCCCTCGAATTTCTTAAAGTTGCAATTTTATTTACATTAACACTAAGTATAGTCATGTTAGAATTTTTTGTAAATATATAATTAAGTTTTTCTTAATCCAGATAAAAAACAAACAAGCTAATACTTTAAGTTTTGTAAATTTACATAAACCTTTTTCTAAAATGAGAATTGCAATTTTTAGTGCTTTTACAAATTCTGAAACAATAAATACTATCAAGGAAATCATTACTATTTCTGAAAAATTGAATCATGAGATAATAATTATTGAATCTTTAAAAAAAGACTTAGAAAGCATCAAACATAATTGTAAATTTTTTAAAAAAAATGAAATTTCTAATTCCAATTTAGATTTTTTATTTTCTGTAGGAGGTGATGGAACTTTATTAAGATCTATAACAATAGTTAAAAATACGGAAATACCTATACTAGGTATAAATACTGGAAATCTTGGGTTTTTAACAAGTCTTCAAAAAGAATATCTAAAAAAAGGATTAAAATTATTTTTTGATAAAAAATACACATTAGTTAATAGGTCTTTATTAAATGTGAAAACTAAAAATAAAATTGATTCTCTCAATGAATTTAATTATGCTTTAAATGAAGTAAGTATTAACAGAAAAGATACTACCTCTATGTTAAGTATAGAAACGTCAATTAACGATCTATCTCTAACTACATATTGGGCAGATGGTTTAATAATTTCTACACCAACTGGTTCTACTGGTTATTCCCTTAGTAGTGGGGGGCCAATATTGAGTCCAAATACAAAAACTTGGGTTTTAAATCCAATAGCTCCCCATAATATAAATATTAGACCTCTAATTATCTCTGATTCATCTAATATTAAAATTTCAGTAAAAGGTAAAGGTGAAAACTTTTTATTATCACTTGATTCAAGAATTTTTACATTAAAAAATGGAAATGAAATTTTTCTTAAAAAAGCATCTTTTAATGTAAAGACTGTTGAGCTTGAAGGAGACTTCTTTTTTAAAACTCTAAGAGAAAAACTTTTTTGGGGAAAAGATCAGAGAAATACACAATAAAATGACTATTTAAAGGTTCTAATTATACACATTTAATGTGGTTTATTATTAATGAATTTTTTTTATAAAATCATATTTTTCTTAATTATAGCATACTCAAATCTAAATGCTCAATATCATGAAATTGGTGCTTTTTTAGGAGGTAGTAATTATATTGGAGATATTGGCCCCACTAGATATATTTCTCCAAATAATACAGCATTTGGTTTATTATACAAATGGAACTTAACAACAAGATATTCATTAAGGGCTGGAATAAATTTATCAAAAATAAAAGGCTCAGATTACGATACTGGAGATTTAAATCGGTTTAAAAGAGGTTATAAATTTGATAATACAATAAATGAAGGTGTTTTAGGAATTGAATTTAATTTTATAGATTTTAATCTTCATAATGGAAAACCTGTTTATTCCCCTTATACTTTTTTTGGTTTAAGCTATTTTAGATTCAATCGAATAGGATTCACTCCCCCCATAAAATCACCAATAAACTATAGAGATACTCTAAATGATTCTCAAACTTATTATGATTCAAATATGGCAATTCCAATTATTCTTGGTATTAAAATGAATCCAAACCCTCTTTGGGTTATTGGATTAGAAATTGGAGTAAGATACACACTCACTGATGCAATTGATGGCAGTACTCTTTCATATGACTCTAGTATTGATCCGAAAGACCCAACTAATCCAGAATTTGGAAATATTGGAAATAATGATTGGTATGTCTTTACTGGTTTAACTATTTCTTTTACCTTTGGCGATTTACCATGTTATTGTAAAGAATAAATGAATCGTATACCAAAACATGTCGCAATAATTATGGATGGTAATGGCCGATGGGCTGAAAAAAGAGGGGAAAATAGAATTAAGGGCCATATAAAAGGAGTTAAATCTGTAAAAATAGTTGTTGAAGAAGCTGTTAAATCAAAAATAAAATTTTTAACACTTTTTGCTTTCTCAACTGAAAATTGGAAAAGACCAAAAACTGAAATTAATACTTTAATGAAACTTTTAGTTTCATCTCTTAAAGATGAATTTGAAGAATTAAATAAAAATAACATTAAATTAAACACTATAGGGAATATTAATAATCTGCCCAACAAGGTTCAAAAACAATTAAATTATGTTCAAAATAAAACTTCAAAAAATAGTGGTATGGTATTAACCTTAGCAGTTAGCTATGGATCAAAAGAAGAAATAACAAATGCTTTAAGAATAATTAGTGATAAAGTTAAAAATAATATAATTTCAATCGAAAAAGTTGATCAACACACTATAAATAACCATCTTTATACTTATGATTTACCGGATGTAGATTTATTAATAAGATCAAGTGGTGAACAAAGAATTAGTAATTTTTTATTATGGCAAATCGCATATGCTGAATTATATTTCACAAATATTTTATGGCCTGATTTCAATAAATTAGAGTTTTATAAGGCCCTTGATTTTTATAATGAAAGAGAAAGAAGATTTGGTAAAACTAGTAAACAAATCAATGATTAGATACTCCATTAAATTCCATATTATAATATTATACCTTATTAGCTCTTCAAACCTAATAAATGCACAGCTAGATAATTTTATAAAAGGAAAATTATATACTATTGACTCTATTTCTGTAACTGGTCTTCAAAATTTTAGTGATAAAACTGTTATATCATATAGTGGATTAAGAAAAGGGGAAAAAATAAGATTACCAGGTGAGGAAACTAGTGGTATATTAAACAAATTATGGAACCTAGATCTGTTCAGTGATGTAAATTTTTACGTTACTAAAGTAAATGGCGATAAGATTTCAATAGAATTAGCAATCGAAGAACTCCCTACTTTATCAGAATATAAAATAAATGGTATTAAAAAAAGTAAAACACAAAACATAATTGAAGAAACAGATATTAAAAAAGGCAAAAAACTGTCAGAAAGTTTTTTAACAAACACAAAAAATTATATTAAAAACAAATATAAAAAAGAAGGTTTTTTTGATACTAAAGTTTCAATTAATACAATAAAAGATTCTATTAACAAAAACACATATAAAATGGTTGTTAATATTGATAAAGGTCCTAGAATTAAAATAAAAAATATTTCCTTTAATGGAAATGAAATTTTTTCACAAAATAAATTAAAAAGAAAGCTTAAAAACACCAAACAAAAAAGATCAATTAGGTTTTGGAAAAAATCTAAATATATAATAAAGGATTTTAAAGAAGATAAAGATAATGTAATAGATTTTTATAAAGAAAAAGGTTATAGAGATGCAAGAATAATTTCAGACTCATTAATTAGAAACAATGACAATTCTATTTCATTGAATATTAATGTTGAAGAGGGTAAAAAATATTACTTTGGTAATATTAAATTTATTGGAAATACTGTTTATTTTGATAATCAATTAAAACAGATATTGGGTATTCAAAAAGGGGATGCTTACAATGGAGTTTTATTAAAAAAAAGAATAGCTGACACGTCTAAACCTGATGGGCAAGATATTACAAATTTATATCAAAATAGTGGTTATTTATTTTCAAATATAAATGCTGTTGAAGTAAGCGCTGTAAAGGATACAATTGATTTTGAAATAAGAATAAATGAAGGTAAAAGGGCTAGCTTTAATAAAATTTCTGTAGTTGGTAATACTAAAACTAATGATCATGTAATCTATAGAGAATTAAGAACAAAGCCTGGCGAAATTTATAGTAAAGATCAAGTTGTAAGAACTGTAAGAGAACTGGGGCAACTCGGCTTTTTTGATGCTGAAGAAATAAATCCTGATTTTGAAAATGTCGATCCTAACTCTGGAACAGTTGATATAAAGTTTGATTTAACAGAGGCTGGAGCTAGCCAAATTGAATTGCAGGGAGGGTATGGTGGTGGAGGTTTTATTGGAACTCTCGGTTTAGCATTTAATAATTTTTCTATGAGAAATATTTTAAATAAAAAATCTTATAAACCTCTTCCAATGGGAGATGGACAAAACTTGAGTCTTAGATTACAAGCAAGTCAATTTTATAGTACTTATAGTTTTAGTTTTATTGAACCATGGCTTGGAGGAAGACAACCAGTTCAGTTTTCAACAAATTTGTCTCACACAATTCAATATAGATATGATTATTTTACTGGGACTGCAGATAAAAGCCAATCTTTTCAAATTAGTGGCTTATCAATTGGACTAGCAAAAAGACTTAGAGTACCTGACGATTATTTTCAACTTTCTCAAGCTTTATCATTTCAATATTATAATTTAAATAATTATTTTACAGGATTATTTACTTTTGGAAATGGTCAAGCCAATAATTTAGCATATACAGTTGCTTTAACTAGAAATAATACTTACACTAATCCAATTTTCCCAACTGGTGGATCTACATTCTCAATTAGTGCAAAATTAACCCCTCCATATTCTATAATAAGTGGAAGAGATTACAATAAGTTAGGTGATTTACCTGAATTTCAAGATATAAATGGAAATCCTTTAATTGATAAAATTGATCAAGAAAAATTTAAATGGTTAGAATACTATAAAGTTAAATTTAATGGGACTTGGTATACTAAATTAATTGATAAATTAGTATTAAAGACACAAGCAGATTTTGGATTTTTAGGAGCTTATAATCAAGATAGAGGAAATATTCCATTTGAAAGGTTTTTCCTTGGAGGTGATGGGATGATTAATTATTCAATGGATGGAAGAGAAACTATTGCCTTAAGAGGTTATGAGAACCAGTCATTATCAAGTAGAGATGGATCCATCATTTTTAATAAATTTTCTATTGAACTAAGATATCCCATTACATTAAAACCTACAGCTTCTATATACGCCTTAACCTTTTTAGAAGCTGGAAATGGATACGATTCATTTAGATTATTTGATCCATTTAATTCAAAAAGATCAACTGGAGTAGGTGTAAGAATTTTTATGCCAGCATTTGGCTTATTAGGAATTGACTTTGGTTATGGGTTTGATAACGCTAACCCCAATTTAAGTGAACCGAATGGTTGGGAAACACATTTTGTAATAGGGCAAAATTTTTAAAAAAATATATATCAAATTTTTACGTTATTATAATATGTTTTATCGTATTATATTTTTTTTGTGTTTAATTGTCTCTCAAAATATTACAGCTCAAAGAGGTGCCAGAATAGGATATGTTGATATGGATATAATATTAAATAATATTGAGGAATATCAAAAATCCTCTAAATCATTAGATAAAAATATTTTACTTTGGAAAAAAGAAATTGAATTAAAAAAAATTCAATTAAAAAATTATCAAGATCAATTAGAAATTGAAAAAGTCCTACTAACCTCTGAATTAATCAAAGACAAAGAATTAGAAATTGAAGATTTTGCATTAGAATTAATCAATCTTCAAGAAAAAAGGTTTGGATCCAATGGGGATATGATAAAACAACGTATTAAATTACTACAACCTATTCAAGATCAAGTACTTACTATCATACAAGAAATAGCAAAAGAAAAAAAATATGATTTTATATTTGACAGATCTTCAGAAGGAACAATGCTATATTCGGTAAAAAATTACGATATTAGCGACCTAGTTATAAAAAGATTAAATAGAAACAAAAAAATACAAGAAAGAAAAGAAAAAATAGAAGACCTTAAAAATAAGGCTAAAAATTAATATTAAAGATTATGAAAAAGTTAATTACACTAACAATAGGGATTATTTTTACACTTATACCATTAACTGAAATTACCGCTCAATCTAAAGTTGCACACATTAATACACAAGAGTTAATTAGCGAAATGCCCGAGGTAATTTCTGCTCAAAAGGAATTAAAAAAACTTGAGGAACAATATGCAAAAGAATTAGAGTCATCGGTAAAAGAATTTCAAACAAAGGCGCAAACCTATGCTGGTGATGCTCAAAATCAGACAGAACTAATTAATCAACAAAGACAATCTGAATTAGAAGGAATGCAACAAAGAATTCAAGAATTTAGAGATACAGCAAGTCAAGAATTACAAAAAAGAAGTGCTGAGATGATGAAGCCTCTATATGATAAAGCTAGAAGTGCTATTGAAAAAGTAGCATCAGCTCAAGGTTTTGATTATGTATTAGACTCAAGCAATGGTGGTAGTGTGATAATGGCTAGCGGTAAGGATCTTAGTGCTGAAGTAAAAAAAGAATTAGGATTTTAAATTAAAACTTAAATATACATAAACTAAAAAAACTACTTTATCAAGTGGTTTTTTTAATTTAAAATAACATGACTGATTTTAAAATAAAAAGTGATTGTAAAAATGGAAGTAACTGGGCTATATTCAATTTAAATAAATCATTAAATATAGACTCAGAAAAAAAATTCAATAATGTTGAAGAAGCAATTGACGCTCCAATTGTTAAACAACTTTTTTATCTTCCATTTGTGAAATCTGTCATTATTAGTAAATCTAAAATAAAAATTGAACGTTTTAATATATTAGAATGGAGCGAAGTAATTGAAGAAGTCTCTAAACAAATAGAAGATTTTTTAAATAATGGAGGTGCAATTATAAATAAAAAAAATCCTGTTAGTATATATGCAGAAAGTACTCCAAATCCTTCAGTAATGAAATTTGTTGCAAATAAGCGTATAGTTTCATCTACTTTTGAATTTAAAAATATAGATCAAGCAAAAGATTCTCCATTAGCTCAAAAATTATTTCATTATCCTTACGTAAAGGAAATCTTCATGGATTACAACTATATTTCAATTACAAAATATGAAATTTCAAAATGGGATGAAGTGATTTTGGAATTAAGAGAATTTATAAAAAATTATATTGAGGAAGGAAACATTATTATAAATGAAAACGTCTCTAATATAGAATTACCAGAATCTGCAAATCAAAAAAAGTTAAATTCAATAGAGTCTCAAATAGTAAATGTTCTTGATCAATATGTAAAGCCTGCTGTTGCGTCAGATGGAGGAAATATTGCTTTTAAAAAATATGATTCCAAGAACAAAATATTGAAAGTTGTATTACAAGGAGCATGCAGTGGTTGTCCTTCTTCAACCTTTACTCTAAAAAATGGAATTGAAAATATTCTAAAAGAAATGATTCCTGGTATTGTAGAAAAAGTTGAAGCCATAAATGGTTAACTTTTTATTCTCCAGATTAAATAAATTCTTTCAAATAAAAAGGTTCATAATAAGCTGTTGATTCAAAATTTTTATTAACAAATAATTCAAAACCCTTTTTGACCATATCTTTAGCAGAAGGAAAATGTTCTTTATCAATAAATTTATATTTCCCTTTTGGACTAATAGATTTGAATTTAATAGATCCATTTCCAAAAAATACACAAGTTTTGTCTTTTGAATATTGGGTAAAAGAATTTTGTGTTAATTCTTCAGCCCATGTGTTTTTAACAATCATTTTATTATGATCTAAAATCATTGTATAAACCTCCAATCTTCTAGCATCAATCATTGGAATCAATAATTGATTTGATTCAACAGTAATTCCTTGTGCCATTATTTCCAGGGAATTAATTGACATTAAAGGGATATCCAAAGAATAGCAAAAACCCTTTGCGCATGCAGTTCCTATTCTTAGTCCGGTATATGATCCAGGCCCTTTTCCTAAAACAACACCACTTAAGTTTTGTATATCTATTTTAGCTTCTTTAAATAAATGTTTAATAAAAACATGTAAATTTTCTGCATGACTAAAATTTTCAGAATTAATCTCTTTAAATCCAATTAATTTAGAATCTGATGAAATTGAAACTGAACAATTTTTGGTAGAAGTTTCTATAAACAATAAATTTTTCATTTTTTTTTACCAACTTTTCAAGCCTAATAGCTTTTCTCCTAAATGATTAAGTTTTGCAGTTTCATATTTTTTTTGCTCCCATTTTCTCGGGTCTCCAGGGAATGCATGACCCTCAGGAGCTACTCTATTTTTCCAAGAATTTATCCTCCAATTTTTTAAATCTAAATTTTCTTCTTCAGCAGGCATCATTGATATATATTGAGCTATTCTTACCTTATTTGAGTAATTAGGTCTAATCCCATGAGGCAAAGTACTATTAAAAATTAATAAGTCTCCAGTTTCTAATGGAACTTTCACTATCTTATCTTTTAATCCAGAAACATCTGGTTTAAAACGGTCTCTATTTTTTGGTTGAGATTTTTTCCAAAGATTATAATTCTTATATAACCATGGTATACATTGAAAACCACCCATACTTAAATCTGTTTGATCCTCTAAAGCTAATACACCTTGCACATTTTGAGGTTTAGTATCAGGGTCGTAGTCCCAATGAATAAAACTTTTGTATTCAAAATTTTTACGAATTGGAAAATTTAAATTTGCACGATCAATAGTTACCCAAAGTTTTTCTGTTCCCCAAATATCCACAAAAGACTCATAAATTTTTCTTTCCTGTCTATTCTCCCACAAAAATTGATGATTGTATAATTCCACCATTCCAGTTCCAGCTAATTCTTTCATTTTCATTTCTGCTCTTGGAGGAGAATACCATGTAGATGGATCTTCACTATCTTTTTCCTCAAATTCCCACAAAAAACTCGCTGTTTTCTTAGCTTTATCTTTTGCAACTGCATTTTTTATTACTATATAACCATTTTCAATCCAAAACTTCCAATCATTAACTGATAAAACTCTTAAAGAATTAAAAGAAACTTTTCTTCTTAACTTTAATTTACTAGTCTTTGCAGTTGAAGGATTTCCAGGAATATCCTTGTGATCGTTATAAATAGCCATAAGATATTATATAAATAACATTTAAAATATAACTTAATTTTAAATTTTTACATCAATTCCAAAATAAAATTCTAAAACTTTTATTTTAAATATATAATCAAATTTTGCTCTAATAAGATCGGAAACCGAAATTTCATAACGTTGTTTAGCTTGAATAAAATCAAAAGAGTTTAAAGCACCTAATTCAAATCTTTTCTCTGCATATTGATAAGATTCTTTTCTTGAGATTAAAGTTTTTTGAGCTGCTTCATAAAGTTTATATGCTCCCTTAGCATTATTATAAGCTTGATTAATAGTATTTTCTAGATCTAATTTAGTCTGCTCAAGTTGATTCTTAACCCTTTCCAAATTAAGCTTAGATCTCTTTACATTATTCTTTAATGAAAATCCATTGAAAATTGGAATATTCATATTCAGCCCATAAGCCAAACCATCATTTTTATATAATTGTTCAATAAATGAAAGTGGACCAACCACACTCCGCTGAGGGACTGAAGTGGTTACAATTTCACCTGTATTTTTGACAAATCCTACAGGAAATTCATCAAAATTTCCATTTGGAGATAATCTGTCAGAATAGGTAATTCTTCCACTATATCCAATAAAAGCAGAGAGACTTGGTTTTAACGAACTTTTAGCCAAATTTATATCAGTTTCAGCTATTTCAATATTTGTTATACCCAATTGAACGTCACTTCTAAAAGTTAAAGCTTTTTCATAAATAGCCTTTGGCTTTTGATCTAAAATCAATGAGATTGGAACATCTAAATTTTCTTCTGCTATATCAAAATTTTCATAATCCGTAATTAATAAGGACTGAGCTAAATTAATTTTTGATAAACGATAATTATTTTCCGCTTGAATTAAAGCTTGTTCTTGAGATGCTAAATTTGCTTCAGATTCTAAGATATCAGAAGGAACTAAAACACCAGCTAAAATTTGTTTTTTTGTTCTTTCTATTTGTTCCCTTGTTAATTCAATCTGTAATTTTTGCACCTCTAATAACTCCTTATTAAACATAACCTGTAAATAAGAATTTGCAACAAAAAGACTAATATCATCTTTCATATCTTGTAACCTAAATTCATTTGCTAATAAATTTAAATTGGCTCTATATATTTGATTTAAGTTTCTTTTTCCATTATAAACATCAATTCCAAGATTTAAACCAACTGATGTAAATTGAGTAGTCAAATTCTCTATTAATCCTGTTGTAATATTTTGACTTAAACCATAATTCCAGATATGCTGAGATTGAGCTGAAATTTGAGGTAAAAAATTTCCGATCGCATTTGACTTATCAATTGAAGCATTTTCTAAATCAATTATTGATTGTTTAATACTTATGTTTTTTTCAATTGCAAGGTTTACACATTCTTCTAAAGTATATTCATTTTGAGCTTTTATAGATATAAAGTAAAATATAAAAAACAAAAAACTTATTCTAATCATCATTTTATTAATCATTTTAATAAATATTAGTCATCAAAATCATCTTCTTCATTTTGACCTTTATCTTCATTATCTTCTATTTTTTTAGATTCAGTTTTATTCCAAATCTTAATTTTATCATCAATTTTAACTCCGGAAATTATCTCTACATTGATACCATCTGTTATTCCAACTTTAACATCTCTTTTCTCAAATTTTTGATCAGATGTCATTACTTCTACATAGGACTTTTCTGTTTTACGATCATATTGTAAAAGAGCCTCTGAAATTCCTAATATACTATCTTTCTTTTCTAATATGATTTTAGCATTTGCACTGTAACCAGCTCTTACAGAAATGGAATCTTTTAAATAAACATCTCCTTCTATTTTAAACTGAACCACACCTTGTTCTTCATTTCCTTTTGGAGCAATAAACTTTAGTTTTGCATTTAATTTTTGATCTTGAATTGCGGCCAGATTTACCTCTAAAGGCATTCCTATAATTAGTTTATCCACGTCTGCCTCATCAACTTTTCCTTCAAATATCATTTTTTTTAAATCAGCTATGGTAGCAATAGTGGTTCCATTATTAAAGGTATTACTCTCTACAACTTGATCTCCTTCTTTCACAGGTATTTCCAATATAGTACCCGCAACTGTTGCTCTAATATTTGTGTTTGCAATAGATGACCCTCCAGCCGATCCTAGTTTTATTATTTGAAGATCTGTTCTTGCATTTGAAACATCTTGTTTTGCTCGACTGTAATTTAATTGACTATTTTCAAATTGTTGCTTTGAAATAATTTCACTTTCAAACAATTCCTTGTTTCTTTTATAATCTAGTTCTGCATTTTCAAGAACTATTTTTGAATTAGCTAATCTACCTTGAGCAGAATTTAAACTTTGTTCATTTGGAATAACTTTTATTTTTGCTAAAAGATCTCCATTATTTACCAAATCACCCTCCTCTACAAATAATTCTGCAATAATTCCTGAAATTTGAGGTTTGATTTCAACTTCATCTTCAGGAATAACCTTTCCTGTAACTACTGCTTCTCTTTCTATAGAAACAATTTTTGGAGTTTGTGTTTCATATTCTATAATACTCTTACTGTTTGTTTTAATGAAATATGCCGCGGCGAATAATACGCCGCAAACCAGTAATCCGATTCCTAAATATTTTAAAATTTTCATATAACTTTATTTAATTATTCTTCTCTTAATGCTTCAATAGGTTTAATTGATACTGCTCTTTGAGCTGGAATTAATCCAATTAGTGTTCCAAGGGTTATTATTACAAATAAAACTCCTAAAACATATGGTATTGGAACAGTAGGATTTGTGTATGGATAGTCAGTTATTCCTGATGTAGCAGTATTAATTCCAAAAAGGACTATTGCTCCTAAAATAATTCCCAAAATTCCAGACACAAATGTTAAAAAAACTGATTCAAGAATTATCTGAGTTTTAACCTCCGAGGGTGTTGCTCCAAGAGCTCTCCTAATACCAAGTTCTTTAGTTCTTTCTTTGACAGAAATTAATAATATATTTCCAATTCCTATAACTCCTGCAATAATAGTAGCTAATCCAACAACTAAAGAAAGAAAAGTCATGCCTTTTGAAAAACCAATTATTTTACCAAAAATTTCACCTAAATTAATAAAACCTATTGCTTTGTCATCTTCTGGAGAAACTTGGTGAATTCTTTTTAAAGTCTCCTCAATTTGTGCTTCAATCTTAACAGGATCTTCTGAATCATATGCTGCAAGAAAAAAGAAATTTACATTATCTCCATAATTATACATCTTATTAAAAGTTGTAAATGGAATAAATATATCTCCATCACTTTCAAAACCTCCTCCTTGGACAAATTTATGAACTCCAATTACTTTAAAATATGTTTGATTTATTCTAACATACTCCCCTATTGGATTTTCATTTGGTTCAAATAATTCTTTAACAGTTCTTTCACCTATTACACATACTTTTCTTTCAAGTTCAACATCTTTTTCATTAATAAATCTTCCGCCATCATAGATTTTTTTTGCAACAATTCTAGCATACTCCGGAGTATCACCATATAAGGCATAACTTTCAGATTTATTTCCTCTAACAACTAGGGGTGGCGCTCCCCCATCAAAAACACCTCTTACATTTCTTGGAGTAATAAACTGAATACCTGGAACCCTTTCCTTTAAAGCTGCAGCATCTTTAAATTTTAATCTTGGTGATCTTCCTTTTTTAAAACCTGCATAAGCTAAACTGGTCTTTTGTGTCCACACACCTATTGAATTCATTGCAATATTTCTAAACTGTCTTTCAAAACCATTATCAAGACCTTTAGCTGCTCCTGACAATGCAATATAAATAAAGATCCCCCATAAAACTCCTATTACAGTAATAATAGTTCTAGTCTTATTTTTAGAAATTGAACTAAAAATTTCTTGCCAAGTATCTGCGTCAAAAATAATTTTTAAACTATTCATCTCTTAAAGCAACAATAGGTTTAATACTAGCAGCTCTTTTTGCAGGTATATATCCTGCAATTGCACCAAAAATTATCAAAATTATAGTAGAAATAATGGCTGTAGATAAATCAATACTTGGGTCTTTTATGAAATAGTCCTCCTCTAATGCACTTCCAATATTTCTTAATACAATCATTCCCGCAAACAACCCAAAATAACCTGATATAATTGTTATAAAAATAGATTCTTGAAGTATCATAGAAATAACACTTCTTGGTGAAGCGCCTAAAGCTTTTCTTATTCCAAGTTCTTTTGTCCTTTCTTTTACAACAAAAACCATGATATTTGAAATTCCAATAATTCCAGCAATTAATGTGCCTATAGCCACAAAAATTACTATTGTCTGAAGAACTCCAGCAAATTGTTGGTTTCTTTTAAGTTCTTCAGAAACATTTCTAATAAAAATACCACTCTGGTCAGTTGGATCAATACTTTTTTTATTTTTTAAAAAAAGACGCAACTTTTTTTCAAACTCTATTGCTCCAGTATAACCAATAGATGGTTTATAACTCAAAATTATTTGGTCAACTTTGTCATTTCCTTTTTCAATTAACTGTCTTGTTGTGTATGGAATATAAAGATAGCTTTCTTCATACTCACCTCCAGAATCTTGAAAAACTCCAACAATTTTAAATGCGGTATCTCCTACATCAACAAATTTACCCATAGGATCTTCTTCTCCAAAAAGATCAAGAGCAACTCTTCGCCCAATTACAGTATATTTTGTTTTATTTTTTATGTCATCCTCATTAATAAATCTCCCTTTCATCATAATTGTTTTTTCAGCTGCTTGATGTGCAGGGCCAACTCCTCTAGTTTGATAATTATCAGAATTGTTCTTGTATTTTACAACAGCTCCTCTAGAAATTCTTGGAGTAATTCCTTCAAGATAAAGAGGAAAATTTAATTTTATATCGGTAATATCTGAATTATCTAATTCAATTCTTCTTTTAGCCTTATAACCTTTATACGGTTTTGAAGTCCTACTTGGAAAAATTCTTAAAATATTTGTAGCATCATCTCCAAAAAAACTTTGAAATGTATTAGTCAGTCCATTTCCGAATCCAGTTAGAATTATAAAGATAAAGATCCCTATTGCAACAGTGAAACCAGATAGGAATGTCCTAAGTTTATTTTTACTTATTGTGTCAAATATTTCTGTCCAAGTATCTCTGCTAAACATTTTGTTTTACAATAATTTGTTTTATTTTTTTATCCTCAACGATTACACCATCCTTTAATTTAACAATTCTTTTACACATTTTAGCAATATCATCTTCATGAGTAACAACCAATATTGTTTTACCCTCATTGTTAATTTTTTGAATCAATCCCATAATTTCATATGAAGTAGTTGAATCTAGTGCTCCCGTTGGTTCATCTGCTAAAAGAACTTTAGGCCTTGAAGCCATTGCTCTAGCTATAGCTACTCTCTGTTTCTGACCCCCAGATAGTTCACTAGGTAAATGGGTTGCCCATGGTTTGAGACTTACATTATCTAAATATTCTAAAGCCTGTTTTTGTCTTTCTTTTCTTGCAAGACCTTGATAATACAAAGGCAAAGCAACATTTTCTAGAGCATTTTTATAATTTATTAAATTAAAAGACTGAAAAACAAACCCTAAAAACTTATTTCTATATTTAGCTGCTTTTTTTTCATCAAGATTTTCTATTAACACATCATCCAAATGATAACTACCGTCGTCTGCGTTATCTAACATTCCCAAGATATTTAAAAGAGTTGATTTGCCAGAACCTGAGGATCCCATAATTGCAACTAGCTCACCCTTTTCAATTTTCAAATTAATCCCTTTAAGAACATGAAGAGAATTACTCCCCATTTTATATGATTTATGAAGGTTTTTAATTGAAATCATTTTTTTACGAAACTTTGCAAAAATACATATAATAATTTGACAAAAGTTTATATATATGCTTTAATTTACTGGCCTCATTTTCAATTTAACATCTCCACTTAAATCAAAAATCATATCCTTAAATTTAGGAGGCCCCATAAAACCTAATACGTTTTTTGAGTTACCATAACTCTCTTTGGGTATTCCAAATAATCCCAAATCTAATTTTCCATTTTTATTCTCATCATGAAAATATTGAACAACATATTTTCCTCTTTTGAGAGAATCTATTTTAACTGTAGATTTGAAATTTACAATTTTAATTTCACTTGTTGCAGCTATTCTTATATTATTAATGTCTAAAAGCTCCAAAGCAATAAATCCCTCATTATTTTTTAAATTAGAAATCTCAAGATTTAAAGTATATGGACCTTTTTCATTTTCAAAAAAGTAAATATTATTTCTTAAAATAGGTTTTGTTTTTTCAACTAATTTTTGACTAAAACTTGTTTGAAAAATAAATATTAAAACAAAGATAAATTTGACCTTCATTTTTTGAATATACTGTAGACTTTCCATCCTACAAAAACTAATAGTAAATATGGTATAGACATTAAAAATAAAATTCCATTATTTATGCCCTTAGCTGTTTCTTGTGCCTCACTTGAGTTTAATACAGCTCTACACATTGAGCATTGGGCAAATGCAATATCAGCCGATAATATTAAAAAAATTAAAAAAACAGATATATACTTATACATAATACGGAGAAATCATTACATAAACTATTACTCCAGTTATAGCTATATATAACCATATCGGAAAAGTAATTTTAGCAATTTTTTTATGCTGAACAAACATTTTTGTGATGGCTCTAACATATGTTACTAAGACCATTGGAATTATAAAAATTGAAAGTATAATATGTGATATTAGGATAAAATAATAGAAATATTTTATATTCCCTGAACCTCCAAAAGGAGTTGGATCAGAAGTCATGTGGTATGCTACATACATAACTAAAAAAACAACTGAAAGAAAAATTGAAATTTTCATCAACCGTTCATGTAAAATTAATTTCTTGTTAATAATAGCCCAATAAGCAATAATTAACAATAATGCTGTTACACCATTTATACTTGCATAAATTGGTGGAAGAAAATCAAGTGGTTCTACATTTGGAATACGAACCAAGAAAAGAAGAGCTACAGCTATAGGTATTGCAATTGAAAGTATCCAAATGCCTTTTTTATATTTAAGTTCATGCTGTTTACTCATTTATAATTTATTCTTTTAATAATTTACTTATATCTTCAATTATCATATCAGTTCCTTGAGTTTCAAGATCTTGTTCATCAATACCCAAATAATAAACTATCGGATTTCCAAACTTATCAACTCTAGATCTTATATATCCTTTTTTATCAATTAAAGCAAAATAGCCCTGATGTTCAAACCCTCCAGCTACATCCGGATTTACTGATGCAAAAATATTAAATCCTTTATTTGCTAGAGAATAAATATCGCTTTTTTTACCAGTTAAAAAATGCCAATTATTTGAAAAAACTTCATAACTCTCTGCGTACGACTTTAAAACATGTGGTTTGTCATTTTCAGGATCAATTGTGAAAGAAGCTATTCCAAAATCATCTCTTTTACCAAATTCATTTTCAATTCGCTTCATATTTTTATTCATGATTGGGCAAATACTAGGACATCTTGTGAAAAAGAATTCAGCTACATAAATTTTATTTTTAAAGTCCTCATTTGTGATCATTAAACTGTCTTGATTATAAAATAAAAAATCTGGGACCTTTCTTGGTTCATTATTTATTTTTATATAGGAAAGAGGAGTCGAAATTGATGCTCTATTATTTTCAACAATCTGACCGTTTTTAATACGATTAATTAAATTGGGAACAGTTATAATTGCAAAAATTATTACAATTATAATTACTCCCAAATACTTTACCTTTGACATTTATTTAATTTCTTTCCATTTTATTATATCGCTTTAATGCCAATCTATATTCTGCTAAAATAACTTTAACATCATCAATCATCTTCTTATTAATTTCAGCAACAGATCTAGCATCAAATCCATATAGTACACCTATATCCTCATCATCATTTCTACCTCTTAACTTTTTTTCTTTATCAATAATGAAAATATAAGGTGAACCTAGATTTTTTTCAAGATTTAAAGGTATTTTTAAACTTTTAAAGTGTTCTAAAATACTTTCTTTTGATCCCATTAAAAAATTCCATTTTTTAAGATCTGTCCCTGCACCTTCTCTTAATTCTTCTTTTAATAATTCTATTTTACTCTCATTGTTCTCTTGCATTATTATAACAAATTGAAAATCATTAAACTGATAGAATCTTTTATAAATTTTTTCATTTAAATTTAAAGCCTCTGCTTTCTTAAAATCCAAATTATCTCCCCAATACCCTAAGATTGTTATCTTATCTTCTAATAAAACTTTTCTTTTTTCAAAACTTTCAAACATATCTAACTCAAGAATATTTTCACTCAAAATGGGAAGTTTTGCAAAATTATTTTTTCCAGAAGCAAAAAAAAGATAAACCACAATAGGAAAAATAAACAAAACTCCTAAAACAATTTTTTTTTTGATTTCAGAGTTCATTTTTAAAAAATATATACTAAACTTTTTTATTAATTAAAAATTCCAACTTTGGAATCCAGCCTGCATTATATCATAAATATAATCTGCTTCTAGTATTAATATAAATGCTAGGTAAGGTATTAGAATTAATAGAGGTAATACAATAGAATTGACTAGCCCACTTGTTTCGTCTCTTAGATGCATAAAGTCCCAAGCAATGTAATATGCCTTAACTAAGGTAAGGATAACAAAAATCCAATTCAAGATTTTCATTTGTAAAAAGCTTTCGAGAAGAAAAGCAGGTTTTAAAATACCTAATCCAACTTCAATAATTGTAACAATTGAAAGAAAAATTAAAACACCCCAAATTTTTTGTTCATTAGATTTAAATTTTAATAATCCTCTAAAAATTTCCAGTTTATGTTCAGCTCCCATATTATAAAATATAATTTATACCAAATAAAAAAATGTAAAAACAAATACCCATACCAAATCTACAAAGTGCCAATATAATCCAACTTTTTCAACCATTTCATAATGACCTCTTCGTTCATAAGTTCCTATTAGAATATTAAAAAAAATAATGATATTAATAACAACCCCAGAAAAAACGTGAAACCCGTGAAATCCCGTAATGAAGAAAAAAAAGTTCGCAAATAGTCTATTTCCATATTCATTCCTAATTAAATTAGCTCCTTCAACAACTATCTGAGCTTGTTCAAGTATATTCAATGACTCTTCCCTAGACAATATTATTTTTTGCCCATTATCATCTAAATACTCTGTTCTTATCAAAAGATTAGAATTTGATTTAAATCCTTCTTTTACTTCCAAAAGACTAACTGTTGGCAAAGAACTTTCACTAAAAAACCAAATACCTTTGTTCTTTACATGAGTGGATCTATCGGTTGGAATACTTTTTGAAAAATCACGAATAGATGCTCTTTTACCAGTATCACTGTTAACAAATTGAAGTATTTGACCACCTCTAGTTTCCAAAGCACCATACTCTCCTTTTATAAAATTTTTCCATTCCCAAGCTTGAGAGCCAACAAAAACAGCACCTCCAATTATTGTAAGTAACATATAAAATGCAACCTTGGATTTATTCATATTATGACCCGCATCTACAGCTAAAACCATTGTGACAGATGAAAAAATTAAAATAAAAGTCATTAATGCTACATAATACATTGGGGCATCAACACCATGCAAAAAAGGAAAGTGGGTAAAAACTTCATCTGCAATAGGCCATGAATTTATATTTTTGAACCTCGAAAAACCATATGAGACTAAAAAGCCTGTGAAAGTTAAAGCATCTGAAACAATGAAAAACCACATCATTATTTTTCCATAGCTTGCTTTAAAGGGTTTATTATCTCCTCCTGACCAAAGTTCTAATTCTTCATTTTCATTTACAGTAGATACTTTCATATTTTTTTATAAAATGCAATGCAAATTTATTAAATTTTAACTGTAGAATGAAACGAATAAAAATAAATATATCCATAACAAATCAAGAAAGTGCCAAAAAGTTTCCGCAAGTTCAATTCCCAATGAATTTTCTTTTGAATATTTACCCATTGAGGTATTAATTAACAAACCAATTACAACTATAATTCCGGCAAATAAATGAGCTAAATGAAGTAAAACAAGCACATATAAATACGATGTGTTTATTGAACTTTCAGGACCAGTAAAATAATATCCTAAATCTATTACTTCAGCAAATCCTTTAAATTGAAAATAAGTAAAAAGAAAAGATAAAATAAGAGTTATTATCAGAAAATACTTTGTTAGATTCAACTTATTTTCTTGTAACATTTTTCTTGAATAATAAATAGAAAAACTACTCAAAATTATTATTGCGGTACTTATAGTAAATGAAAATGGTAGTTCAATTTGAGTAAGCCAATCAGCTCTTTTAGAGCTAACAATATAAGCACTTGATAATCCCGCAAAAGTCATACAAATACTTCCAATTCCAAACCAAAGCATCATTTTTTTTGCTTTAGCATTTTGTGTTTTTAATTTTTCTGTTGTTTCCATTTTACAAATATCTATCAATAACAAAAACTACCTGTAATAAACTTATATATGCAATACTAGATAAGATGAGATTCTTCGCAGCTTTATCAGTTTTTAATTTCATTAAAGAAATAGAAAAATAAAGCATTACAATCCCTAATAAAGAAATAATAATTGCACCAGGTAATGAAAGAAATAAATTTCCTGAATAACTCGTAGCAGGTATTAAAGAAAATAAAATCATCCAAATAGTATAAAATACAATTTGAAAAGATGTTACTTGATCTTTTTTTCCAGATGGTAAAAGTTTGAATCCTGCTTTTTTATAATCCTCATGCATTAGCCAACCAATTGCCCAAAAATGAGGGAACTGCCATATAAATTGAATTAAAAATAAAATCCCTGGTTCAATTCCAAATTTATTTGTAGCAGCAACCCAGCCAAGCATAAAGGGGATAGCTCCTGGAAATGCACCAATAAAAACAGCTAGAGGAGTCTTTTTTTTAAGTGGTGTATAAATACATGTATATATAAAAACCGATAAAACAGAGAAAAAAACTGTTCTAAAATTAATCATATACAAAAATCCTATTCCAAAAAACAAAAAACTGAAACCAAAAATTAATGCTGTTTTTTCTTTCATTCTTCCAGATGGCAAAGGTCTATTTTTAGTCCTTGACATCAACCCGTCTTCCTCTTTTTCAATCCACTGATTAAATATATTTGATGATGCTACCATAAAAAATCCACCTAAAAAAAGTAAAGTTAAACTTGTTAAATTTAAATTATCGGTAGCTAAAAAATACCCAGCAATCGAGGAAAAGACGACACTTATGGCTAAACGAAACTTTGTTAATACAAATAAATCATTAAGAAAGTTTTGAAAAGAATTTATACCAATTGATTGGGTTTGATGCATCATTACTTAAAATTGAATGCAAATATAATCTAGAAAAAACAAAAATTATCTTAATCTAAAAGTAATTGGAATACTAAAAGGAACTCTAACAGGTCTTCCCCTTTGTTTTCCTGGAGTCATTCTTGGAAGTTTAGCAATTATTCTCTCAGCTTCTTTTTCTAAATTTTTGTCTGGACCCCTCATTCTTATATTAGTTATACTTCCATTTTTGGAAATTATGAAGTTAACATAGACTCTACCCTGAATTCCCATTTCTTGAGCAATTTCAGGATATCTGAAATTTCTTTTAATGTGCTTATTCATTTGATTTTGAAAACAATTTCTTCTCTCAGACTTATTTACTCTTTCACAACCAGGAAAAATAGGGACATCTTCAATCACAGCGAAAGGCACATCAATGTCTTCATACTCCTCTATTACCTCAACAACTTCTATTATTTCTTCTTCATCAGTTTCTGTTGACTCAATAACAGTTTCTTCTATTTCTTCTTCATCTTCAATAACCTCTATAATTTCAGGGGCAGGTGGTGGTGGTGGTGGTGGTGGTGGTGGTGTCTTTAGTTGTTCAGTTATTGGAACATCCTCATCATCATCGTCGTCTATGATAAGAGCCTCATAATCATAAACATTTTTATATGTTTTCCATTCAATAACTCTCCATGTGATTAACAAAACAAGAGATAATCCAATTACAAAATATAAACTACTGTTTTTATTTAAATCAACCTTAGGATTTTTTTTTGGTTCCATTAATTACTATAATATAGCTAAACTATAAAAAAATAAATAAAAAACAATAAATTAATTTTTTGAATAATATTTTTTATAAATAATTAAAATCGCAATACATATTCCAAGAGTATTTGACAGAATATCAAAGTAATCAAATTCTCTTTTAAAAATTTTTAAAATTTGAAGTAATTCCAAAATAAGTCCTAATAAAAAAGAAAAGAGACTCGATAAAAAAACTTTTTTTTGAAAGTTATAAAAGGAAAAAAAATAAATAATAGTTAGAGTAAAATAACAGATAACATGGAGTATCTTATCACCAGGTAAATAAAAAAAACTCCAACTCTGTGAAGAGGCATCTGGAGGTTTAAGACTCATATATATTACAAATAATGTAGCTAAAACAGCTATATATTTATAAAAATGTTTCAATTTGAAATAAGATCTTTGTATTGCTTAGAATCTAGAAGGTTAGAAGCTGAATTCGCATCAGATAATTTAATTTTTATCATCCATCCGGAATTATATGGATCTTCATTTACAAGTTCTGGACTGGATTCTAATTCTGAGTTAAATTCAATAATCTCTCCACTTAATGGCATAAATAAATCTGAAACGGTTTTTACAGCTTCAACAGTTCCAAAAACAGATTCAGATTCTAAATTTTCTCCAAGAGAATCTACTTCAATGTATACTATATCTCCTAATTCTCCTTGAGCAAAATCAGTAATACCAACTGTAGCAATATCATTTTCTATTTTAACCCATTCATGATCTTTTGTATATTTTAAATCTGCTGGTATATTCATTTTTTTATTTTGGTAAATATATTTGAATAAAATTAATAATTTAATCTAATTGCCAAAATTATATCTAATAGTTATTCCTGACCTAATACTTGTCTGAGGAAAAGCGGTGGATATTGCAAATTTTGAAAAATTATGATCATAAAAAAACAGGCTTGTTATATTTTTTGATATAGCGTAATCAGCAGTTATTTTAATAGACATTAATTTTTGACCTGCCGTAACCTGATTATTGTCATATTCCAAATTCCTTAAAACAGTAACATTGTTTCTATAAGAAAAATCTGCTTTAATATTTAAATCTCCTTTTAATGTAATTTTTTTACCTCCAAAGTTTGTTCTAAATCTAACATCTTTAACTCTATACCCTAAGCCTAGAGTATATTCATCACCTATAGATTCAGTTAGCAAACTATTATCAAGACTTAGCGATAAAGCTCGGTCTTTCTTAAAATCAGCTAATAATTTAAAAGAATTTTTTAATTCAATATCTAATCTTATCAAAGGATTAAATTGTTCTACAAGATTAATATTTGAATATAAAATTTCAGGTATAATGTTTCCTGAATTATCTAATTCAAATGGATTTTCAGGGTTATAGTTAAAATTTGTTTGGAAATTATTTATTGTATAGCTAGCTCTATAACCATGAGTCAAGGAAAATCTATTAAATCTTTTCTTAAAAGATTTAATATTCATTAAACCTGTAAATTTTAAATTCCAATTAGGTATTGGAATCTTTCTAATTGGATTTAAATCAATTTTATTAGGATCTTGCCCTGTATACGCAGCTAAAAAAGAATTAATTAAAACCTCTTGCTGATTCTTTCCATATCCTAAAGGATATAATGAATTATTTGTTTGCTTTAAATTTTCTAAATTTTCATCGTATAATCTTTTGGCAATAACAGATCTATATTTCCTAAAATTATTAAAATTATCATCCTTATTTATATCAGAATTCTTAAAGGCTGTCTTAATCAATACAATTGAATTAGCATAATTTCCATATAAATTTGAGTTTTGAGAATAATAAAATAATTTATCAATGATATAGTTTTCATTAATATTTTCCGAATAACTTCTTTCTGCATTTATATCAATTATTAAACTTTTAAAAGGTGAAAACTGACTATTAAAAGACAACTTGCTATTGTGTACTTCAGTTATGGGTTGATTAAAATTTGAAAAATCAGTCAACCATCCTTTTTTTGCAGCTTCGTATCTTATATCAGCCTGACTTCCTAATGTGAATCCTAATGTAGGTTTAATTGATCCTGCAAACCCAACAGATGGAAGGTAGCCAGGTAAAACTGTTCCATTATTTTCTGTATAATTAATTTGTATTCTTTTTAATGTAGTCATAAAGTCTACAACTTTAAACAAATATTTTTTTAATCTATTCTTATCTTTATTATCCTTATCTAAATTTAAAATTGTATAAAACTTTTTTAATGAAATCGATCCATTTATTGATTTTGTATTAGCATTTTGTATCTGATTTACCACCCCAAGAGTTTGTCCTATTTCATTTTTAACATTAGCTAATGCTTCAGATCCTCTTTGCCAACTAAAATCTCCTGTATAACTATAATCTATATCTAGAAAACTTAAAACGGGAATAAGATTCAATGGAACTTTATAATTTAAAGAAAGTGACTGAAAATGTCTATCAGGTTCACCTGTATTCCATATGCCTTCCCATATTTCTTTTGGTTTTGACATTAAAATATTGGAAGAATCCTCCATCTCACTTCTTATAATATTGCTAGTAGATGAATTAAATGTAAACCTTAAGGATTTAGTTAAATTATGATTTATAGAATAAGTCCAATCAAATAAAAAATTTTGTTGTTGAAGCTCGGGTAAAGAAAGTTGGTTAGCAGCATCTACTCCCTCTAAAAATACTTCTCGAAACCTTTGACTGTTCAAAGCTCTGTTAATATTGGATGAAATTGAAATAGAGTTAGGAATAAGATTGAAATTAATTTCTTTTAACCATTGCCAATAAGGTTTTTCAGATTCTGATAAATTTAATTTATTAAAAGGTTCAAAGTTAAGGGGTGAGAAATTATATGCGTAATTAGCGCCTAATGATAAAATAGTTTCATCCTGTTTAGCTACTTCATAATCACTGTGTTTTTTTTCATTATAAGCATATGAAAAATTAAAATTTTCTGGACTATAAAAACGATTTTTACTTAATCCATTATCTAATTTTCTAACTCCAATTAAATTAATACTTTTCCTACTTGTATAGCTTATTGACTGTCTTTTTATAGAATCTCTTTGACTAGATCTTGTTGATGTTTCTATTCTATCTTTAAGTTTTAAATCTTGATAAAAGGGATCATATTCTGGAGTTAAAATAGTTTCACCTGAAGAAAAATTTAATGGAACCTCAATGCCCCATTTTTTTGGTATTAACTGTCCAAGATTAAAATTAGAGACAATATCGTATTGAACTAATTCATCTCTACTTCTTTGATTTGGACTTTGATCAATAGAACCAAAACCTATTGTAGAATATCTACCTGAAGCAGAAAAGTTAGCGAAATCAGCAAGATTACCATCAATTGATCCAACTGTAGCCCATCCACCTTTTGAATCAATCCCAGAGATTCTTAATTCATTAAACCAAACCTCTCCACATAATTGATCTCCCAAAGCAACTGAAGGATTTTTTAATCCAATCATTATTGTCTTTATAGATCCCAAAGAAGGATTTCCTTTTATTGATAACTTATATTTTTTGCGACCTGGTAAAGAACTTATAGGTGTAAATTCATTTATTAAATTTAAATCTTCATCATAATAAATTGGTTTATTATAAATCAAATTTTCAAGAGCTGCAGCCTTTAATCTTAATAAAAGATCAATTGAAATATCTATCGAGTTTGAATCAGGAATCCAAACTTGATCAGAACTTAATTTGTTTGAATTATTTTCAGAATATTCAGATGGTTTTAATGGAATTTCAATTTGATAATAATTATCCTTATAATCTGACCCCATTCTAATAAAAGCAACAATTCTTTTGTCAAACTCGTCTTTGATGCCTTCTCCAGGCAATTTTGGATATCCTTTAATAGATTCAGCATGAAGGAACATCTTTAGTTTACTATATTGTCTTATATCAAGATCAACAGCCTTATATATACCTCTTGAATCCATAGGTTGAAGATCACAAATTCTAAAAGACAATGATTGTTCGTTTTGTCTTATTATAGTATTGTTATTGTTAATTTGTTCTCTTTCTATATCAGGAGGTAAAACATAATTTATCGGAATTCTATTTTCATTTTCTAATATATTAACTGTACTGATATCAACTGTTGTTTCTTGAGTTGAAATAATTTCTTTATTTAATGATTTGTTATAAGTTCTCCAATCTCCTCTGACCAGATCTAAAGTTCCAAATCTAAATATAACATTAGAACTAAATCCAGTCAAAATCATTCTCATAAATCTTATCGATCTTAGATCATTTATTGAGTTTACTGAATTAAAATATTTTGAAAATCTATTGTTTTGATAATATTGTTTTTGAATCGGTATTTTAAACTGAATCCATCTTGTATTTATTTGATCACCATTTGGAGTATCAACTCTTACATTATCTCTAACATCTGTAACAAAAGGATGGTCTCCTACTTCCATTTTTTTATTTATAGGAACTTTATATTCAAAATAACTTTCAATGGTATTCATGCTTTGATCTCTATTTATATCCTCTGTATCAGGTTCAGTCGTATTTCCCCTGTTGGTATTTGAAAATGCTAAGGGTGTATTTCCTTGAGTTCCATTGTAATTCTTATATCGATCAAGTATATTTCCATCAGCCTGGACATAAAAAGTATAATTGTCTCCAGCTGGGTCATTTAAATTTCCATTAGTATATATATCTTTCTCTTCTATATCAGTTAAACCGTCTAATCCTACATCTTGTAATGGTCTATCAATTTCTTCAGTATTAAATGCATAAAGTATAGATTGTGATGCAGGAACTTTTCCCCATTGAGTCAAATAAGTCGGTCTTACATCATTTCCTCCCGGCAAACCATTTTCAAATTGCTTGCGACCATCTTTAAGGATGTCTTCAGAAATATTTCCCAAATGAAAAACTAAATATCCTAAATCATCATTTGAAGTTTGAATTTCTGAAAAAGTATCTAATACCCAAAATTCTATAAACTCAACATTTGTTTGTTCAAAATTTGTTGAGCTAAGAGGCCTCATTATTCCAGCCCAATTATTTTTAGAATCTAAATCATAAGTTTCTAAAATTGAATTATTGTATGGTCCCTTCTCATTTGGATAGTAAGCTAAATCAAAAGTGTTTTGAACAGTTGTGGCTCCTTGAACTAAATCTTGCTCTGGGAAAATTTCTTTTATAAAAATTCTTCTAGTTTTATTGTCTGAAATATCATTATTATTTATTCCGTTAGGGGGATTATTCCCGTAGAATATTGGATCAATAGTATACCAAGCAAGCTTTGATCTACCCTCTCCATTTTTTATTCCTTCTTTATCTGATCCTTTATAATATTTATCTGGAACGCTAGATAAACTCCATGCTGAGAATCCCTTGATATCTATATTTGTTTGAGCTCCTTCAAAATCATCAATATAAACATTTGATTCTCCATTTAACTCTGTATTTCTTGGATTATTTGCAATTAAGCTTGCTACTTCAGCTCTAAATGAAATTTGAGATTTAACATTAGAATCTATGGTAGGGTATAAATTAACAAGTCTTGTTAAAAATGGAACTTCAGTAGAAAAGTTTGTGTTAAAACCAATCATTGAATTATTAACAGGTTCTGTTCCATAATTAGCTTTTTGAGTTAAAGGATTTTCACTTAAATTAACTAATGTTGCACCAATAGAAATTTTTTCGTTTACAGTATGTAAAACATTAATACCTGAAAATCTTTTATTTTGTTGATTAAAAAAAGAATTGTTTTCAACTGAAATTTTAATTGGAATATTAGAAGCTTTTAAACCTTCATCTAAAATTTTAACTCTTCCAATTTCATAATTCACAATATAATCTATTCCTTCCTGTAATAACCTTCCCCCAGCAGAAACCCTAACAGAACCTCTAGGAACATTAAACGCACCTATAGCTATTCCATCACCTCCTTCAGATTTATATCTACCTTTTAATTGAAATTTATTTTTTTCAGTACTTTCTAAAGCAGCCGCTTTAGTTAATGAATACATCTCTTTAAATACATATTTTTTTTGGTTTTCATTATAAGTTAATTCTGAATTATAATTTTCTTCTGAGGAATTTGGATTATCAAGAATATTAAATAAAAATTCTCCAAAAGGTTCTATAGATGGAAAAATTATACGACCAAATTTTGGATCAATAGTTATACCTGGTACATAATCAAAAAAACCATCCCCTTTTGGTGCTAAATCTTGATATTTATTCAGTCTATCCAAATCAAAAGTATTTAATAAAATTTGTTTTTCTAAATTTTCTGGCCAAATACTATTTTCAACAGGAGAAAGATAATTTATTGGGGATGGATCTGAATATAAAATATTTAATCTAAATCCTTCTTCAGACAATTGAAAAGCTCCAATATTATAAATATTTTTCATCATAAGGTTCCAAACAGGCTGATTTACATCTGTAACACTACTTTTCAACATTTTTACTATTAAATTATTATTTTCAACTATACTTTGATCCTGATTAAAATTTACCACAGTACTGGGATTATCTCCATTGGCAAATTCTCCAACCTGATAAACTTTACCTAAATATGTATATTGAAAAGCAACACCAAGTATCTCATCATTACTTAATCTTTGATTTAGAGATATATAACCAAGTTGAGGATGAAAAGTATATTCTCTTGGATTTAATTTCCTTGCACTTTCAAGGACAACATAATCAAATCCCTCTTTCACATTTTGGCTTATCCCAATAAATCCACTTTTAACTTTTGAAATATCACGTATATTATTATTCAAAATACTTGATTGTCCAATTTTATCAGGATCTAATCTATTTAAATTATTACTTGGAGGGCTTTTAACATTATTATTATTAAAAAAATTAGTTGTTAACTTATCTAAAGTTGTATTATTTGGGTTAGATTCAGCTAAATCTTGAATTGCGATTATGTTTCTTACATTTTGAGTTTGAGCTCCTCTATTAGTAACCCATACTTCAATTCTATTAATCTGAACACCTGAATTAATGTAAGGATAGGTTTTTAAGGACTTATCATAATTTTCTCTAAAATATTGTGATAAGAAATAATGTCGATCTTCTTCATAATCTAGTGCAAATAAACTAAATTCTTGAATTGTTCCTCCTCCTTGAGTTGTTATGTTTTGGGATTGTGATCTTTGTTCTGAAAAAATTCCAGATACTTCTGTTTTTCCGAATTTTAAATCTGCTCTTACTCCAAATAAACTTTGCGCTCCTTGAATTAAATTGCTGTTTATTGGCATACTAATATTACCAATATCAATATTTTGTATAATTGCATCTTCTGTGACTTTACCTTTTAAATAATCAGAAACTTGATTTCCAATTTGATTTCTTGAATTAGGTAGATTATTTAAGTTATTTTTTAAATTTTGAATTCTTCTTCTAGTTTCTTCAAGAGTATTTAAAGACGCTCCTATTCTATTTAAATTTTGAATTTGATTGTCAAACCTACTAAAAGCCGCATTTTCTATATCTCTAAGATTTGGAGGATTAAATTGAATTTTCACTAGATTTTGAAAATCAAATGTTGATTCAGTATCATAATTAGCAGTAATCTGTAGTCTATCACCTATTTTCCCAAGTATACTTAAGCTTATTCTTTGATCAAAATCAAAACCAAAATTTTCCCGATCTCGTGGTGAAGTAGCTGGATTATCATTTTTTTGATATCTAATTCCTAAATCTATACCTATAGAACCTTGAGGAGAAATATCAATTAAATTTTTTCCTAGAAATGACTGAAAAAAATTCTTGTTTACATATGATTCAGGAAGAAGATTTTTTTGTAAATCATCAATATTATTTCCCTTACCACTAAGAGCTACTATTTTATTCTTGAAATATTTTCTTAATTGTTTTTTTAAAACTAGAGCTTCAAACTCTTCTACACTTAAAACTAATGGATAAGTTATTGGATAATCTCCAACCTCAGAAGAAATGATATATTTATTTAATTCAGGATTATAAATATATTTTTCTTCTATATTTTTTGTGTCATCAAATCCAACATTATTTAAATCATATGATTTTTGTGCAAAAGAAAGCCCAGCTGAAAAAAAAATAAAAAATATTAATAAAATATAATCTTTCAGCAATCTATAATTACAACCATAAATTGATTCAATCAAATAAATCTATAATTTATTCAAAGCTTCTTTGATAATGTCTTCTAAAGAACTATCTGGAGAGCTTTGAATTATGTTATCAATCACTTTTTCAGACTGTCTTCTTGAATAACCAAGGACCTCTAATGCTGATAACGATTCTTCTTTGATTGTATTGCTTTTTATATCAGGAATTTCACCACTTTCATAAAGATTAAACATTTTATCTTTTAATTCAATTATAACACGTTGGGCTGTTTTTAATCCAATTCCTTTAATCGATTTAATTGTCTCTACATTTTCAGAAACAATAGCCTTTTGAATGCTACTTGGATCTAAAGAAGATAACATGGTTCTGGCTGTACTTGCTCCTATACCTGAAACTGATATTAATAATCTAAAAATATCTCTTTCAAAAGTTGAGAAAAAACCATAAAGAGTGTGAGAGTCCTCTTTAATCTGAAGATGAGTATATAATTTTATTTTTTCTTCAGAGCCTATTTGAGAGTAGGTATTTAGAGATATGTTAACCTCATAACCAATACCATTACAATCTATTACCAAATGTGTTGGATTTTTTTCAACTAATCTGCCAATAATTTGAGTAATCATTATACTAATTTATTTTTTTAAATTGTGCATCAATAACTGCGACTGCAGACATATTAACAATTTCTTCTACTGAAGCTCCTAATTGAATGACATGAACTGGTTCACTTAGTCCTAACAAAATAGGGCCAATTGAAAGAGCTTCATTTAATTCTTTTATTATCTTATATGTGATATTAGCCGAATCTAAATTCGGTAAAATTAAAGTGTTTACTTTTTTGCTTTTTAGCGATGAAAAAGGAAACCTTTTATCCAACAACTTTTTATTTAATGCAAAATCAGATTGTATTGGGCCATCAACTATAATTTCAGGAGAAGTTTTATGTAAAATTTCAACGGCTTCACTTACTTTATTGGATTGAGGAAATTTAGATGATCCAAAATTGGAAAATGAAAGCATTGCAAGAATAGGTTTAATTCCAAACATTTCTACAGCTTTTGCTGTCATTTTAGCTATAGTTGCTAATTCTTGTGCTGAAGGATCAACATTTAAGGTGGTATCTGATATAAATATTGGACCTATCTTGGTTAACATTAAATTTGTGGCTGCTACCCTTTTAATACTTTTTGCCTTTGGAATTATTTCGAGAATTGGTTTAATTACAGAAGGATAGTTTCTAGAATAACCTGATATCATTGCATCAGCATCTTTATTTTTTATCATCATAGCTGCAAAATAGTTCCTTTCTCTCATCAACTTTATAGCATCATACTTAGTGTAACCTCTTCTCTTTTGATCTTGCCAGAATATTTCAGAATATATTTTTCTTCTTTTTGACTCTTTTCTGTCTTTAGGATCAATTATTTCAACATCTTTTTCAAAATTAATAGTCTCCTTTAAATCTTCAATAGTTTCTCTATTTCCTAAAAGAATAGTTTCAGCAATCCCTTCTTCTTGAACAATTTGAGCAGCTTTTAAAACATCTAACTGATCTGCTTCAGCAAAAACAAGTCTTTTGGGTTCACTTTTCGCTCTATCGTGAATAAGTCTAACAATTTTTTGATTACTACCTAGTCTAGATTCTAGATCTTCTTTATATCTGTTCCAATCTTTAATAGGTTTTTTAGACACCCCTGATTTAACAGCCGCCTTGGCAACTGCAAGTGGAACTCTTGAAATCAATCTAGGATCAAAAGGTTTAGGAATAATGTAGTTTCTTCCAAAACTCATGCTTGTTACGCCATAAGCAATATTAACTTGCTCTGGAACTGACTCTTTCGCTAATTCAGCTAATGCTTTTACAGCAGCCAATTTCATTTCCTCATTAATCATTGATGCTCTTACATCTAAGGCACCTCTGAATATAAATGGAAATCCTAATACATTATTAACCTGATTTGGATGATCTGATCTTCCTGTAGCCATAATTACATCGTTTCTAACACTACATGCTAAATCATAATTTATCTCTGGGTCAGGATTCGCCATTGCAAATACAATAGGGTCTTTAGCCATAGATTTTAACATTGCAATACTTAAAATATCTGGCTTAGACAAACCAATGAAAACATCAGCATTTTTTATTGAATCCTTTAAAGAATTTAAATTTTTATTTGTAGCAAAAGCTTTCTTCTCCTTACTTAAATTTTTTCTATTAGTTCTTATAACTCCTTTGCTATCAAGCATAACAATATTTTTTCTTTTTGCTCCTAATGCCATATATAATTTTGAACACGATATAGCTGCTGCTCCAGCACCTGAGACTACAATACTAACTTTATCTATTTCTTTATTTGCAATTTGCAAGGCATTAATAAGTGCCGCACATGAAATAATTGCTGTACCATGCTGATCATCGTGCATTACGGGTATATCTAATTCTTCTTTCAATCTTTTTTCAATATCAAAAGCTTGGGGAGCTTTAATATCTTCTAAATTAATTCCTCCAAATGTTGGAGCAATTGATTTTACAACTTCTACAAATTTATCTGGATCCTTTGCATCTATTTCTATATCAAAAACATCGATGTCTGCGAAAATTTTAAATAACAAACCTTTACCTTCCATCACAGGTTTTGATGCTAAAGGCCCTATATCACCTAACCCTAATACAGCAGATCCATCACTTATAACAGCAACTAAATTTCCCTTATTAGTATATTTATAAACCTCTTTCTTTTCTTTATCAATTTCAAGACATGGAAGAGCAACCCCTGGCGAGTATGCTAAGGCTAAATCTCTTTGAGATCGATATGGTTTTTTAGGAACTACCTCTATTTTACCAGGACTAGGTTTTGCATGATAAACTAAGGCCTCTCTTCTTTGATTTTGTTTTTTCATATCTTATTTCTATGTCTAAGATACTAAATCCCTCTTCACTAAGAAATTAATCAAAACTATCTACAACATTCATCTAAATTTATTTCAAGGTTTTTTAGGCCATAAGGAGAATTATCAACTTTTACTAAAAACTTTCTCCTTTCTAATCTTTTAATTGAAATAATTTCATACTGTAATTTGATCATTCTACTATATAAAATATCTGTACAATCATTTGGTGATTCACAATCAAAAGTCTTATTTTCTACTTTTTTATTTTCTTTAACGTCTTTTTTATTATTTATGTTAGAACAACTTATATAGAACATAAAAATAAACAATAAGAATAATCTCATTTTAGATGATTTGAAGATATTAAAGGTTGAAAATAAAAAAAAACCATGAGATAAAATTAATTACCTCATGGTTAAAAGTATTTTTAAGTTTTACTTTTTTTTAATAATTAGAATCTTGAGTTAAAGTTGCAGATCCATCCAATTGAGAGTTATCAATAGCCTCTTGAGGAATTGGATAATACTCATTTTTAGGAAACTCAAAATTAGCATTATTTAAATAAATTCTGTACTGCTTTTCGAAGTTAACATATTTAGTTAAAACCTCATTTTGAACTCCCCATCTTTGAAGATCAAAGAAACGGTGTCCTTCACCAGCAGTTTCCATTCTACTTTCATGTCTTACAGCCTTTCTTGCAACATTTTTATCTGTCCAAGCAGCAGTGTAAAGACCAGTATTATAGTTAGCAGCAGGATTAGCAGTAGTTGTATACTCAGCTCTACTAGCACCCTGAATTGCTTCAGGAACAAATCCAGCAGGATTTTGAGCTCTAGTTCTTAGCATGTTTACATATTCTCTTGCTTTTTCAAGACTTCCTGTCTCTACTTCAATCTCAGCTAACCAAAGATATACCATACTTAAACGTATTAACCTGTAATTATTAGAAGAAATGTTACCCCATCCTGCAACTCCAAAAGCTTCAGGTTCAGCAACGTGCTTCTGCATAAAATATGGTCCAGCATAAGTTATATCACGAATATAATCGTTCTGCATAATGTGGAATCTTTTATATAAGATACCTGGACGACCAACAGAATGATCAATTCTAGCATCAAAAGATTGATTAGGATCAATTACTGCACCATTTAATGGATCAGTAACGTTATCCTTATTATAATTATCTAATAATGGTAATCCCGTAGCAGGGTCTGTTCTAAATGAATTAATTAGATCTTGAGTAGCTTGATAAAATCCACAACAACCCCAAGGAGATATATATGGATGTGCTAGACCAATACCAGCATTTCCAGCATCCCAACTTGCACTACTAACTTCCATTTGAACTTCAAAAACAGATTCTTCGTTATTATTAGTTGCAACGTAGAAGTTGTCTTCAAATTTATCCATAAGCTTGAACTGTCCACTATTAACTATTTCTAACAATAAAGACTTAGCCGAGTTTAATTTACCTGCATTAGCAGATCCACCTGGCCATCCTTGTGAAAGCATAGTTTTAGCTAAAAAGGCTTTAGCAGCCCATTTAGTTGGTCTTCCTTTATCAGCTTGAGTTGCAGGCAATACACTTGCAGCAGCTTCAAAATCAGCCTCAATCTTATCCCAAATAGGACCTGTGTTAGGAACTTTAGTACTGTTTACATCATTAAGATTATAAATATCATCTCCAATATAAACAGGATTTCTCCACATCTTTTGAGCTTCTAAATGCATAACACCTCTAATAAATCTTGCTTCAGCTGTCATTTGATCAGCAGCGGCTTGAGACATTGCATTATCTCCTTCTTGAAGAGCTTGAATAGCAGTGATAACATCATTTGCTCTTGCTACACCCTTATAAACTCCTCTCCACTTATTCTTAATGTGGTTATTAAAAGAGTTAAGGTCATAAGCTTCAATAAATGACTGTTCTGGCTGGTCACCAGCATCTGTACCTTTAACGGCATTATCAGAAGGAATTCCTCCAAATACCCAGTTATGAATGTCATTCTCCCAAGGAGCTTGACCATCAAGACCAGCATTATTCAGAGACTTATAAGCACCCACAAGAATACCAGCAATACCTTCTTCAGAGGCAAGACCAGTAGTACTAATTTTAGCCTGAGGAGCTTTATCTAGGAATTCGTCAGCACAGCCAACACTTACCAAGATTGCGAATAATAAAATATAATATGAATTTTTCATTTTTTGTTATTTAAATTATTAAAGGTTTATATTAAGACCAACTAAAACAGTTTTTGAAACTGGCATATAACCACCATCAAATCCTATAGTTGTATCTGCTCCTGTTTGTATCTCCGGATTCAAACCAGAATAATCAGTAATAGTTATGAAATTCTGTGCTTGAAGATAAACTTGACCCGCTGCAATACCTAATAATGAATTTATAGTATCATCAAAATTGTATGTCAGCTGAATATTTTTAATTCTAAAGTAACTTCCATCTTCAATTAAGTATGTAGAAACCCTACTACTTGTTTGATCGTTAGCATCCATAATTGGTGATGTTGCATTTGGATTAGCCGCTGTCCATGAGCTCTTTGGAGCTGCTGGATTAGATGGCTGCCATGCATCACGTAATGCTCTTGTTGACCTGTTCCCTTGGAAAGAGTTAAAGTCAGCAAAGAAACGAACATAGTTAAATAACTCATTTCCTTGTGATCCATTACCAAAAACATTAAGAGACCAATTCTTATAGTCAAGATTTAAGTTAATACCATAAGTATAATCAGGGTGTGGACTTCCGATAATTCCTCTATCACTATCATTAATTTGTCCATCTGAGTTTGTATCTTCAATCTTAAATTTACCAGGAGAATTATAAGTTCCATAAGGAGCCCATGCATCAGCTTCTGATTGAGATTGGAAAATACCTAAAACTTTAAATCCGTAGAAAGAAGAAATTTCAGCACCTTGCTGAGTTACTGTCATCGATGGCACACGAGAACCATATCCAAAAATTCTTGAATCTGGATTGTCAAGTGCATCAACTTCATTAGTATAAGATGAAATGTTAGCAGAAAGACTATAACCAAAATCTCCTTTTCTATCAGCATACCCTACTATAAGGTCATAACCAGTATTTGTAACTCCACCAATATTAATTGCAGGAGCAGCAGCATCACCATTAGTAAAGGTAATTGGAACTTGTAAAAGCATATCTGTTGTTTTACGATCCCATATATCCAATTCTACTGTTAATTTGCTGTCTAAAAGAGCCATATCTACACCAACATTATTAGTTGTAGTTGTCTCCCATTGAGCAGCTTCATTTCCAAAAGTTGCCGCATCAAAACCAATTGTTACGCCAGCTCCAGTAATTGGATAACCTGAGTTATAAATATTAGATCTGTAAGTTGTAAAAGCATTATAATCACCAATAGCTTGGTTACCAGTAACACCCCAACCATATCTAACTTTCATAGTAGAAATCAAACCTCCTTGAGGGAAGAAATCTTCTTCAGAAATTCTCCAACCAACACTAGCCGCCGGGAATAGTGCGCTGTTAGTAGCTGCTTTAAATCTAGAAGAGGCATCATTTCTTACTGTAACAGATAAAAGATATTTATCATCATAAGAATAGTTAGCATTCATAAACTGAGACCATAATGAGTAATCAGTACTTACATTACCATAGTTTGAAGAAGTTGTCGCATCTCCAAGATCTAAATAACTGATAATGTCATTTGTTTGAAATGGAAATCTGCTTCGTCCAGCTCCAAAATATTCACCAAATTGCTCTATAGCTTCAATACCTGCTAGGACTTCAATATCATGTATTCCAAATGTTTTAGCCCAATTAACAGTATTTGTAAATACCCACTGATAATTATAACTTGATCTTTGACTAGAACTATTTATAAAGTTACCCTCAACATACTCAGGTTGTGGCCTTCCGATATCTCTTCTTCTATCTGTAGCTAAATCAATTCCAAAACTAGTCTTAACAGTAAGGTCAGGAATTATTTCATAAGAAGCATAAGCATTTCCTACCATTCTAATACTAAATGTTCTGTCATCTTGATTTCTAAATATAGTAGCATAAGGGCTAAAATTGTTTCCAAGGTTTAGACCTCTACTTCCTGCAAAATTACCTGCCACATCATAAACTGGTAAAAGAGGGTGGTGCTTATAAGAACCTGAAACAGCATTTTGCTCGCTGTTGTTTCCAAAACCACCTTTTCTGTTTCCTAAAGTAATAGTGAAATTCTCTCCAACTTGTAATTTATCATCTAAAGCATCAAAAGATGTATTAAGTCTTAATGACATTCTATCAAAAGAAACAAAGTTGACAACACCATCCTGAGAAAAATATCCCATAGTAAAGGCATATCTAGAATCCTCAGTTGCTCCAGAAGCCTCTACTTGATAACTTTTTATTGGAGCATTTTCTCTAGTTACTTCTTCCCACCAATTAGTATCAGCAGATTCAGTAATAGCATAAATATTGTCAGGAGTTAAAGAGTACTTACTTAAATCCGCAGTTGCAGCTCCACTAGGAAATACATAATTAGGTATTCCAATAGTTGGATTTGTTACAGCAGGACCTGAAGGAAAAGTATACTGTCCATGACTTGGAGTTTTACCCGCATATACATCCGCAAAATAAAGATATTCTCCTAGATCCCTTGCATTTAACGCATCTACGTCTTCAGCAGTATTTTGAGTTCCATGAAAAGTGCTAAATGTAATTTTAGGTTTTCCAAGTTTACCCTTTTTAGTAGTGATAACTATTACTCCATTACCGGCACGAGCACCATAAATAGAGGCAGCAGATGCATCTTTTAACACCTGAATAGTTTCAATATCATTGGGATTTAAGTTACTTTGAGAGTCAGAAGGAACACCATCAATAACATATAGTGGGTTATTATTTCCAACAGTACCAAATCCTCTAATACGTACAGTAGCTTCACCACCTGGAGTAGCATCATTAATGATGTTAACCCCAGAAGCTCTACCTTGTAATTGTTGAGCAAAAGTTGTTGCAGGAATTGCAACTAAATCTTCTGCATCAATTACGGTAACAGCTCCGGTAACGTCTCTTTTTTCCTGAGTACCATAACCAGTAGTTACAATTACCTCCTCAAGGAGGTTTGCAACTTCTAGTGTTACAGTTATCTGATCCTGATCTCCAACAAGTACTTCTTGAGTAGCAAATCCTACAAAAGAAATAACAAGTGTATCATCAGCACCAGCCTCAATAGAAAAATTACCGTCAAAGTCTGTACTTACACCAGTGTTAGTTCCTTTAATTTGAACAGCCGCTCCTGGGAGTGGACCATCCTCACTAGTAACTACACCACTGATTGTCTGTGCATACATTCCAATACTAAGCAGAAAAACTGCCACATAAAGAAATGACTTAAAATAAGTATTTTTCATTCGTCAATGTTTAAGTTAAATTTAGTTTTAATATTACTTATATATATAAATAAAGGATAAAAATCCTTTGATTAAACCATCAATGTTCATGTTAAGAATATTAAATGGGTACACAATATAGTTAAAATATTAACATATCCTTATTAAAAATAGACTTTTTGAATTAGATTTATATATGTTCCTTGGTATTAGCGTAATTGACAATGTGTCTTTTGTTACATAAATTTAATTTGAAACCCTATTTATCATTGTAAATAAACTTTATATTTCTTTTGAGTCCTTTATATTTTGTTCTTTTTATAGCACTATTTTTTGTGATTTTTTTAAAAACTTCATCCGTAATTTCTAACCATTCATTTTTAGTCATCGAAATTATCTCTTCTTTTGGGGTAAATTCTTTTTCACTGTTATTTTTCGAAAAACGATTCCAAGGACATACATCTTGACATATGTCACATCCAAAAGCCCAGTTATCCATTTTATTTTTAAAAACATCAGAAATTTCTTCTTTTAATTCAATGGTTAGATATGAGATGCATTTTTTTGCGTCTAATTGATAAGGAGCAACTAAAGCTTCTGTTGGGCAAGCATCTATACATGCTGTACAACTTCCACAATGATCAGTTACTGGATGATCATATTCTAATTCTAAATCAGTAATTATTTCGCAAATAAAGAAAAAGGAACCTGTTTTTTGACTAATCAAATTTGTGTTTTTTCCAACCCAGCCCAAACCACTTTTTTCAGCCCATGATTTTTCCATTATAGGAGCAGAATCAACAAAAACTCTTCCTCCTATATCACCAACTTGATTTTTAATTAATTCAAAAAGTTTTTTTAGTCTATCTTTTATAACAAAATGATAATCTTTTCCATATGCATATTTGGAAATTTTCGGCGCACTGGAGTCTTTCTGTTTCTTCTCTGAATAATAATTAAACAATAATGAAATAACACTTTTTGCTCCGGGGACAAGCAATGTAGGATCTAACCTTTTATCAAAATGATTAGCCATATAACTCATTTTACCATGATAATTATTATTTAACCATCTTTCTAGTTTTGGAGCCTCTTTTTCTAAAAATCCAGCTTTTGAAATGCCACAACTAAGAAAACCTAGTTCCTTTGATTTCTGCTTAATAAATTCAGTAGTATTAAACATCTATAATAATAAAACTATATGTTAAAATAAACCCTTTTGATTATTTTTAATTCTACCCAAATGTTTATATGCTCTTTCAGTAACTTCTCGACCTCTAGGGGTCCTAACTATAAATCCCTGTTGTATCAAAAATGGCTCATAAACCTCTTCTAAAGTTTCACCATTTTCTGAAACTGCAGTTGCTAGTGTAGTAATTCCAACAGGACCTCCTTTAAACTTATCTATAAGAGTCGTAAGAATTTTATTGTCCATATCATCCAATCCGTACTTATCAACGTTCAAAGCTTTCAGACTAAATTGTGTAATTTTCATATCAATTGATCCACTTCCTTTTATTTGAGCAAAGTCTCTTACCCTTCTTAATAATCCATTTGAAATTCTTGGTGTACCTCTACTTCTTCCGGCAATTTCTACAGCAGCATCATTACTAATATTAATTTTTAAAATATCTGAACTTCTCTCAACAATATTGGATAATAATTCAGTAGAATAGTACTCTAATCTATTTGTAATGCCAAATCTTGCTCGCATAGGCGCCGTTAGAAGTCCTGACCTAGTTGTAGCTCCAACTAATGTAAATGGATTTAAATTAATTTGAACAGTTCTTGCATTAGGGCCTGTTTCTATCATTATATCTATTTTATAATCTTCCATTGCAGAATAAAGATACTCTTCAACTATTGGACTTAATCTATGAATTTCATCTATAAAAAGAATATCTCTAGATTCTAAGTTTGTAAGTAATCCAGCAAGATCTCCTGGTTTATCCAAAACAGGACCAGATGTTAATTTAATTCCAACTTGAAGTTCGTTTGCTAATATATGTGCTAATGTAGTTTTTCCAAGACCAGGTGGGCCATGAAAAAGTGTATGATCTAAAGCTTCATTTCTTTGTTTAGCTGCCTCAACAAAAACCTTCAAATTTTCTAAAATAGACTCTTGTCCAGCAAAATCATCAAAAGATAAAGGCCTTAAAGCTTTATCAATTTCTTGATCTTCAGAAGATAAATGACTACCAGTAGGATCTAAATTTTCATTCACAAACTCAAAGATAAGTCATTCAGCAATAATTATGTTTTCAAAAATTTAAATAAAGAAATTAATGCTGTAATTCTTCTTCACCTTTTTTAAGTGGAATATGCTGAGGGACGAAATCTTCTTTTTGTCCTGGTTTTGAATAATCGTATGCCCATCTGTGTACATGAGGAATTTTACCTTCCCAGTTTCCATGAATGTGCTTTATAGGAGCCGTCCATTCCAAAGTAGTAGACCTCCATGGGTTTTGCTCAGTCTTTTTACCATAATACATACTATGAATAAAATTATAAAGAAAAACTAATTGTGCTAAACCAGTAATTAAAGCGAAAACTGTAATAGTAACATTAATATCTGCCAAATCATCAAAATATGGAAATGCTGTATTTGTATAATACCTTCTCGGTAAACCAGCCATTCCTATGAAGTGCATTGGGAAAAAGACGCCATAAGCACCAATAGCAGTAACCCAAAAATGAAAATATCCTAAATTTTTATTCATCATTCTTCCAAACATTTTTGGAAACCAATGATAAACTCCAGCAAAAAGACCATATAATGCAGAAATCCCCATAACTAAATGAAAGTGTGCAACAACAAAATATGTATCATGAACATTAATATCTAATGCACTATCTCCTAAAATAATCCCTGTTAAACCTCCACTAATAAAAGTTGAAACTAAAGCTATCGAAAAAAGCATTGCTGGATTTAATTGTAAATTACCCTTCCATAAAGTAGTTATATAATTAAATGCTTTAACAGCTGAAGGAATAGCTATTAAAAGAGTAGTAAAAGTAAAAACTGATCCAAGAAACGGATTCATTCCGGAGATAAACATATGATGTCCCCAAACAATCGTTGAGAGAAATGCTATCGCAAGAATAGAAGCCACCATAGCTCTATAACCAAAAATTGGCTTCCTTGAATTAGTAGCAATGATCTCAGAAGTAATCCCAAGTGCTGGTAACAAAACTATATATACTTCTGGGTGTCCTAAAAACCAGAATAAATGTTCATATAAAACAGGAGACCCTCCCTGATAATGTAAAACTTCTCCTTGAATAAAAATATCTGAAAGAAAAAAAGATGTTCCAAAACTTCTATCCATAACTAATAATAATGCAGCAGATAAAAGAACTGGAAATGAAACAACACCTATTACAGCAGTTATAAAAAATGCCCAAATTGTTAAAGGAAGCCTAGAAAAGGTCATACCCTTGGTTCTTAAGTTTATTACTGTCACAATATAATTTAATGATCCCAAAAGAGAAGATGCTATAAAAAATGTCATGGAAACTAACCAAAGAGTCATTCCTAATCCTGCTCCTGGTTGAGCTTGAGGAATAGCGCTTAATGGTGGATAAACAGTCCATCCAGATGCAGCAGGTCCAGCCTCAACAAAAAGTGAAGCTATCATTATTATACTTGAAATAAAAAATAACCAATACGCAATCATATTTAAAAGTCCTGTAGCCATATCACGAGCACCAATCTGAAGAGGTATCAACAAATTACTAAATGTTCCGCTTAAACCTGCTGTTAAAACAAAGAAAACCATAATTGTTCCGTGAATAGTAACTAAAGCTAAATAAACATTTGGATCCATCACTCCATCAGGAGCCCATTTACCAAGAAGGGCTTCAAAAATTCCAAAAGGTTGTTCTGGCCAAGCTAATTGGAGCCTAAATAATAATGACATTAATATTCCAATTATACCCATAAACAAGCCAGTAATCAAATATTGTTTAGCGATCATTTTATGATCCTGACTAAAAATATATTTAGTTATAAAAGTTTCTTTATGATGGTGTCCGTGATCTTCCTCGTGATTATTTTCTTGTGTTATTGACATATCTTAAAAATTTATATTATTATTGAATAACTTCAGCAAATGTCTGCTGGTCATCTATCCATTTATTAAATTCGTCTTCTGTTTCTACAATTATTTTCATTTGCATATTATAATGAGAACCTCCGCATATCTTATTACACAATAATACATAATCAAAAATATATGGCTCAAGAGGTTCATCTCCATTAGCAACTAACTCTTTACTGTTTTCTACTCTTATTTTATTTATTTTTTTAACCTTAGAAATTATGTCTGGATTTTGTCTCATTTCTTCAGTAGTTGTAATAGGTTTAAATGCAAATTCAGTAATCATTCCTGGAACAACATTCATTTGAGCTCTAAAATGAGGCATGAAAGCCGAATGTAAAACATCTTGAGATCTCATTTTAAAAATGACTTCTCTTCCAACTGGCAAGTGTAATTCTTGCACCACAATATCATCAAATCCATTTGGATCTGTTGAATCAATACCAACTACATTTTTACCATCAAAATCTTGAAGAAATCTAATATTAGCATCCCCTAAAACACCATCTTCACCTGCATATCTAGCTTTCCAATTAAACTGATAAGCATAAAGTTCAACTACTAAAGTATCATCTTTTTCCTCTATTGTCATTATATCTGTCCAGGTATATAAACCGAATAAAATTAAAACTGCTAGAACAATTGCAGGAATAACTGTCCATATCATTTCTAGTCTATCATTATCCGCATAAAAAAATGCTTTTCTTGATTTATTTCCTCTGTATTTATATGAAAAATAATGTAAAGCTCCTTGAGTTATTGTTTGAACAAAAAATATAACCGCAAAAGAAATCCACATCAAATTATCATATGTACTTCCATGCTCGGATGCTGCATCTGGTAATAAAACATCTCCATATGCAAAAAAAGAATAAATAGTCAATGCATAAATGAAAATTAAAAAAGCAAACATCATTTTTCCATTAAAGTCGTTATCCTTGTCATCTGCAATTTGATTATTAGCTTTTTTAGTTTGAGACAATTCAAAAATCTTTGTTATCTGCCAAACTGAGATTGCAATTAAAATAAGAGCGGTAAATATGAAAAAATTAGTCATCTAAAAATAAAAATTAATAATGATATTGTTTACTTTCTTTAACAAACGGGTCTCCCTTTGCTAAAAGAGGAGCCTTTGTTAATTCGTTAAAAACTATATATACAAATAGCCCTAAGAAAAATAAAAATGAACCTATCTCACTTATCCCTATAAACCACTGATCACCTACAGCAGAAGGCATAATCATATTAAAAACATCAATGTAATGGCCTAAAACTATAACAATTCCTGTCATTACTATTATATAATTAACCCTTTTGTAATCACTATTCATTAAAATGATTAAAGGAAAAATAAAGTTCATAACTAACATTCCAAAAAATGGGAGGTTATAATCCTCAATTCTTGTCATAAAATAGGTTACTTCTTCTGGAATATTTGCATACCATATAAGCATAAATTGAGAAAACCATAAATAAGTCCAAAAAATACTAATTGCAAACATAAATTTTCCAAGATCATGAATGTGACTATCATTTACAAAGTCTAAATATCCATTATTTTTCAAATAAATAGTTATTAACGCAATAACTGTAATCCCTGTAACAAACATACTGGCAAATACGTACCAACCAAATAATGTGCTAAACCAATGAGGATCAATTGACATTACCCAATCCCAAGACATTACTGACTCAGTTACGAAATAAAAAACTAAAAATGCAGCAGAAATTTTAAAATTTTTCTTGTGATTTGATATATCATTTGATGGAGTGAGATCTTGTTTTAATGAAAATTTTCTTGAAAAATATCTATATAATACCCAACCTGAAAGAAAGAATATTGCTCTTGCAAAAAAGAAAGGTAAATTTAAGTAACCTGATTTATTTCTAATAATCTCGTCATGAGCTACAACTTCAGGATCCATCCATATAAATAGGTGATTAAAATGTAATCCTGACAAAACTAAAATAGCAATTACAATAATTCCTCCAGGAAGCAAATATGCTGTTATTCCTTCCATAACTCTGTAAAGAACAATAGACCATCCAGCTTGAGCTGCTCTTTGAATAGCATAAAAAGCTAATACTCCCAATGAAATCATCATGAAAAAGAAAGCTGAAACATACAATGCAGCCCAAGGCTTATTTTGTAATTTATGTAAAAGATGTTCTCCATGATTTGAATCTTTTTCATGTCCTTCATTGTGACTTACAGTTTCTCCATAGTGATCAGATGATGTCATTTCAATAGCCTCTTCAATTGTTGAAGGAGCAGACAAAAATCCATATGTAAGACCAAATAATCCTATAATCATGCATGATATAGAAAAAATTTTAAGTCTTTTTGGAAAAGTATACATTATCTCTATTTTTTTAATTTATTTCTAAGTTCCATGACATGTTGTGATATTTGCCAACGCTCTAATTCATTTACTTGTCCAGCATGAGATCCCATAGCATTTTTTCCATACATTAAAACATGATAAATACTTCCAGGAGTAATTTCTCTGTCAGCATAGCTTGGCACTCCTAAATAAACTTCACGCTTCATTAAAATTCCTTGACCATCTCCTTTTGAACCATGGCAAACTGAACAATATATTTCATAAAGTTTTTTACCATTCTCTATGTTTTCTTTACTAACTACAATTGGTGACATTAAATTTAATTTTGCTTCTTCATAGCCTTCATTTGTATCTTCATATTCGTAGGGTTTCCATCCTCTTGAAATTGTTCCTTCTACTGGTAATTGGGCTTCAATACCATTAGAAAATGCATCACTTTCAGAATATGTATCATAACCAACAGCATCATACATTTGAGGAAAAAATTGATAATTTGGTTTGGATGAATCAAAACATGATGCCGTCATCAATAATAAAATAAATAGATATATGTTTTTTACATTTTTCATTTTATTCTGGCTTTTCAACAATTTTAATATCAATAGCTCCCGTTTTCTTAATTAGAGCTTTCAATTCTTTTTCATTTTTCCCTACTTCAATTTCAATTAAAAACTTATCATCAGTAGTAGAAGGATAAGGATTCTCAGCTTTCTTAAATGGCCATAATTTACTCCTTAAATAAAACGTAATAACCATTAAATGAGCAGCAAAAAAAACTGTCATCTCAAACATGATTGGAACAAAAGCAGGCATATTAGAAACATATGAAAAACTAGGTTTACCTCCGATATTTTGAGGCCAATCTACTATCATCATATGATTCATCATTAAAATTGCAACAGTAAGACCAACACATCCATATATAAAAGACATTATAGCGATTCTTGTACCCTCTAAACCTAAAGCTTTATCTAATCCATGAACAGGAAAAGGTGTATAAACCTCATCAATGTGATGTTTTTTTGAAACGATTTCTTTTACTGCACTTAGAAGCACATCATCATCGTCATAAAAAGCATGAATTACTTTATCACTCATTTTTATCTCTTAATTTTTTATAATTATCCGCAGATGATTTTAAAATGGTTTTTACCTCAGCTTGAGCAATAACAGGAAATGTCCTGGCATAAAGCAAAAATAATGAAAAGAAAAAACCAACTGTTCCAATAAATATTCCTATATCAATAAAGGTTGGAGAGAACATAGTCCAAGATGATGGTAAATAATCTCTATGGAGTGATGTCACAATAATAACAAAACGTTCAAACCACATTCCAATATTAACAACTATAGAAATAATAAATGAAAAAATTATACTTGTCCTTAATTTTTTAAACCACATAAGTTGGGGAGAAAAAACATTACAAGTCATCATTGACCAATAAGCCCACCAATAAGGTCCAGTAGCTCTATTTAGAAATGCATATTGTTCATATTCAACTCCAGAGTACCATGCAATAAATAATTCTGTTATATAGGCTACACCAACAATTGATCCGGTTATCATAATTACAATATTCATAAGTTCAATATGCTGAACAGTAATATAATCCTCTAAATGGCAAACTTTTCTCATTATAATTAAAAGAGTATTAACCATAGCAAAACCAGAGAATATAGCACCAGCAACAAAATAAGGCGGAAAAATTGTAGTATGCCAACCAGGTATAACTGAAGTAGCAAAGTCAAAAGATACTATAGTATGAACTGATAACACTAAAGGTGTTGCTAAACCAGCTAAGACTAAAGAAACTTCTTCAAATCTTTGCCAATCTTTTGCTCTTCCACTCCACCCAAAGCTTACTAGACTATATATTTTCTTTTGAAAAGGAAGAACTGCTCTATCTCTAATCATAGCAAAATCAGGTAAAAGTCCTGTCCACCAAAATACTAATGAAACTGTTAAGTATGTAGAAATTGCAAAAACATCCCATAAAAGTGGTGAATTAAAATTAACCCATAATGACCCGAAAGCATTTGGAATTGGCAACATCCAATATCCAAGCCATGGTCTACCCATGTGAATTAAAGGGAATAAACCAGCTTGAATTACCGAGAAAATAGTCATAGCTTCAGCAGATCTATTTATACCCATTCTCCATTTTTGCCTGAACAAAAGAAGTACTGCGGAAATTAATGTTCCCGCATGACCAATACCAACCCACCAAACAAAGTTGGTTATGTCCCAAGCCCAACCTACTGTTTTATTCAAACCCCAAACTCCAATTCCAGTAGAAATAGTATAAATTATACAACCAACACCCCATAAAAAAGCTGAAAGCGAAATACCAAAAACAATCCACCATTGATTATTTGCCTTCCCTTCGATTGGAGCAGCAATATCAACAGAAACATCATGATAGGACTTATTGCCAGTAACAAGAGGTTTTCTTATTGGAGCTTCATAATGTGATGCCATATTGTTTATATAATTTTAGTTTTCATCAATATTTCTAATTTTTGTTTGATACATAACATTTGGTTTTGTACCAACATATTCCAACAAATGATACATTCTATCATTTTTCTTTAATTCAGAGACTTTACTTTCTTTATCATTAATGTCTCCAAAAACCATTGCTCCAGTACTACATGCATCGGAACAAGCACATGACCATTCATCAGCTCTAACTTCTCTTCCCTCTAATTTTGCATCTAAAATAGTTTTCTGCGTCATTTGAATACAAAAAGAACATTTTTCCATTACTCCCCTAGATCTGACTACAACATCTGGATTAATAACCATTCTTCCTAAATCATCATTCATATGATAATCAAACTCATCATTTCCATTATATAAAAACCAATTAAATCTTCTAACCTTATATGGACAGTTATTAGCACAGTATCTTGTTCCCACACATCTATTGTAAGCCATATGATTCTGACCTTGTCTTCCATGTGAAGTTGCAGCAACTGGACAAACAGTTTCGCAAGGTGCATGATTACAGTGTTGACACATTACTGGTTGAAAAGCTACTTGAGGATTTTCTGAAGCTTTTTCCATATCTCCAAGAACTGTTAAAGAGTCTACTAAGCCTGAAATTTCATCTTTAGTATTATTATCTTTTTCAAAAGTATTTTCTGATGAATAATATCTATCAATTCGAAGCCAATGCATATCTCTTGATTTTCTGACCTCTCTTTTTCCTACAACAGGAACATTATTTTCTGCATGACAGGCTATTACACATGCACCACAACCAGTACATGAATTAAGATCAATAGATAAATTAAAATGATGTCCTATTGATCTATCAAACTCTTCATACATATCTACTCCCGGAGAGCTTACCAAAGTTTCTATGTGATTTTTGGATACCATAACAGGAGGATTCCAGTATTTTTTTTCTTTAGTATTGAAAACTTCTAGTGTAGTTTCTTTAAGAATGTCCCCTCTTCCCATTAAAGTATTATGAAGTTGAACACATGCAAATTCATGCATTTCGTCAATAGGATCAATCTTAATTTCTTGAACTCTATTAAATTCATTATAAAAATTAAATGCATTAATACCAACTTTCATTTCATCTTTTACTCCAATAGTTTTTCCATAACCAAAAGCAAGCCCAACTGTCCCTTTTGCTTGACCAGGTTGAATAATTATAGGTACTTTTATCGTTTTCTCTCCAACCGATATATTTGCATAACTTCCATTTAAGGCACCATTTGCTGTATTCTCATTTTTTAATCCAATATTTTTAGCATCTGCCATAGATATTGTCAAATAATTATCCCATGTTACTCTTGTTATAGGGTCAGGAAATTCTTGAAGCCATGGATTATTAGATTGCTGACCATCTCCTATTCCAATTTTAGGATATAGAATAAGTGAAAGTCCACTATCTTTAAAGTTTGAAAATTTTGAAATATCTAAAGAATAGGGATCTTGATTTCTTTTTAAATTCAAAGAGATTTTCTTAGACAAATAACCATCATGAAGAGCCTTATTCCATGAACTTCCCTCTAAAACCTCTTCATTCCAATATTGCTTTATGTACTCATTATAGCTTATATTATTATTAAGAAGCTTTAATAAAACATCCTGAAATTGATTAGTATCAAAAAGAGGGCGAATAGTTGGTTGAGTTAATGCGTAGTGTCCATACTTTAATTGGTAGTCTCCCCAAGATTCTAATTGATGTGGTGTAGCGGCTATATATTGAGATACAGATGAAGTTTCATCTTCTTTTGACGAAAATACTAAAGAGAATTTCAAAGATCTAATTAGATCTCTAAACTCTAAACCATTTGGAAGAGAGTAAACAGGATTGAGCCCGGAAATTATTAATCCCTTAACTTCACCAGATTTCATTTGGTCAACCAATTTTTTTACATCATCTTTTTTTCCCTTTCTGATAAATCTTGGAGTATTTACATTAAATGCCTTGCTCTTTAAAATTGCATTTATAGCAAGTATAAGACTTTGACAATAATCATCATCTATTCCTGAAACAACAACCGAATTAGACGTTGTTTTTTTTATTTTATTTAATATTTGATCTAACAACTTTTGGTGTTCATTAGATAAAGAAATTGAAGTTTTTTTATTTGCTAGATTAGAATATAACTTAAATAAAATATTTTTTATTTCAGATGGTCTTAACGCTACTCTTTTATCAGCATTTGCTCCAGATAAACTCATATTAGACTCTAATTGAATATGCCAAGACATAGAATATTTTTTACTATTATTCTTTTTATTTGGAACTCTACCTTTAGAATATCCGGCCTCATATCCCCCTCCTTGCCAATCACCCAATATATCTGCATCAAAAGAAACTATATTACTTGCTTTTGAAAAATCATAATCTGGTAAAGCTCTAATACCATACTCATTTTCAAAAGCATTAAGTGCCGAGTCTGATGAAATAGGATCATAAACTACATGACTAATATTAGGATATAAATTCAAAAACTCTGAAATAATTTTTTCAGTTGATGGGCTTGCTAACGAACTAGTCATAAGAACTACTTTTTCTCCATCTTCACTTAATTTTTTTAGAGTTTTAGTTGTTTGATCATAAAGTTCTCTCCAACTAATATCTTTACCCATATGTTTTGGACCTTGAATTCTTAGAGAATCATACATAGACAAAACTGATGCATTAACTCTAGCATTTGCACAACCTAAATATGGTGTTTCTTTGTTATTTTGAACCTTTATTGGCCTACCTTCCCTAGTTTTAATTAACACACTAGCAAAATCATATCCATCAGCAATAGTAGTTGCATAATAGTTTGCAATTCCCGGGATGATTTTCTCAGGCTGAATAACATATGGAACGGATTTAATGACTGGTCCCTCACAAGCTGCAAGAGTAGCTGCTGCTGTACTATATCCAAGATATTTTAAAAAATCTCTTCTTGTGTGATTACTATCAGATTGATCCAGATTATCATTCTGATTTACAGGTAATTTTGAAACAAATTCATTCTCATGAATATTCTTAATATCCTGATTATTTGAATCTAGTTGATCAATATTTTTCCAATAAATCTTTTTTGTCTTCATAAAATTTAATAATGACATTTACCACATTCCAAGCCTCCCATTTGAGCTACTGTTAATTTTTCAACACCATACTTTTTTGAGAGCTCTTCATGAATTTTTGTGTAATATTCATTAGACTCAACCTTTATATTTGATTCTCTATGACAATCAATACACCATCCCATTGTCAGAGGAGAATATTGATACATAATCTCCATCTCTTCAACCGGACCATGGCATGTTTGACATTGAATTTCTCCAACTTCAACATGCTGTGCATGATTAAAATAAACATGGCTTGGTAAATTATGAATTCTTACCCATTTTACAGGTTGTGTTTGACCTGTATATTTTTGATTTTCTTCATCCCAACCAACTGCAGCATACAACTTTTTAATTTCTTTAGTATAAAAATCTTTTGTATAACCATTTTCTAGATCCTCCTCACCATTATATTCAGCAATATTCATGTGACAATTCATACAAACATTCAATGAGGGAATTCCTGAATGTTTTGAAACTCTGGCTGAAGAATGACAATATTTACAATCTATTTTATTTACTCCAGAGTGGATTTTGTGAGAATAATGAATTGGTTGAACGGGCATATAACCCTGATCAACACCTATTTGCATCATATAATCATATAAAAGATAAGTACTGCTTAATAAAAATAATATAACACTTGTAAAAACTAAAAATTGATTTTGAACAAAAGCTTTCCATATTGGAGTTCTTTTTTCTTTGGGTTCAGGAGTTATTTCTACACCACTAGCTTTAGCTATTTTAATTAAAGTTCTTTGAACTAAAAATAACATTACAACCAAAATGGTAAGCACAAGAGTTAGAGCAGCTAAAATCAGATTGTTTGCAAAATCATTTGCTTGAGTATTATTAACTGCAATTGCAGAAGCAGCTGGAGCAACTGAAAGTGGAGGAGTATAATCTGTGTAAGCTAAAATTTTATCAATATCATCATTAGAAAGTTGAGGAAAATTATTCATTACAGATCTATTGTATTCCTCATAAACTGCAACTGCTTGAGGGTCTCCAGCTTTGATCATTGCACTACTGTTTTTGATCCAACTGTATAACCATTCCCTATCATACTTTTCAGAAACACCTTTTAAAGCGGGACCAATACCTCTTTTATTTAATTTATGACATGCAGCACAATTTGCATTAAACAATTTTTTTCCCTCTTTAACTATTGGGTCGTCTTGACTGTGCAAACTTTGAAATGAAAAAAGGAGTATAAAACTTAGGGTGAGAAAAAATCTCGAGAATGATTCTCGTCTAAATTTTGTTGAGAAATTTCTAAATGGTTGCAAAAAATAATTTTTCAAAATCCTATGCAAAAATAATGCATAGACTCGGTTTGAAAAACTCTTCTATTTAACAATTATGTAATTTATAGAGATTCTAAATAAGAAAAAAAACAAAAATTATTCTTTTCATAAATTTGACTATTTTTGAGCATAGTTATTACTTAAAAAAATGTCTAAATTATTTATTCAAATTTTTGTGTTTTCATGTTTTTTTAATTTTTCATTTTCTCAAGTTGGTGAAATAAATATCATTCAAGATTCTTTAATTTCTAAAATAGAAAATCTTAAAATTTCAATTGATAAAGAAAATTTTAAATCTGAATTTTATACTATTCAAATTTTTAATGGATCATTAGAAAAATCGATGAATATAATGGAAAATTTTAAAGCAAAATTTCCAGAGGAAAACCCTTCACTGAGTTTTGAAACACCAAATTATAAAATTCAATTTGGAAAATATAAATTTAAAATTAGAGGAATAAAAAAATTAGATACTGTTAAGAAATATTTTCCTTCCGCTTTTTTGCTAAAAAAAATTTTATAATTTTTTCTTGATTGCAATTTCATGAAAACTTTCTATACTGTCCCCAACTTTCAAATCATTATGATCCTTAAGCTGAATACCACAATCATATCCTTTTGCAACTTCTTTAACATCATCCTTAAATCTTTTTAGTGAAATTAAACTTCCTGAATGTTCTACTATTCCCTCTCTTATAACTCTAATCCCCGAATTTTTTATTATTTTACCAGTCAAGACCATACATCCAGCAATTGTTCCCACTTTTGAAATTTTGTATACTTCTCTAACTTCTGCAGTTCCAGTAACCTCTTCTTTCATCTCAGGTGACAACATGCCTTCCATAGCGTCTTTTACATCATTTATTGCATCATAAATTATTGAATATGAACGAATATCAATTTCTTCCTTTTCAGCTAAATTTCTTGCATTTGATATAGGTCTAACATTAAATCCTATTACTATAGCATCTGAGGCTGAGGCAAGCAAAACATCTGATTCTGTAATTGCTCCAACACCTTTATGTATAATTTTAACTTCTATTTCATCAGTTGATAATTTCTGTAAAGAGTCTGTAATAGCTTCAACAGAACCATCAACATCACCCTTTAAAATTATATTAAGTTCTTTAAATTCTCCAAGAGCTATTCTCCTTCCTATCTCATCTAAAGTTATATGTCTTTGAGTTCTAACACTTTGTTCTCTAATTAACTGTGTTCTTTTAGAGGCAATTTGCTTTGCTTCACGTTCATCTTCAAGCACATAAAAAGAGTCTCCCGCTTGTGGAGCGCCATCAAGACCAAGTATTGAAATAGGTGAAGAGGGAGGAGCTTGATTTAAATTATTTCCTCTTTCATCAAACATTGCTTTAATTTTTCCACTATGCTTTCCTGCTAACAAATAATCTCCAATTTTTAATGTCCCGTTTTGAACAAGAATAGTAGAAACATAACCTCTTCCCTTATCCAAAAAAGCTTCAACAACTGTTCCTTTTCCTCTTTTTGATGGATTTGCTTTAAGTTCCAATAGCTCAGCTTCAAGTAAAACTTTTTCAAGCAATTCATTAACTCCTGTTCCGTTTAAAGCTGAAATATCATGAGACTGTATTTTTCCACCCCAATCTTCAACCATTAAGTTCATTCCTGCTAATGATTCTTTAATTTTATCTGGATTAGAATTAGGTCTATCAATCTTATTTATTGCAAAAACAATTGGAACATTAGCCGCTTGAGCATGACTTATAGCTTCTTTAGTTTGAGGCATTATATCATCATCAGCAGCAATTACTATAATAGCAATATCTGTAACCTGAGCTCCTCTTGCTCTCATTGCTGTAAAAGCTTCATGACCAGGTGTGTCTAAGAAAGTTATTTTTTGTTTATTATCCAATTCAACAGAATAAGCTCCTATATGTTGAGTTATCCCTCCAGACTCACCCGCTATAACATTTTCCTTTCTTATATAATCTAAAAGGGATGTTTTACCATGATCAACATGGCCCATAACAGTTACTATTGGATGTCGAGGTTTTAAATCCTTATCATCATCTATTTCTTCAACAATTATATTTTCTTCAGATTCTGCTTTCTCAAAAGAGACTTCAAAACCAAATTCTTCAGCAACTATAGTTAAGGTTTCTGCATCTAGTCTTTGATTCATTGTAACCATTATGCCAAGAGACATACATGCGGATATAATTTCAGTTGTATTAACTTCCATCATCGTTGCCACTTCAGAAACTGTAATAAATTCAGTGACTTTTATAATTTTACTTTTTTCCTTTATTTGTTCTAATTCTTCCTCAGATTTTATTCTATGCTGATCCCTCTTATCTCTTCGATATTTTGCACCTTTTGATTTCGTTGAACTTCCTTGAAGTTTTTCTAAGGTTTCTCTAATTTGTTTTTGAACCTCTTCTTCTGATGGTTCTTCCTTTTTTACAAAATCTCTTTTTTTGTTTACTGATTTTTTTGGAAATATATTTTTATCATTATTCGTTTGACTTTTCCTAAGGTCCTTATTTATTCTTTTTCTCTTTCTTTTTCTAGCATCTTCAATATTTTTTTCTTTTTTATTAATTTCATCAATATTCAATTTTTCGCCTGTTTTAACTGGGCCTGAAAGTTTTTGATAATTTGTTGCTACTGTCTGATTATTATTTTGGCTTTCTAAATTATCTTTACTTTCTTCATTTATCTTTTCTTTTAATTCCGAATCTTCTTGTATATGTTGTTCTTGAAATTTTTTAGTTTCAACTTTGGACTCTATATCCTTTGGTTCCTGTTTTTTTAATGGTTTCTTTTGAAAATTTTCTTTTTTATCTAGATCTATTTTTCCAACCATTTTAGGTTTATTAATGGGGCTTTTAAAAAAATCTATATTTTCTTTTTCTGTAACCTTATTTTTTTGAGATTGATCATTTTCTTCAAATGCAATTCTTAGATTTTCTTTTTCTTCCTTCTCTTTTCTTTTTACCTCAGAAATTTCATCAGAAGCAACCCTGTCAGATTTATCAATCTCAAACTCATCTAATAAAATTTTATAAACTTCATTTGTGATTTTTGTTGTAGGTCTAATATCAATTTTTATTTTTTTCTTTAATAAAAACTCAGAAACTCTATCTAAAGAAATATTTAATTCCCTTAATACCTTATTAATCCTTACACTTTGTTTATCTGACATAAATTATTTATTTAAACATAAACTTAAAATTATATTCATTTTATTCTTCAAATTCTTCTTTAAGAATCCTTATCACATCCTTAACTGTTTCCTCTTCTAAATCCGTTCTTTTTATTAAATCCTCAGCTTCAAGCTCTAAAACACTTTTTGCTGTATCTAAACCAACTTTTTTAAATTCATCAATTACCCAAGAATCGATTTCATCAGAAAACTCTTTTAATTCAACATCTTCCTCCATTCCTTCTCTATAAACATCGATTTCATAACCTGTCAGTTTTCCTGCTAATCTAATATTTGATCCTCCTTTGCCAATTGCTTTTGAAACCTCCTCTGGGTTTAAAGTAACCTCAACCGTTTTATTTTCTTCATTTATTTTTAAAGAATTAATTTTTGCTGGACTCAAAGCTCTAGTAATAAATAATTGTAAATTATTAGTATAGTTAATTACATCAATATTTTCATTTCCTAATTCTCTAACAATTCCATGAATTCTAGAACCTTTCATTCCAACACAAGCTCCAACAGGATCTATTCTGTCGTCATATGAATCAACAGCAACTTTAGCTTTTTCTCCTGGAATTCTTACTGCCTTTTTTATAGTGATTAAACCATCAAAAACTTCTGGGATTTCTTGTTCAAATAATTTTTCTAAAAACCCAGGAGATGTTCTTGAAAAAATTATTCTGGGCTTATTTCCTCTTAATTCTACACTTTCAATAATTCCTCTTACATTATCTCCTTTTCTAAAAAAATCACTAGGTATTTGTCTGTCTTTTGGTAAAATAAGTTCATTCCCATCATCATCTAATAAAATTATTTCTCTGCTTCTTATATGATGAACTTCTGCAGTATAAAGATCTCCTTCTCTATCTTTATATTGTTTAAAAATATTATTGCTATCATGTTCAAAAATTTTAGCTACAAGACTTTGTCTTAAATATTGAATTGACCTTCTTCCAAGATCAATTAATTTAACCTCTTCAGAAACATCTTCTCCAACTTCAAAATCTGGCTCAATTTTTCTTGCTTCACTCAATTCAATTTCCTGATTTGGATCCTCAACTTCATTATCTTTAACCACTACTCTGTTTCTCCATATTTCCAAATCTCCTTTATCAGGGTTGATGATAATGTCAAAATTTTCATCATCTCCAAATTTTCTTCTTAAAGTACTTCTAAAGACGTCCTCTAAAATTACCATGAGGGTAACTCTATCAATTAATTTTTCATCTTTAAAGTCTGAAAACGATTCAATTAAAGCTAAATTTTCCATACTATCAATTTTTTATTTTTCATATAATGACTCTTGAACTTTTAACATCAGAAAACAATAATGTCTTATTTTTTATAACATCTATTTTGCCTTTTCCAATTGGCTTTGGTTCTCTTTGACTCCATTGAATAGTAAAACCATCATCATTAACTTTTTTCAACTCTCCAACCAATGGTTTTGAATCTCCAATTAAAACCTCTATTTTTCTTCCCACATTTTTTTTATACTGACGATTGCTTGAAAGAGGAGTTCCTATCCCTGAAGATGAAACTTCAATTGAAAAATCATACTTTTCTCCATCAATATTATTTTCAATATCTCTACTCACATTAGCACAATCTTTTAGAGAAACTCCATTATCTCCATCAATTATTAATTTTATATTATTGTTTTGATTTACTTTCAAATCAATTAAAAATAATTCTTGATAATTTTTTAGAGTTTCGAAAACCGTATTTTTTACTATTTCACTAAAAACCATACCAAAAAAAAAAGGGACTTATTAGTCGCCTCTGATTATATTTTTTCAAAATGCACACAAATATAACTTTATTATTTGTGAAATACAATTCTAACATATATCAGATAAAATATTCATTAATATTTATTAATTACCTTTAGGCGGTAATTTACAACTAATACTAAGTGAAAAAGTTACTTTTTATTGTACTTTCTTTAATTATTTACTCGAGTTGCACAAAAGAATATACACTCAATGTAACAATATCTCCCCCTGAAGGAGGGAGTGTTTCTCCCAACATGGGAACATATAAAGATGGTTCTTCAGTTTCTGTTGTTGCTACTCCTGCTGGCGAATATGAATTTTCAAGATGGTCTGGTGATGAATCAGGAACCTCTAATGTTTTAAATTTTCAGATGAATGGGAATAAAAATATTGTTGCCCAGTTTGTAAAAAGAAAATATTCTTTGACCATTAACACTCAGGGAGAAGGAACTGTATCAGAGCAACTTATATCCAGTGGAAAAAGCGCTGATTATTCATCTGGAAGTGTTGTAAAACTTACGGCTAATCCTTCTGCGGGGTATTACTTTTCTGGATGGAGTGGAGATGTAACCGGAGATACTAATCCCATAGAAGTCAACATCGATAAGCCTAAAACTATTACCGCAAAATTTGAAAAACAATCTTATGCTTTAGAAGTTAAAATTGAAGGAGAGGGAACTGTAAGTGAAGAAATTGTAGCTACTGGAAAATCTACAGATTATCTCTATGGAACAACTGTAAGATTAACGCCCACACCAGCTGAAGGATGGGATTTCATTAAATGGAAAGAAGATCACACTGGAGAGGAAAATCCCTTGGAAATTACTATTAGTGGCCCTACAAATATTACAGCAAATTTTGAATATGGTATTTTTTTAGAAAGCGTAGGTCGATGGAAACTAAAGAAGAAAAAAGGAACTGAACTTCCTCCAACAATTGATCAAAAATCAATGGTTGTTTCATCATCTATAGATGTATCAAGTATCATATTTAATAAAGATTACAGCTATATTTTAAATACGACTACCGGACAAATAAGTGGAACGTTTGATGTGATTTCAAATACTGAGATTAAACTTATCAATGTTGGAGTTATAACAAATATTTCGATAACAGGAGGGCAAATTAACTTTAGTATAAATGTTCTTGGCGTATTTAAATTTGATGTCTCTGGAACAAAAGACACACTCTTCCAAGCTGGAAAAGTTTCCATTCCCGATACCAATTTTGAGCAAGCTCTTATTGATTCTGGTTACGATGATACTTTGGATACCTATATTGATTTTCCTTCTGTTCTTGATATTAAGCAACTAGATTTAAGTAACCGTTCTATTTCTGATTTTAGTGGTTTAGAATATTTTACAAATCTTGAAGATCTTAATCTAAGTGGAAATAGTATCAGCGAAATTCCACTAGTTAATTATACAAAACTTACAAATTTAAATCTTAGTGGAAACAGTTTTAACCAATTGGATTTATCAAATAATAGTCAACTGAGTTCTTTAAATATTAGTAGTAATCCAAATCTAACATGTGTAAAGGTGCAGCCTTCTCTAATTGGCAATATTCCTGGTGGATGGATTTATGACTCCACAACTGGTTTTGAATTGGAATGTGATTGTCCTAATCTTTCTCTTACCTCAGGATCTATTAATCAAACTATTTGTAGTGGGGATGCTATACAACCTATTACCTTTGATTATGGAGGAAGTGGGGTTTCAGTTACTGTGGAACAAACTATTCCTTTAGGATTAACTACAAGCATTATTAATAATGTCTTAACTATTTCAGGGACTCCTGATTTATCAAACACTTCTTATAGTTTTTCAGTTAAAACCTCTGGGGGTAATCAAAATTGCAATCAAGTTTCTGAAACTATAACTATTACTAGAGATCAAGACTCACCAGTTATTAATCTGATTTCTGGATCTCTAAATCAAACTGTAACTGCTGGAAATGCTATTGGAAATATTGAATTAACTTATGGGGGAGCCGCCACTGGTTTATCGATCACAGGGCTACCTAATACAATTCAAATAGTTCAATCTACAGATGCTTATACTATACAGGGTCAAGCAAGAGATGGTTATACAATTCAAGGAAACATAAATATAAATTCACCTGGAACTTACAATGGAACAATTACTACGGTTAGTAGTGGTGGGTGTAGCGAGGAAACCAGAACCATTGAAATAACGGTAACTCAACCAACTATTACTGCTGTTGGAACGACTGGTGCAGGAAATACAAATGATGGAACAACATATAGTGTAACAACTACCAATGCAAATACTAGTACAACAACTAATAATTCATCTGCCAACAGAACTTTTAATATTGATGTAACAGCAAGCAATAGTTCAGATTATACCTTAAACGGTTCTGATCGTAATGGTTCAGTATCTGGAAGTGATCCTAATCTAACTTTCAATTTAGGAGATTCAATTAATTTCAATGTTAATGCTGCTGGTCATCCTTTCTATCTAAAAACTGTTGCTGGAACTGGAACAGGAAATCTAATATCTGGAATTACAAATAACGGTACTGAAAATGCTACTATAACTTGGACAGCAGATAATCGTGGTACTTATTACTATCAATGTTCTCTTCATGGAGGAATGGTTGGTACTATTACCATTCAGTAAAATTATCCTTTCTCCTTAATCAATTATACCGTATATTTAAATATTAATCATAAATCAATTTAAAATGAAAAAAATATTTTTTAGCTTATTCTTAATTAGCAACTTAGCACTGGCTCAATCCACGGCTATGATTGCCATTGTATTGAATGAAGGAAAAGAAAGTCAATATTTGGCAAAAGAAAAAAAGTGGAATATTGCTGCTCAAGCTATTGTAGATGCAGGAATAATTGCCCAATGGTCTGTTTGGAAAAGAACTCCCAGAGAAGGAGATGAAAATTGGGCTCAATATTACGTCTTTAGAAGAACAACTGCCGAACAAGATGCAAACCCAAATAATTTTGACAAGCTTTGGGACATAGTATACAAAGCATTTAAAGGTAAGAGTAAAAAAAGTGTTGATAAAATGCTAGGCTTTGATGGTATATTTAAAGACAGAAGAGAAAGACAATATAAATTTGTTACTGCAACTGGATGGAGAGGACTGGAATGGGAGATAGGTGATAAAGGATATTTTCATTTTATGACCCAAAAAAATGATGATTTTGTTAATTATGAAAGAGCCGTATGGAAACCTATTGCCCAGGAACAAATTTTAGATGGTTATAGAAAATTCTGGGGGCTTGCCAAGATTATTAATAAAGACGAAAACACTAAAAAGTTAGAAACAGGATTTACCCATATAGCCTTTAATCATATGACAAAAAAATCAATGCCTCCAGATACTAATTATAATTTAATTGAGGATGACTTTTTGAGACAAAAAGCTATTGAAGGTCTACAAAATTCAAGAGAAATGTTACCCGCTGAAGAGCTAACTTTAATTTACACAACTAAATAACATTAACTAATCATAAACCCCTACAATTAAATTTAAGGGGTTTTTTTTATCTTTAATATTAATCATTAAATGAAAATACAATGAGAAAACTTATTGCTGAAGGCTTTGTAATTTTTACGAGTATTATAGCTTCTTTTTCTGTTGAAAACTATAGAGAATCCTCTCAAGAAAAAGAAATTATTAATGATGCTGTTATTACTCTTGGTGACGAGATTACTTCCAATATTAAATACACTAAAGAACATTTGGAGCAAGTGAAAAATGTTTTTTATATAACTGATGAAATAATTAAAAGGTTTAAAACTATATCAATGGAAAATATCTATGATATTCACAGCAATAATCCTTTTTTGCACACTATTTCAACTGATGGAAAAATAACTTATATCAAAAAATACGATTATGAATTTGACACATTAATAATGTTTACAGCATGGTTGGCTTGGGAACCAGAAACAATATTTTTTCAATCAATGCTCAATTCAGGTAAACTTTTAGAAATAAAAAACAAAAAATTAAGAACAGAAATTGAATCAATTTATACAAAGCAAGAAGAAAGAGTTGATGGAATGGCCAAATTTACATTAGATAATTGTACACCAATACAAAATTGGTTTTTGGATATGCAAAATAAAGTTAAAAATGATATCTCTTTAAAAGATGTCTTTGAAGGCTATCGAAATCAGGAGTTAAAAAACTATCTAAAATTTAAAAGGTCAACACTTAAGGCTAGAATTATAGATATTGAAGCTTATTTACAATCTCTACAAAATGTAGTACTGTTAATTAGTACAGAATATAAATCATTATAAATTTGTTACTTCAACCCATGAATAAATTCTAAAATCTCCCTCTAATTAACTTTAGAAGGTTTTTTAAAATCCTTCATTACCTGAAAATGTTGAATAATGAAAGAATAATAAAACCAATCCCCAAAATGAACATTGACTTTCTATAACTGATTTTAATTTTCCCTTTTCCAATAATAGTTGGTGGAACAAAAAAAGTATGTATAACTGAAAATAACCCAAAGGCTAATTGAAATAAATAAAACAATTCTAAATTCATTTTTCTAAAATAAGAAACTTAATCTATTTTAAAGCCCTAATTAATTCTAAAGGGATTTTATTATATTGTCCGCTATTAATCATTAATCAATTTAAAAATGAAAAAAATCTTATTCGCATTAGTATTTACTCTTTCACTTAATTTAAATGCTCAGTGGAAAGGGACAACAAGTAATGATGATCAAAGAACGATGATGGTCCAACGTCATATGGATTTATATCCTAAGAATGATCAATCTCAATTAAAAAACTTATTTACAAAAGAATCTACTATAAATATTAATGGTGTAAATCTTCCTGAAGGGGCTGATGACTTAGCAGAAGCTGAAAGAATGCATCACAAAATATTTAAAAACATCAAATTTCAAGTTGGGGCTAATATAACTTCTAAATACGAAAATGGACAGATATGGACTCACGTTTGGGCCTGGTGGTCAGGAGAAGGGAAAAAAACAAAAAAATCATCTGTAGTTCCAGTTCACATAGCATTTAAATGGGATGGTGTTAAAGCTACTGAAGCATATATGATGTATGATCCTACTGCTTTAAATAATGAAATTGCTGCTAACAATTAACATTTTAAATTATAATTTAAATACCCTCTAATTAACTTTAGGGGGTTTTTGTTATATTGTCTACTATAAATAATTTTAAAATGAAAAATCTAAAGAAACCCAAAATCTGGCTCATAATATTAGCTATACTACATACAGGGCCTGGTGTTATTATACCCTATGTACAAATGGGGGGAGGCACTGAACATCTTGCTACCATTCTTATATTCTTGTGCCTTTCGGTATATATACTATATGTAGCATTTATGACAAAGGGACAAAATCAAGCTAGGTTATCTGTTGTTCTTTGTGTACCTGTAATTATATTTTTTGTTTTTGGCGCACTCTTGAACCTACAGATTATGGGAGTACCCGTAGCTCCGTTTCCAGAATCTATATTCCCTTTTACTGTATGGTCATTACCAGTTATAACTGGTCTTTTAAATTGGAATGCTCAAGAATAAAAGCAATTATCCTTATATAATCTAAGTGATATTAAAATCATTGAAAAGTTAGTTGAAAGCCATAACAAAAAAACCCCTATAATTTACAGGGGTTTAATTTAATGAAGTTGGCCTACTAGGGATCGAACCTAGACTCTTCTGGACCAAAACCAG
>CETH01009204.1_pt1 | contig 63115 bp, 63 predicted proteins | sample 361461 | NCBI WGS metagenome assembly CETH01 (sample SAMEA2622695, study PRJEB7988) | marine metagenome | isolation source: saline water (ENVO:00002010), including | reverse complement strand
CCAGGTAAACGCTGAGCATCAAATTCAGCACAGACGCTGTCTATCTCCCCGCCGGTTCCACAATCGGCATAGCCAAGAAACACTCGGTCAAAGGATCGGCGAACGCTAGCTAACCGAGTACGAAGCATCTCGCAGATTCTTTCGGGTCGATTGTGTAGGGCTGCAGAAAGATATTCGACCTTTACATTGCCGACCCCGTTGACCTTGAATGCGGCCTCTAACTCACGCGCTAAGGCGCCGCACGCCAAAACAAGCACTGACGGTCGGGTCACGCCGCAGAACGCTTTTTCTGGACAAATTCGGTGGCGGTCTCGGCCGCCACAGCGGCATCACGACAATAGGCGTCGGCCCCGATGGCTTCGCCGAAATCCTGATTCAAGGGCGCGCCCCCAACAAGCACGATGTAGTCGTCCCTGAGTCCCTGTTCCACAAGAGTGTCGATGACGACCTTCATGTAGGGCATGGTCGTGGTTAAGAGCGCAGACATCCCGAGTATGTCGGGCTTATGTTCGTTGAGGGCAGCGATGTATTCATCAACATCGGTGTTGATTCCCAAATCGATGACCTCAAAGCCGGCGCCCTCGAGCATCATGGCTACAAGGTTTTTGCCGATGTCGTGGATATCGCCCTTCACCGTCCCGAGAACCACCTTGCCGACAGGCTCCGCACCCGTTTCAGCTAGCAAGGGACGCAGGATTTCCATTCCTGCCTTCATCGCATTAGCAGCGAGGAGGACTTCCGGAACGAAGAGAATTCCGTCTCTAAAGTCAATTCCGACGATGCGCATACCCTCCACCAACGCTTCGCCTAGAACCCGATCGGCAGACCACCCTCGAGAGAGCAGCAACTCTGTACCTTCAACAATCTCGTCTGCCATCCCATCGTAAAGGTCATCGTGCATCTGGGCGGTCAGATCTTCGTCGTTTAAGGCTGATAGGTCGATTTCTTCGAACTCATCAGCTTCGTCAGCCACTGCCGCTACTCCTACTTAATCCTGATCGGCCGCCAAGCGGATATTCCGCGGCGCCGAACCCCGAGCACTAACCGTAAACCACATTGTGGAACAGTACCGCATTATGGGTCATTTCGTGGACAGGATGGTGTCCAGAACGGCCTCTACACATGACTCCTTGCCAAGCATTGCGGTCTCCCCAGAGACACGCGGAGTGAATTCCACTTGACCATTACTCAAGCTTCTACTTCCGATCGTCAAGCGGTACGGAATACCGATCAACTCCGAGTCTGCGAATTTGACACCAGGACGCGCATCCCGATCATCGACTAGGACATCGAGTCCGGCGGCACCACACAGGTCCGCCACGGAGTCGGCTAACGCCATAGCTTCTGGATCGTCAACATCAAGAACAGTTACTAGGAGGTGGTACGGGGCAACTGCCAATGGCCAACAGAGCCCGGAATCGTCGTGGTGGTTCTCGGCTATGGCCGCAACAGCGCGTCCGATCCCAATCCCGTAGCTTCCCATCGTTGGAGTCTGCGCCTTTCCTTGTGAGTCGAGGACAGAGATGCCCATAGCGGTCGAATATTTACGGCCCAGCTTAAAAATATGTCCCGCTTCGATGCAGCGGACGATCTCTAACCGGCCGCCGCATTCGGCACAGGTTTCTCCGTCTTGAACCTCTCGGATATCAACCCAAGAATTTACGTCGATGTCACGTTCAACAGACACTCCCCTTAGATGCCAGTCATCTTCGTTCGCACCTGTCACCATTCCGGTTCGTTCCTTTAGCGCCACATCGCAAAACACCGCGATTCCATCCACGCCGACAGCTCCAAGGCTGCCCGGGCGCGCTCCCAGTGCTTCGAAAGCTTCCTCGGGAGTCGCCGGCCGCACGTCAACAGCTCCGGAGCTATCCTGCAGCTTCTGGAGGTTTAACTGATGGTCGCCGCGCAATAACGCCAAGGTCACCTCACCATCCAAGACCATCACCATCGTTTTGATTTGGTTCACTGCCTGGGCGCTTTCCTCGACATTTTCAAGCTCAGTAATGGTGCGTACACCGGGAGTCGGGAATCGCTCAACATCCTCGTCAGACGGCGACCCAAGCACGGGCTCGAGTCGGGATGTACCCCGCTCCACATTGGCTCGGTAGGTGCAGGACTGACAGACCAAAACATCGTCTTCCCCAGCAGGCGAGGTCACCATGAACTCGATGCTCGCTGACCCGCCCATCGCCCCCGATGAAGCCTGAACCGGCATTGCCTCTAGACCCAGGCGGTCGAAGATCTTCACATAGGCGCGATGGTGAGCGTCAAAGGCCGCGTCTAATCCCTCGTCATCAAGGTCAAAGCTGTAAGAGTCCTTCATGGCAAACTCTCTAACCCGCAGAAGACCGCTCTTAGGTCGGGGTTCATCGCGGAACTTCATCTGAATTTGATACCAAACCTGAGGAAGCTCTTTATAGGAGTGCAAAGTCGTCGCTAGATGCGAGAACACTTCTTCATGGGTCATTCCAAGCGCTAGGTCAGCGCCCCCGCGATCCTGCAACCGGAACATTTCGTCACCCATTGCCTCCCAGCGGCCGCTCTGTTTCCATATCGAAGCCGGGTGCATCGCCGGGAGAAGAAACTCCTGCCCACCAATTGCGTCAATTTCCTCACGAACTATCTGTGCCACCTTTTCATGAACACGGAGTCCCAAAGGCAAAAGGCTGTAATGCCCAGCATGTAACTGCCGAATGAAACCACCACGCACTAACAGTTGGTGGCTAGCTGCCTCGGCGTCAGCCGGAGCATCTCGAAGTGTTGGGATGAAAGCCGCGGACCAGCGCATAGCCCCACGATACGGCACTGAACACAGTTCATCGCGACGATTAGAACTGCTTCTTAGGATCCTTCGGTGGTGTATTTAGGCAAAGCCGGCTACCATGGTTGTCAGTTGGCCCCACCAGTTGCTTGGGTGGTGGCAGCGACACCGTGACTTTAGAGCGCAAGCCTTCTTTGGGGGCGGGCGAAAATTTGGTCAGCGGTGTGGATAGGACCTTCTGATGCGGCCCGACGGTTGCGCGAAGTCAAGGGTCCTACACCATTTGTGCAGACAAGAAGAGCGAAGTGACCGCAACCGATTCCACAATGGAAACAACTAAGTTGGACTCAGCGAGCCAGCAAAACGCGTCCTTACTGGCTCCATTATCTTGGGCAGAGATCCACGAACGCGCGCGCCTCGAGGCCGACGGGGCTGCCTCCGCAGCCATTATTGCTGAACTTGAATCGGACCCCGTGCGTTGGCGAAACGTCCTTAGCGACATGATCGAAGATGCAGAGGACACCCTCCAGGCAATCCGACGCATCAAAGGACCCCATCGAAATCAGATTATGACTGACTTCGAAGGCGAATTTAGGCTCTTAACGGATGCTTTTGAACGAGCGACGGGCGACCCTTATTTAACCGAAGAGGACGATGCAGAGGCGACGGCCATACCCGATGACGCGGTAATCGAGCCCATCGCGCTCCAACTCTCCTGGAACTCCGGCAAGGTTGTGGCGTGGGCATCTGGCGCCTTTAACGAAGCTGAGTCTGGTGAGCAAATTCTAGGTCGCCTCGTTGAAGCAGGCGCACCCGAAAGTGCTTGGGAAGACTACAAAAACGTGACCTTGCCGAATGGTTCGACGGCACCGGCCCTGAGTGCCCACGTTGGCGACGTACTCGGTTGGCTTGCAGCCTTGGCAACGCAGCCATGGGTGGCACACCTAGAGAACCTGCCAGATGAAAAGAAAGCCGACGAAGAAACCTCCAGCGATGTCGACGTCCCTCCGTTAGGAGCCTCACCAGAGCTTCCTCGCGCGAACGAAGCGAACCTACAATCGATTGGCGCGAGCGCCCGGTGGTTGAGCCTCGTAGCGGCAGCCGCAGTCGGACTTGTCGCTCAAGGTCGCACTGTTCCGAAACTGCAGCGCATCCGCAAGAGGCGGAACAAAAGGAATAAGAACAACAAGGGCGAATTCATCGTTCAATGGATGCCGGGGATCATCAGCAAAAGGCGCCTCGAAGCGTTCGCCAACTCGTTACCCGGTGCCGTCACGGCGGCCGAGCCTGGCCCAGATGCGCGAGCGGTGGTGCAGTCAGCGTTAACAGGAATGGTGAACGCAATAGTTGCCAACGCAGCAAGTCGACTAGATGTTCCTGCCCCCCCTCCAGAGCCACGGACAAAGACAGAGGTCGCTGAAGCATTCCTAGCTAACCTAAGTGGACGCCCCTTCTCTGCAGCTGCTGATAACGGCTCCGACTTAGCTCGAAAATTAGAACTCTGGGCGCGACCGGTGACAGCCGTCGCCAAGTATGCCCTCATCGTCCAGCTAGATGAACCAGATGAAAGCGGCGCATGGCAACTTCAAGTCTTGTCACCAGGCCCCGAGAATTCAATGGACCCCGTCGAGGTAGCCATGGTGAGTGGCTCCAACACTCGCCGCACTGAGGTCAAGGGTCAATACACCCGCTTAGAACGCATGGTCCCTGCACTCAAACGACCTGGCGGCCGCAGACGGGGAGAGGTCTTGCTCGACCAAGACGAAGCATGGGAGCTGATGTCGAGCACTGGACCAGCCCTCGAATCGGCAGGGTTTGACGTCAGAGTGCCCGCACTTTCTCGACGCCGCCAGGTAGCACAGCTCCGCCTGACCGCAGATGACGCAGACAGCGTGGTCGGAGCACAGCAACTTACCGCTGTCAGCTGGAGCGCCGTATTTGGAGAAGTTGAACTCACTGCATCAGAAATCCAAAAACTAGCAATGCAAAAAAAGCCTTTGGTCCAGTCGCGCGGCCGATGGGTTGCTTTAGAGAAAGCCGACCTCGTTGAGGCAGCGGCTGCCCTGGCCGAACGCGCCGACACAACAGAGCTAACAGGCGCCGAGATGCTCCGCCATGCGTTGGGGCTCGAAGGTAGCAGTGTCACCGGGGGAGTGACCCTCGCAGGAACTAGTTGGGCCAGCGACTTATTACGGGCCGCCGGAGGCGTCAATTCCGACCCCGATACCCAACCAGACGGCTTTTCAGGTGAGCTGCGCAGTTATCAAGCCGAAGCCGTTGGCTGGCTTGGATTTCTCGACGACGCGGGGTTAGGCGGTTGCCTAGCGCTGGATATGGGACTCGGCAAAACACCGACCATCTTGGCGCGAATGGCCGTGACCCCTGGAGAGACACCATCTCTCGTCATCGCTCCACCGGCAGTTGTTGGAAACTGGGCAGCGGAAGCGAAACGTTTTACACCGGACATCAAAGTCCTGGTACACCACGGACCGTCGCGCTCAGCTGGCCCTGAACTGGCGAGCAACCTAAGCGCAGCCGACCTCGTAATCACAACATACGGCACCGCTGTTCGCGACATAGACGAGCTCGCAAACACGAAATGGGACCGCGTCGTTCTAGATGAAGCCCAAGTAATTAAGAATCATCGAAGCGCAACTGCTAAGGAACTCCGAAAGCTAGATGCGAGGATCCGCCTAGCGCTAACAGGTACCCCAATCGAGAATGGTCTAGGCGACCTGTGGGCAATCATGGACTTCTGCAACCCAGGATTGGTCGGAGGTCGAACTTCCTTCATCAATCAGCTCAATCAAATGAACGAAACCGACGAGGTCGCTGAGTCGGCACTTCACGCACTCAACGGCGTCTTGGTATTCCGACGAACTAAAGCCGAACCTCTTATCGCTGCGGAACTACCCGATAGAATTGACGAGCTCGCCCAGTGCACAATGACACCCGAGCAAATCGGCCTCTATCAAGCCGTCCTCGACAAACTGGTGAGAGACACAGCGCAAAGCGACCAAAACACCAGCCAACAAAAAGGTCTAGTCCTAGCGGCCATCACTGCTCTAAAGCAAATCTGCAATCACCCGCTGAACTACGACAAGGAAGACAGCAATCTTGAACTCGAAGGTCGAAGCGGAAAGCTCACACGCCTAAATGAGATTATCGATGCCGTCTTTGCCGCCGACGAGAGAATCCTCATCTTTACGCACTTCGCTAGTTGGGGCGAGCGCCTCGCACAATACCTGTCAGACCGAACCGGACTAGGCATCGAGTGCTACCACGGCGGCCTTGCGCGAGGTGCACGTGATCGAATGGTTGACTCCTTTCAGAGCGGAGAAGGCGCCGGTGCGATGGTTCTATCCTTAAAGGCTGGCGGTACCGGCCTCAACCTGACGGCAGCCAGCCACGTAGTCCTCTATGACCGCTGGTGGAACCCTGCAGTAGAGGACCAAGCTCGAGACCGGGTATGGAGGATCGGGCAAACTAAAACCGTGATTTGCCATCGTTTGGTGTGCCCAGGAACCGTTGACGAACGTGTAGAGGAAGTCGTTCAAGGTAAACGTCGAATTGCCGACATGGTCCTTCCTAAATCCAGTTCCTTAGGTGACCTGGACACCGAACAATTACGCGCAGCCCTAGGCATCGACCCTGAAAGCCTGTTGGCTGCGGACCCGGACGACATCCTTGACGAATCCTTGATTGAAGTTGGCAAGTGACCAAGAAACGAAGACATTCCAGAACCCGGCGTCTGAGCGACTCGGGTTCACCGACAGAAACAGACAAAGCCACCAAAGAGTTCTGGCACGGGCCAGCAGCGTTACCTGATAGCCCCTCCAAAGTCCAAGTAGCGCAGGATGCCGCCGCTGTCATCCACAGCCTGGGTGAACCGCCGCTCAACGGGCAAGAAGAACTCGCAGAACACTATTTCGACGCGGTTTACCAACGGAGCGTCACCCTCGCATCGGCGCTCGCTGCGGCGGCCGAGCTAGTCGGCGATGACGAAGATGACCTGAGCAACTAACTCCGTCAATCTTGTGGTTCGAACCCAACTACTTTGCCACGATTAATACTTACCCAATCTCTCGCTTCAAGGTACGGCTTAAACGTTTGGTAGATGGCCTCCTCGTCTGATCCTGATTTGGGCCGCTGCATCTCGTAAAGGTGCGGGAATTCAAGCCAAGCTGTGACAGCATTCCAGAGACGCAAAGCTGCCTCGCCGCTCGGTGGGTCCAAAAGAACCGGGCCAAAAAATGCCTGTCCATCGGGGAAGAATAGGGTTGGCACTCCAAATCCACCTGTATTCACGACTCGATCGTGTTCTGCTTTAATCTCCTCATGCGTTGACAGATCATTTATCGACTCCTCAACGATCCCCGGATCTGCTCCAATTTGTTCCAAGAGGTGGCGAGCAACATCAGGGTTGTGTGGCCGGTTTCCATCAACATGCAAGGCTTTCCCTGCCAAGGCATACCACTGATCTAAGAGATCCATATCCAAGCGCCGCAAAATAACCCCTATGCGCATCATGGACCATCCGTAGCTCCACTCGCGTTCCCACGGATGCTTCTTCCCTTCTTTGAGATTTATTTCTTCAAGACTGAAAAACCTCCAGTTAACACTGAGATCAAGCTGATCCCGAACATCGCGCATCCACAGGGACGTCTGGTATGCCCAAGGGCACATGACATCAAAATGAAAATCGACTTCTTTGGGGGGCGCGTACACATCCACAGGCTCCTGCTTTCCTCGTAGCCGCTCCCTTAACAATATGTCCACCAGCGCCGCGACGCTCGATTTCTGGACTTGAGCCCTGACTTTCCGTTGGCACTTGAACTGCTCGACGGCTATAACAAAGACACATACACGAAGGGACTACGCATGGCTCAAATCACGATCGTCGGGGATGGACCTGGCGGACTTAGCGCAGCCTTATTTCTCGCTCGGTCCGATAACGAAGTAAGGGTGTACGGGACAGATGCAACAGTCATGCATTTCGCGTTCCTCAACAACTACTTGGGAATCGACGCGATCAGTGGCACAGATTTCCAAACAGTCGCCAAAAACCAAGTAAAGGATTCAGGAGCGACGCTCCTAGAACAGGAGGTCGAAAGCGTAACGATCGACTCGGGCGCGCTCACCGTCGTTACAGCTACAGGAGCCCACTCTCCAGATTTCCTGGTCCTGAGTGAAGGAAAGGCGATGCCTCTCGCTCAGTCTCTGGGAATCCAAATTCTAGCTGGAGAGGACGAGATGGTCCCCGTTGACCAAAACGGCCGGACGTCAATAGCGAACGTCTACGTAATCGGGCGAAGCGCTCGCCCGACCCGAAGCCAAGCCATTATTTCTGCTGGAGATGGCGCCGCAACAGCGTTAGACATCCTCTCCAAAATTGAGGGACGCGAAGTACAAGATTGGGATTCCCCACCCAAAGCATGACGGGGGAGTGAGGCTTAACCGCGCCCGTGGCGGAGTAATTTTCCGGGAGTCGCCCCAGTGCATTCCCCAGATACAAAAGTGGTCTCACCGTTCACGATTATTCGGTCATAGCCCGCAGCACGCTGCACACGTCGCCACTCGCCGCCCGGGAGGTCGTACTCAACATCCCCAATCCAGTTCGGGAGGATCTCTAGCTCTTCCATGTCGTACACAAGCACATCCGCTGCCGCTCCTTCACGCAGAGTTCCGCGATCCCGGAAGCCGGCAGCATGAGCAGGCAGATTGGATAACCGGTAGTGAGCCTCTTCCAACGTCACAACGCCCTCATCGCGAACCAACCAAGTCAGGAAATCAGTTGTATAAGCGCCACCTGTAAAGAATTTTGTATGTGCCCCGCCGTCCGAGACGCCAGGAATCGCGTAGGGCGACTCCGTCATCATCTCAGCCATGAACTCGGCGTTTGAACCCTTGTCAGGTCCCAAAAATTCAACGTTTAGGTCGCCTCGTAACGACAAGTCAAGCATTACTTCGATGTGATGCTTGCCTTCGGCCTCCGCTATTTCCCCAACAGACTTACCGACATACTCCTGGAGATCCGCTTGTCTGTTCACTCCCTGGACTACAAGGCTGCGCGGGTTGCCGCCGACCCCAGCCTGAATCACCTGCAGGCGGCGATCAGCTTCCTCAGCTTCTTCCACCAAAGCAAGACGCAATTCAGGATCTTGCATCTTGGTGATCTTCTCTTCCTTTGAACCGGTCGTTACCGCCCGCCACGCGGGGGAGGCGTCGTATAGGTTCCAATGTTCCAAAGTAAAAGCGAACCCAGCGCGGCCAGTCCCGCATTGCGCATAGATGGGTAAACCCTTTTCGCGGCAACCCTCAATCCACCTCAAGGGACGTCGATGGACCTCAGGGTCCTGACGAGCGGGGGCAACCACATTGTGGAGAAGTGGCCGTTGAGCGACAGCGGCGAGCTCTTCAAGGAACGCTATGTCGCCACGAATATCGCCTGTTCCTTGAGTTATCTGGATAAAACCTTCATCGCGATCAGCCAACACCTGGGCCAGGTTAAAGATGTCCTCATCACACATAATGTCGGTCACCATAGGGCTGCCATCAAAATCCGCTTGAACACTGTCCGGGCCTAAACGCTGGATTGAAAAGCCACATAAGCCAGCGTCCATTCCCTCATGCAGGAGCCGGGCCATCTCCTTACGCTCAACGTCAGATGCCGGAGTGCCAGCCTTAGCCTTTTCAAGGCCCATGACGTAGGTCATCAGAGAAGCCGTAGGCATGTACTGGATGACGTTGACACCCTTTGGAGCTCGATCTAGGGAATCGAGATATTCTGGGATTGTTTCCCAATCCCATTCCATCCCCTGCTTCATCGACTCGAATGGGATCGCCTCTGTACGAGTCATAGTCAGCATCGAACGCTCACGAAAGTCCTCAGCCACAGGAGCGAACCCAAAACCGCAATTCCCGAGAACCACCGAAGTCACTCCGTGGTACCCAGAAATCGTGCACCACGGATCCCAGCGAATTTGGGCATCGTAATGGGTATGAAGGTCGACGAACCCGGGCGCGACGATCTTGCCGGTAGCGTCCACGACCTCTTCAGCCACGCCGTCTGCGCGACCGCCAATCTTCGAAATGTAACCATCCTTGATCCATAAATCCCCTTTAAATCGCGGAACTCGAGTTCCGTCGACAATCGTTCCACCAGCGATGTGAATGTCATATTCAGCCATGCATGCCCCCTTAGCGCTCAGCTTTCCCGAGGAGAACCCCCAAGCTGCTCAACTCCTAGCGTAATCATCTGACAACATCGGTGCGTGCAACCTGATAATCCGAACCCTCAACCCGCCTTTCGGGATGCTGTTCACGAGGTACTTGAATCGATCGGACCTGGAGAAGTGTTGAGTTACGGAGAAGTCGCCGAGGAGGCCGGCTTTCCTCGGAGTGCACGAGCAGTTGGCCGATTTCTACGGGACAACAGCGGATACCCGTGGTGGCGGATCGTCACAGCAAATGGCCGCTTGGTGCCGGGAAGCGAGTCTCGACAAGCCGCTCTGCTCGAATCCGAAGGTATAAAAATCACAAACGGACACGTCGCTGACATGAACAGAAACCATCAATAACCATGCCCATGGCGCCTAAGTACGTAAGATCATGGCGTGGCCCGACCCAAAAAAGCTAAACCCAGTCGAAAACCAAAGCGAGACAAGCTTCAAGCCTTGCCCGAACACGTGAAACAAGCGATCGAAGCCAAGCAGTCGCAAAATAACGGCAAGCAAACCGCCGGTCGCTCCGCCGGAAGAAACACGGGCTACGGCGGCGGCGCAGCGAAAAGAACCGGGGGCCGAGACCGCTAAATAAGCCAAAGGGGGCGTGGAGGCCTATTTTCGAGCGCCGACCAACCAATTACACTACGTTACATAATGTAGCTTATGTGCGTTTCCCTTAAATGTCGAGGGCATGGCCGTAATCCTTGCTGTGCTTAACGATGAAGTCTTTACGGGGTTCAACTGGGGCGCCCATCATCACCGTGAACGCCCTTTCTGCCTTTTTGGCGTCGTCCAAAGTTATGCGCCGGAGAACCCGTGTCTCTGGATTCAACGTCGTTTCCAACAGCTCATCGTCATCCATTTCACCCAATCCTTTGAAGCGCGTAACGCGGTAACGCCTGCCTTTGCCTGTCAGGTCGCTCACACGTTGATCTAATTCTTGCTCGGAATAGACGAATTCTTTGTCTTGGCCTAACACCAAGGCATGAGTCGGCGGTTGAGCCGCGTAGACGTGACCATTTTCAAGCAGCGGCCTCATGTAGTGATAGATCAGGGTCAGTACCAGACATCTGATATGGCTGCCGTCGACGTCGGCGTCGGCTAGAAGGATGATCCGGTCATACCGACGAGACGACAAATCGAACTCTGATCCTGAACCGGCACCTACGGCCGTAAAGAGCGCTGTTGCCTCGGCGTTATCTAGGACGGCTTTCTTGGTCCCCTTGCCTGCGTTGACTACTTTGCCTCGAAGCGGGAGGACTGCTTGCCACGCACTATCGCGGGCTCGTTTCGCTGGTCCCGCCGCCGAGTCGCCTTCAACGATTAGCAACTCCCCATCTGGATGAAGCCGACAATCTGAAAGCTTGTCTGGAAGACCGTTGTTACCAAGTTGCGCGGCCTTTCGTCGGTTGTCAAGGGCTTGTTTTGTACTGACCCTATTAACGATGGCCTCTGTCACTTTGTCCAAGATTGCCTTGACGTGAATCTTTTTGGACCCCTTGGCAGTCCCATCGAACCAAGCCTTAAGGCCATCACGCGTAATCGCGCCAACAATCTTTTGAACCTCCGGGGTGCCTAACTCCCGTTTGGTTTGACCGCGGAACTGCGGCTCAGGAAAGATAACTCGCACTACCGCAATTAGCCCTTCCTGGGCATCCTCCTTTTGGACTTTGGCTTCCTCTTTAAGTTTGCGGAGCTTACGGGGGTCAGCTGCGGTCAGCGCTTGGTTCGCAGCGGTCGTCAGAGATCGCTCAAAGCCAGCGACGTGGGTGCCGCCGTCGGGTGTAGGGATTGTGTTAACAAAGCTAACGATTCTACTTTCGTAGTTCTGAACCCACTTCAGTGCGATGTCCACCTCACATTCTCGGGTCACTTCAGTCAGTTTGCCGTCAACGGGAACCTTTTCTAGAAATTCACCCGTGCCCTCAACTCGGACAAGACCGGTTACTGGTTGATGGTCACCTGCTAGGAAGTCAACGTAGTCCGCTAGGCCACCCTTCGAGACAAATTCCTCCGCTGGGCGTTTGGACCCTTTACGTTTGTCAGCTAGTCGAATCTTGAGACCGGGAACAAGAAAACAGATCTGCCCCAGGCGTTCGCGGACTTCTTCGTAGTTGATCTCGGCGTCTGGATCAAAGATGTCTCTGTCGGGCCAAAACCGGACGCGCGTTCCAGTTCGACCTGACGGCACCTTGCCCACCCGCTTGAGCCCGTGACCAGCGGTGAACCGGCCGTTGCTCGCCATTTGGCCGGCGACTTGATCTTTGAATGAAAGCCTATGAGTAGAGCTTTTGCGATCGACTTCGACCTCCATGCGGCCCGACAAAGCGTTGACTACAGAGGCTCCTACCCCATGAAGTCCGCCGGATGCTCCGTATGCTCCGTTACCAAATTTTCCGCCGGCATGAAGCTCAGTGAAGACGACCTCCAGAGCTGTGATGTTGCCATCTTTTTCTTCGATTGGGATGCCCCGCCCATCATCTGTGACCTCGTAGGAACCGTCTGAGTGGAACATAACCTCCACGATTTTTGCATGGCCGGCAGCGGCCTCATCGATGCCGTTGTCAATGATTTCCCACAAGAGGTGAGATAGGCCGGCGGAACCCGTTCCACCTATGTACATCCCAGGGCGTTTCCGCACCGCTTCGAGGCCTTCGAGTACCTCAATGTGCTCGGCGTTGTAGCCCCCAGCGTCCTCGTTCGCTTTGTTCCGTTTAGTCCCGGCGGCCATTACAAGCGGTACTCCCCTATTAACATGACGCGGTCCTCAGAGGTACTGGTCATTCCGTCCCGGCGGGTGAGCTCCAAAGATAAGGGAACCGGCGCGCCCGCAGGTTTTTTCTCATCGCCTGCGTCTGCCACAATGGCAGCGAGTTGATGACTTCTACCTACCCAGCCAAACGATGCGGTGGTTTCAAAATCACGCCATTTGACTGTCCGTACGCCGCCTGTTGCTCGACCCTTGGCCGGGATCTCAGCTACATCAGTGGCCTTAATCGCTCCTTCGTCGCTGATCACCACGACAGCAGCTCCGAATTCGACGATACCTGCGGCCATCACGTTGGAACCCGGCTTTAATTTCATTCCTGCCACTCCCCCAGCCCCCGGTCCCTGAAGCGAGATTCCGTTGGCGGCGGTTCGCAAGGCCTGTCCATCGGAGGCGACCATGACAATTTCGCTGTCTTCACTCGCGACAAACGCCGATGCGACTCGGTCGTCGCCCTTCAGGTTGATTGCAGAACTACCTGACCTCAGCCGCTTGAGAGCATCGGCCTCCAACCTTTTGGCGACTCCATTCCGAGTGATCAAAATAACTGGGTCCGAGCCATCGCCGAATAGGCCAACAACTTTTTCGCCACGACTCAGCGAGAACATTTCGGTCACCGAGGCCCCACGGCTACCTCTCACCATTTCAGGTATTTCGCGAGCGCGAACCGACAGGACACGGCCTTGGTCTGTCACCGCAGATATCACAGAAAAGCCAGAAGTCTCTAGGCTCCTAGCGATCACGTCGTGACGGCCTGGCTTCGCTGTGAACTCTTCATTTGGCGATCTGCGGCCAAGGAGCCCAGAGGTAGACAACGTCACCAAAGTGGGTTGATCGGAGAGCTCCTCAAGGTTGGAGTTATCGTCCTCTGGTGCGTCATCTTCGATGGTGACTAAGTCGGAGGCGCTTGTCACTTTGCTTCGCCTCGGGACCGCAAACTGCCGGACAAGTTCACGTAGCTCATCTCGAACAGTGTTTCTTTGCTTTGTTTCCGATGAGAGAAGTTTCTTAAGATTAGTTATGTCGGCTTGCACCTCCGCAAGCTCAGCGCGCAACTTATCGACCTCAAGTGCAGTTAAGCGCCGAAGTTGCATGTCGAGGATATGAGTGGCTTGCGTATCACTCAAATCCAGGTCTTTGATCAGGCGTGCCTTGGCCTTCGCCGCGTCTTTTGATCCGCGGATGATGGAAATCACTTGTTCAATGTTGTCAAGAGCTAGCAGGAGCCCTAAGAGAATATGCTCGCGCTCTTCGGCCCGGGCAAGGCGGTAACTAGCTCTTCTCACCACTACATCAAGACGGTGATTTATGTAGTACTGACATAAGTCACGCAACCCGAGCGTCGTAGGGACACCGTCGACCAGTGCGACATTGTTGATACCGAAACTTTCCTCTAAAGGCGTCAACCTGTAAAGCCGCTCAAGCAACGAATGAGGACCGACACCTGACTTGCACTCGATCACTAGGCGGAGGCCATGGTGTCGGTCAGAGAGATCCACAACGGCGGCTACACCTTCTAGTTTCCCAGCCCCAATGAGCTCCCGTATCTTCGCTTGGACCCGTTCGGGGCCTACTGCGTAGGGGAGCTCGGTCACCACAATGCCTTGTCGCCGCGCAGTGATGTTCTCGATCTCTGCCCTCGCTCGAACACGTATCGTGCCCCGGCCGGTTTCGTAGGCTTCGCGCAACGAGCCGTCATCAACTATCACTCCACCTGTCGGAAAGTCCGGGCCCTCAACGTGCGCCATAAGGTCATCAACCGTAGGTTTGGGTCGACGCTTCACTAATACGTGTTCGATCGCGGCGCCAATCTCAGCGAGGTTGTGGGGCGGCATATTGGTTGCCATACCAACGGCAATACCTGAGGCTCCATTTACCAAAAGGTTAGGAAGGGCGCCCGGTAGACAAATCGGCTCATCGCGCTCACCATCAAAATTAGGGACGAAATCGACTGTGTCTTCATCGAGATCCTCGACAATCGTCATTGCAGCAGCAGTTAATCGAGCTTCGGTATAACGGTATGCAGCTGGTGGGTCATCCAAGCTTCCGAAATTGCCTTTGGGGTCTACAAAGGGCACAGACATAGAAAAAGATTGACCCATCCGCACCATGGCTTCGTAGATCGCGCCGTCACCATGGGGGTGGTACTTTCCCATTACTTCGCCGACAACCCCTGCAGATTTACGGAATGGGGTTCCGGGCCTCAATCCCAGATCCGACATCACATAAAGAATCCTTCTCTGGACCGGCTTGAGACCGTCGCGAACGTCCGGGATTGCTCGGCTGGTGGTAACCGAGAGGGCGTATGGCATAAATGAGTCGCGCATCTCATCGTCGACAGGAATATCAACGATTTCTCGGGCGATTTGTTCAGGTACCTTCGCTTTTGCCATGTCTTTCCTGGGGATTTCGTCCGTCAAGCCGAGGGTAGGACGGTTCGACGCTCTAATCGGGTCAATTCCATACAAAAAGCTGTTCACCCAGATGTACTGAAATCCACTCTTATTTCGGTAACGTTTATCTCTGTACTAAGGGACCAGCGAGGGGGCCACTACTCCCCTGTCGCCTCCCGCCCGACTAGCCGGAAAGCCCGGAGCAACGATGAGCCGACGTATCGAAGTTGAGCTGACCAGTCAGCGAGACGATGGAACCTGGACCTGGCGAGCCGCCGGCGCCAAACAACCTAAAGGAACCCTTGAGGGAGCGCTGCTGTACGCCGGCGCTGCAGTGGGTGACGTGTGTCGAGCTGAGGCCGACTTTGAGATAGACGGCATCTTCGTTACCGCCGTGTTGCCCCCAAAGGGTCGAAGCGGACGTCCCGCCGATGAACGTATACAAATCCTTGGAACGGGCAAAGAAGTTGATGGAGTAACCACGCAACTCGCGCGCAAGGGACGATCCGACCGTCGAAAGGGCGGAGGTCAACGCGATAACTCCGGTAAGGCCAAAAAGCCAAGGAGCGAGAAGCGCGACGACGGCAAACGGAAACAGCGCAAACCAAAGGTCGAAGCTCCTACGCGACCTAAGGCGAAGAAACTCAAACCAGGTCGCGTCCACCGGAAGGCTTTTATCGACGGGCTGCCAGAGGAGCAAAGAATTATCGCTGATCAGGTGTCGCGTGGCGGTATTGCTGCGGTTCGAAAGGAAATCGATAACCAGAATGAACGTGCCTCTCAGGAAGGCAACGATGCTGTGCGCGCTGAGGCTTTAATCACTTTGGCTGAATCCCTGCTCCCTCAACTCAAGGTCGCCGAATGGCGAGACCGCGCGGATGCCGCTATGGCAAATATCTCTGATGTCGACATTCGGGATTTGCGGACGGTTCTAGTAGCTGCCGAAGACTCAGCTCGTGACGAAGAGAGTCGAGAGTTAGCCGAAGCGATCCGTTCGGGACTGAACCAACGTGTCGAAAAGGCTCAACTGGAATGGCAGGACGAGATCCGCGAAGCGTTGAAGGATGAACGCGTAGTCCGAGCCCTGAGGCTTAGTTCGCGACCACCAAAGGCCGGTAGCCCGCTCCCTCCTGACATTGCGGAAACGCTCACGACTCAAGCCAACGAGGCCTTAGGTGGAGATGTAAGCCAGCAAAGACTAGGGATCGTCCTAGAAGCCATTGCTTTCTCGCCTATCCGACCATACGTAGCGCTTGCTCAGACGCCAGCCGAACCGGGCAAAGAATTGCTAGAAGTGATCACCAAGATTTCAGACCGCATCCCCGATATCGCCAAACAGTTTGGAATTGAGCCAGTAAAGCGGACGCGAGGCAAACGAGGTAAGTCAAAACCGCGCCCCAAAGGACCCGAACAGGCTACGACTGGGGGTGAAACTGCCGAGGAGGCCTCTAAGGCCGCGACGCAGGACCCCAATGACAGCGAAGCAGGCGCGCAACCGGAGGAACGCCCGACGGAGAGTGATATCGAGGTCGTTGAGACCGAGCAAACGGAAGCTCAGGTAAAGTCGGACCCAGAGCAGCAAGCCGAAGTAGATAGCCCATCTTCATCGGATGCAGCGTCGGTCGATAGCAGCACCAAAGAGCCGCCGCCTGAGTAAGGGAGTTTGTTCGTTGGTTGTCACCTATGAAAAAAAAGGAAATATTGCTGTCTTCACGTTGAATCGCCCGGAGGCCCGAAATGCAATAAGTCATGAGGTTTCCTCCGAACTTGAAAAGCATTTGGAAGAATTCGAGTCTGACGACGACGCCTGGGTGGCGATTCTTGCGGCAAATGGGTCTGTCTTCAGTGCAGGCGCAGACTTGAAATCAGTCAGCAGCGGAAAGCGGATCGAAACCGAAAAGGGCGGGTTTGCGGGTCTGGTGCGGTATCCCCGGACTAAGCCGCTAATAGCGGCAGTTGACGGCCCAGCGCTCGCAGGGGGTTTGGAGATCGTATTGGCGTGCGATCTTGTCGTTGCTTCAACGGCGGCGACCTTCGGTATACCCGAGGTGAAACGCAGCTTGATCGCAGGGGCTGGCGGTCTATTCCGCTTGCCGGCATCAATAGCCCGGAATGTCGCAATGGAGCTGGCATTAACCGGAGATCCGATAACTGCTGAACGAGCTTTTCAACTGGGCCTTGTGAATACACTCTGTCAGCCGGGGTCGGTCATTGAAAACGCCACTGAACTTGCCGGTCGTATTGTGGTGAACGCTCCGATTGCTGTGCGAGAAAGTCGCAAGGTAGTCCTCGAGACGCATGGGTGTTCTGATGACGATGGATGGGACATCACGAAAGAGCACTTTCGTGTCGTCCTTAAGACTGAGGACTTCAATGAAGGGCCACTTGCCTTCGTCGAAAAGCGCGACCCTGTGTGGAAGGGACGCTAAAACTCCAAGAGTTTATGGTGGCTCAAAAATTCAATCAGCCCGGGGCTCAGATCTAGATCGTTCAGTTGGCTCCGCGAGACGAAAATTAGTTCTGTCGCGTCGTCTCCCGGCCGCGCTTTTTCCAGGTTTAGGGCCTCTATCTCGAAATCGGCGATCAAGTACCGGCGATTTTCAGCTTCCCGCTCAACCCACCCAATGAATTCACCGCACGAGGCTTCCAAAGCAGTCTCTTCTCTTACTTCGCGCTCGACGGCGGCTTGCCAGCTCTCCCCCGGTTCGACTCGACCCCCGGGCAGCGACCAAAGGTTCTGGGCCGGTGGATTCTTTCTCCGGATCAAGAGCAGTTTTTCGTCTGCAACCAGGACGGCCCCGACACAGCACACAGGGGCCGCAGTAGGTGTCACCTTATTGACGGTCCAAGGGGTGATGCACAGTTAAAAGACGAGCTTTGAAACCAAAGGTTTCGAAAAAGTTCTTCGTAGCTCTATTGCCCGGCAACGCCAACGAGTCAATACCAATGCAATTTCGCTCCTTACACCATTCGATGACTGCATTTATTAGAGCTTCACCGACACCAACCTCGCGAGCTTCTGGCTCCACCCACAAGTCGGAGACCGTTCCAAGCACTTCCCCAGTGCGCAGAAGACTCACCGAGGTGACTGCATATCCCACCGGTACTTCGTTGATCACTCCTAGCCAAATACTCTGATCAGGATTATTGAAGTCGGCTTCGAGGCTTGCCCTAAACGGAGGATTCCGGGTTTCTCTCTTGCTCCAGATCGCTCCGCCTCTATTGTCAACCTGCTCCGCCACAGCCTGACTAGCAAACTGTTCCAGTACTCCTAGATCAGCCAGCGTCGCTAACCGGACTCCTTCTGTCATTTTGCAGACCGTCGCGCATCTAGAGCTTTTTCGGCCTGCAACCGTCCATCTTCGCCAGCCGTCAGATCGATATAGCTAAACATCTCGGCGACAGCCAAGTGGCCAGCCTTGGAGGCTATTTGTTCGTACATGGCCTGCGCTACGCGCCGGTAGTTCGGATGCCCCTGCGGCTGACTGCGCAGCTCAATCATATGTAAGGCTTCTCTCGCATTAAACTGCATGACGTAGCGCACCTTGTAGGCCATCGCCACCGCGTAAGAGGCTTGTTCTGGAAAGTCGCTTAGGAGCAGGTCATAGAGCGCTGCAGATCGCTCCATTACTCCTTCGTAGCGATCGGCTAATCCGGCGCTGACAACAGCTTCGGGCACGTCATATCCGTGATGCGGGCCTAGTGCCTGCCACTCGATCGTGAGAAGACGGTGACGTTGCATATCTCGAAAGCCGCCGTAGTCACCGAGGATGTCGAAGCGGTAATCAAGACGCTCGAGAGCCCTTCCAGGACGGTGGCGGCGGTTAGCTCGCTCGCCGACGTACCGGCGGACGAGGTCGAGGCGCTCCTCGGACGTCAGACGATCGACCACATCAATCAGCTGGGTTTCTGGCAGGCGACTATAGGGGTACATCATCGCGGCCAACATCTTTCGTTCTCCGTCCGGATCCCAATCGATGAGGTCCACTTCTTCTGCCGCTTCTGGCGCTGTACCGCCCAAGAGATTTTCAGCGAACTCCTTCATAGCTACCGAATTCGACTCCAAGTAATGCGACCAAGCAATGCCTCGATCTTCAACATCGACCCGACGCAGAAATGATGGAATAACTTTCCGTAATTCGGTCAGCATCAAATCCGCGTAAGAGCGGGCTTCTGGCAGGGAATGTGCCCTCATGCGTAAAAGAAGGGCTTCGTAGGCTTGCCCTGTGCCATATATGCCCACATTTGAAAGACTTGCGGCGGGAAGAAGACCTCGCACCGAGTCGAAGGCCTTAGCTCGAATGGTCTGCCGGTACGCCAAATCGCCAATGTCGCTTCCCTGCGCATGTTGTGCTTTATAGAACTCCTGAAGCTGCGGCACCATTTCGGCGTATGTATCGAAAATCCTGTCGAGCTCGCCCACATACTTTGTACCCAAATCTGATGCCAAGACATCGGGGTCGCGGTGGTAACGGTACCGACCATCTATACGTGTGTCGTAACTGAGGTAGCGTGTTGACTGCTCAAGATAGGACATGAGCCGGCCCCATTCGAGCACTTTGGTTAGGAGATTCGAGGCTTGTTCACACGCGAGATGAACCCCTCCAAGCTGGGCAACCGAATCGTCTCCGTATTCGACGAAAACCCGTTGGTAAAGCTCTTCAGCCTTCGCTAACCCGATTGTTGCATCGATGGAGTGGTCACCGGAAACATCAAGGTCCTCGACAAACTCATCAAGGAAAAGACGACGGAGGCTTTTGTGTGTCCTGCTGTAGCGCGCGAAAAGAGCCCCTTTTACAACCTCAGGTAAGTTCACCAAGGCGAAAACAGGTTGATCCAAGTTGGTGAAGTACCGACGAAGAATGTCTTCTTCGGCATCCGTGAATTGTTCGATGGCGTAGTTGTTCAAGGTGAAACTCAAACTAGTGGGCACGAAATGACCGATTGTCCGGTCCGCCTTGATCGTAGGTCGTTCCGAGACCTCAGTCGCGTACCCTCGCGCTCACTTTGTATTAATAAATTATCGATAATGCATCGGGTACGACCCTTAGCGAGAACTGCTGACATCGGTCTTCTGCTACGCCATCCACAGCTACTCGCACCGGCCGGTCGAATTCGCGGTTGAGTTCCCTGATGCGCCGAACCGTCAGCGCTGAGTTGGGTAGGTGGTCGCCGGTTAAAAGACGTCTCCGAATGAGGAAGCGCTGACGGATTGGCAGGTCGCCTTCGACTAAATCGAGTCGTCCATCATTGGGATGTGCCTTTGGTGCAACTCTCCAAGGCCCCCGCCACTCCGAATTCATCACGGCGATCACCGGGCCTCGCCACCAGTTCTTAAAGGCGAATATGTGGGCTAATCCTAGACACAGACGGCCGTCTAGCCGGCACTCCATCAGATCAACTGATACTTCGCGGGCTTGACCGCTGTTGATCCGCTCCAATCCCCCGGGGGGTGCACCGAGAGCCTTCCAAAGGTCGCCCCCTGTCACCCCAATTCTGGTGCCGACTCCGGAGATCTTCCATCGAGATTCCAAGGAAGTCCTTAACTCGGCGTTACTTGAGGCGACGACGTCGACAGACCCTGGAGGAGCCGGGCCACCCCAGTCTTGTCCGCGCTCAATCGTCATTAGGGGCGTCCAGAGTCGCTTCACCGTCCTGAACCCTCGCTGCCGCAGACACGAGTCCCCTATCCAAGAGACGCCCCGCTTCTTTCGCCGATTTCTTGAGTTCCAGAGAGGGGCTGCAGTCAGCTAGTTGACCTAAGAGGTCTACGACCTGTCTGATATTTCGCACGAAATCCCCAGCGGGCGTGTCATCGTCGAGAACGTCACTCAATTCGTGCCCTGACGCCCATCCGTGTACCTGGCCAAAAATCGTTGGGTCCGGTGCCCTGGTTTCAGGTAGGCCCCGTTTGGCCTCCTCAGCGCGGATCTGGCGACTGTAGGCCATGATCCTTTCAGCCTTCTTTTTCGTGGTCTGATTAGGAAACCACGGTGGTGGCGGATCAAGTCGGCTTCTATGTTCGTATGTCAGCACTGAGACCAGCGCCGCCAACTCTGCTGCGGTGACGTCTTCGAGAACGCCTTCGTCGATGCAGAGGGCCGTGAGCAAGTCCATTTCGTGAAAGATGTTTTGAAGCGTTTCTCCTCGGTCGCTCAAGCGCCAAGATTCTGCGAATCCGAAGGATTCCATGATCTCTTCAATCGCCACCAAGGACCGGCCCAGGCCCCCCTCGGCTACAGAAATTTGCTCTCGCAGCGCGGCTATCCGCGACTCAGCCGACGCGACGCGCCGTTCTGCTTTCATTCGCTCAGACCGGAGGTCGCGATCTGGGTAACGGACTTCCAACACATGGCCCAGTTCCGTCAACTCTTGCTTAAGGAGCTTCGCTGAGGTTCGTTGATACTCCCGCCGATTTGGAGCGTATGGCTTCGGTAATTCCACGGTTGCTAGGAGCTCGGGTGCGGAATCAAAGTCAGTTGTCGTCAACATCATCACCTTGCCACGCGGGGTAACGACCCGCACTCGGCTCTCTCCGCCCCGCCGACTTGTAGTGCCTAAGATCAAAAGATATTGCTTATCGTTACCGTGGAGCCGAGTTATCACTGCACCGGGTCGAAGGCCAGCAAGTGTCGCCGAGACATCATCGGCGAATTTTGGTTGGGTTACAGGGGACTTCGTCCCCGTGCCCCCGAGTCGTTTGAGTTCTGACTGGGAGGTTTTTAGAGATCCTTTCGCCTTTTCTAGTTCTGTCGTAAGGCGTACCACGTTTCCATTTGAGCGGTACTGAGCGAACGACCGTTGGAGGAGGTTTATAGCCTCACTTCGTTCGGCTCGCGACATTAGGTTTGCCGCCATGTTGTACGTAGGGCGAAACGCAGATTCCAGTATGAAGTCGTTGCTCCTGGCGAGTTCAGTCAACTGGCTGAATGATTCGTAAGGACTCCACAGCGCGTAGGCGTGTCCGGTCGAATCAATGCCTCTGCGTCCCGCTCGGCCAGTCAGTTGCGTGTACTCACCCGCCGTCAGGACGACATGGCCTTCTCCTCTAAAGCGGCTTAATTGCTCTATCACCACGGATTTCGCTGGCAGGTTAACCCCCATAGCCAACGTTTCTGTTGCAAATACGACCTTTAAGAGACCAGCCGTGAAGCAGTCTTCAACAGCTTCTTTAAAGGGTGTGACCATACCCGCGTGATGAGCTGCCACTCCCGATCGCAACCCTTGAAGCCAGCCATCGAAGTTAAGAAGTTCTAAGTCCTTCTGGGAGATCTCATCCACATGTTGTTCGACAATTAAGTCCACGCGGGCCTTCTCCCGACCATCAAGAAAGTCGACACTGTAATCAAGGCACCCCTGAACCGCGTCATCACAACCCTGCCGCGAAAACACGAAGAAGATTGCCGGGAGACGATCGCTTTGATCTAGGTGGCTGATGACCTCGCTCCTGCGTGGACGACCGACCGCACCTCCTCGCTTCTGAGGTTCCCTGGTTCTTTGGCCGCTCATCTTTCCTAGATATCGTTCCACCTCGATATTGCTCTCGCCATAACGGAGCGTTCTGAACTCCTGAAGTCTTCTGTGTCGCTTATCGAATACGAGAAAATGGTCGTGAAGTTCTACCGGCCTCGTCGTCTCAATGACCGCTTCACAACCTCCGTGGACTTCTCGAATCCACCCGGCAACCTCGTCAGCGTTGCTCACAGTCGCTGAAAGACAAACCAACTTCGCTGCAGGGGGTAGCTGCATTATCACTTCTTCCCAGACCGGGCCTCGATACGGATCTTGGAGGAAGTGGACCTCATCGAGGACTACTAAGCCAAGGTTAAGTAACGCTGGACTATCGGCATAGATCATGTTCCTCAGAACTTCGGTAGTCATCACGACCACCGGAGCTTCAGGACGTATCGCGTTGTCGCCAGTTAGCAATCCGACGCGTTCTTTACCGAGCCACCTCGATAGGTCCTTAAACTTTTGGTTAGAAAGTGCTTTTATCGGCGTCGTGTAAACAACAGTTTTACCGTCTTGCAGTGCCTGAGCAATACCGTATTCAGCAACCAACGTCTTACCTGAGGAGGTAGGTGCCGCCACAAGCACCGAGGACCCGCCATCGAGAACAGCGAAGCTTTGTAGCTGGTATTCGTCAGGTGTTATCCCTCGATCGCTGAACAAAGCCGGACCAGGTTCATTGGATTCATCAAACATCAACTCTTCAACTCCGCATTCCGACGTTTGGCGCGCTGAAGCATAAAGCCGACCAGGATCGAAAGCTCAAAGAAGATGTACATGGGCAGAGACAGGGCAGCTAGGGAGACAGGGTCTCCGGAAGGCGTAATCACCGCTGCCACGACAACAATCCCTACAATCGAGTAACGGCGGTAGCGGCTTAGTTGCCGGGGCGTAACCACGCCCGCCATCTGGAGGAAAACCAGCAAGATCGGGAATTCGAATCCCACCCCAAAGGCGATCATCATGTAGGTAATCAGCCCCAGATAGGCGCCCGGGGAAAAGAGAGGGTCAACGGCGTCTCCCCCGAAGGAAATCAGGAATTCAAGGGCACGCTCAAAGGTCGCATAGGCAACGAGAGCACCGCAGCTAAAAAGAAGAAGCCCGCTTAATACAAACGGGACGGCGTAACGTTTTTCTCGCCGATCCAGAGCCGGTGTGACAAATCTCCAAAGATTCCAAAGCAGAAGCGGCATAGATAAAACGATGCCCACATAGATTGCGACCCGTATCCGAGTCTTGAAGCCGTCTAGAGGTTCTGTAATAACTAGGGTGCAAGCCCGGTCAATTCCCTGACTATCAAGAACCCGACAGTAAGGAGGTAAGAAAATGTTGTCGAGTAGCCAGTTGTAGAGGAAGAGACCAAGCACTGACGTCAAGCCGATAGCAAGCAGGCTTACTATCAGCCGCACTCGAAGCTCCGCCACGTGGTCCCAAAACGTCAGCGGCTGAGCCGGGCGCCGTTTCTTAAACCTCATTCTGACTCTCTGGCCTTCTGCTTCTCCGACTCTAGATCTCCAGTTTCCTGGACTTGACGTTGAAGCTCAACATCATGTGAATCCTCGACAGCCCTATCAACGACTGACGACACCTCGGCCCTGAGCTCGGAACTGTGCCTCCGTAATTCGCTGAGGCCCTTTGCTGCTTTCCTTACGGCGACAGGAAGCTGTTTGGGTCCAAGCGTTATCAGGGCTACCAGGCTGATGATCAGTATCTCGTTGGGAGTGAGATTCACACCCAAGAGGCTATGTCCTGCGACGAGCGAGGAGACGACTTAATAATCGGGTGGCCAAAATACGCCTCACTCTGAACTGTTTAAGGCGGTGGAGATGAAGATCGGCCCGGGCAACCTGTCGTTCCACGCCACCCAACGCTTTCGACACTTCCTCAAGAGCCTCGGAGGTTTGTTGCGCCTCGCTCTTCATTCTGATGGTCAACCGCCATAACAGAAGCGCCAAGAATCCGAAGGTCGCTGCGCCCAGTAAACAGAATGCAAGCACGACAGTACGTTAGATGGATTCTTGCGCGTTGCAGGACTGATGGAGAAAGATGCTTGGGTGCAACAACGTCTTCCCTCGCTTAGGAGCCCCGCGGTTCTTTTCGCACATCGCGGTGCACGCGCCCACGCTCAGGAAAATACCCTGGACGCCTTTGAACTAGCACTGCGCCTTGGGGCTACCGGACTCGAGACCGATGTATGGCTTACTGGCGACGGTGTCCCTGTGTTGGACCATGACGGAATCGTGCGCAGAGGGATACGGCGACGAGTTTTATCCACCGAAGTTCGAGAGGCCCTTCCATCTCATATTCCTTCTCTTGATGATCTCTACAGAACCTGCGGAACTAATTTTGAGTTGTCCATCGACATTAAAGATGATGCGGCCTTTGATGCAGTGGTTTCTGTCGCTCGCGAATACGGAGCTGAGGCGAGATTGTGGTTGTGTCACCCTAATTGGGAGCTGCTCGCCGAGGTGCGGTCAAAGACAAGTGCTCGGTTAGTTGACTCAACACGGTTAAAGAGAATGAAAGATGGGCCGGAGCGCCGTGCTGCTGAATTGGCGGCTGCGGGCATTGATGCTGTGAATCTCCACCACAGCGACTGGAGCGGGGGCTTGACGACACTGTTTCACCGCTTCAGCCGGTATTGCATAGCTTGGGATGCGCAGCACGTCCGAATTATCAGAGACCTACTCCGTATGGGAATTGATGGCGTTCACAGCGACCACGTAGATCGACTCCAGACAGGATTTAGTGAAGCTAAGTGACCCTCAAGGACGCCCGAAATCTCCGAACGGCCAGATGCGGATAAAGACCTCCCCGACTAAAAGGTCTTCATGGACTGGGCCGAAGCTTCGACTGTCACGGCTGTTAGGGCGATTATCGCCCATCACGAAAACGTGTTGTTCGGGTATCGAGACTTCCGGGAAGTCTTCAGTCAAGAGGCCGGGAGTTAGGTAAGGCTCGTCGAGGGGCTCACCGTTCAAGAATAAGGTTCCATTTTCTGCTGACACTCTTTCACCCGGAAGGCCAATCACCCGTTTCACGAAGTCCTTCATTGCCGAGTCAGCGAGCGCCGGCGGGCGGTTGAAGACCACTAGATCTCCACGATCGACGGCACCGAGCTTAAAAGCAAGCTTGTGGACCATAAGTCGATCCCCGACTTCCAGTGTGGGGACCATGGACTCGGAGGGAATAAAATAAGTTTGGACAAGTGTCGCTCGTATGCCGAACGCCGCGCCCAACGCGACCAGAATTACAAAGCTCCATTCGCGAAGCGATTTACGAATCTCAGCCCCTGACTTGGTCCTTCGCGTTATAAGCGTTTGCACCCAACTCATTAGGTGTCCCCCATAAGCCAGGCCGATGCCGCACCGAGGTATAAACAAGCCAAAGTATCTTCCGCTAGTGGCCTCGTCATCGTTGTAACAGTTAGCCCCGTCTCACTAATGGCGGCGGAGACGTCAGTCGGCTCCATCGATCGCGGCATGTGTCCCATATCACTGACCCACGCGGTATCGAAACCCAACGGCACCGGGACTTCGATTTGGTTTGGTATGGCCCTGAGAATGGTCTCCGTGTGATGACTAATCCCCTGATGACGTTCCCGGGCATCTACATCCGACGCTCGTACGCATAGCCCCACTTCCGCACCTAGAGATTTAAGTACGGATGCATGGCCCGCCAACTCAAGTCCCGAGAATCCCAAGGGAGACGCTGTCCCTACATGCCCCGGCCCGGCACCAACCAGAATTCGTGGACAGTCATTGTCCAACAAGCCCGCCACACCCGAAGGCACATTGACTACCTCAAGGTCGCCTCCGAAGGCCTGCCCAGCGGTTGCCGTCATGGCAAGCCGATTCACTTCTATCAATTGTTGCGCAAGGTCACTTAGCGCCAAAGGCAACGATGCTTGATCCGTCATCAGATAACCGAGGCGGGCCGAAGCTGAAGTGATGGCCACGGCTCCAATATGGCTGTGCAATAGACAAAGGAGGACGCGCGCCCCTTGAAGATCACTCCGCGTTGAGATGTGAGGTGAAACCTCAATCTGTTCTGACAAGTATCGAGCCTTCAGAACGTTTTCCTCGGGTCTCGGCGACGGATTCCGCTTGCCCTCAACCCAATGGACTACATGCCAGCCGCCAGTACCCAATGCAAGCTCAACGGCGATTGTGTTGACGATTACCACATCACCTATTTGTGGCCTCCCAACTACGTCGGTTAAGGCGTAGGCACGCGAGCCATCGTCTAACTTGACTTTTTGGAGGCCATCGCGTTGTTCAATTATCTCGCTGACTGTTGCTGACTGAAATCGTGGCATCTCGAGGCCTACAACGATTCGATGAGGGCTTCGACTCGATCGTCTTGTGCCACGAAGGGGTCCTTGCACAACACCGTTCTCTGCGCCTGGTCGTTCAGCTTCAAATGAACCCAGTCGACCGTATAGTCTCGTTTCTTTTCTTTGGCCTGACGGACGAAGTCCCCGCGGAGCTTCGCCCTGGTCGTCTGAGGGGGTTGCTCGATCGCGTTCTCGACATCGCCGTCGTCTAGGACTCGCTCTACAAGGCCGTTGCTCTGCATCAAATAGAACACCCCTCTATTTTGGTTGACGTCGTGGTACTGCAGATCCAGTAAAGCAGCCCGCGGATCGGCAAGCTCTAGCTGGTGTTTAGCCTTGTAACGCTCCAACAGGTGGTACTTGATTACCCAATCAACCTCACGGTCCAAGGTAAGTGGGTCTTGTTCGATGGCATCCATGCAATGTTCCCACATTGATAAAGCCTTCTTCTCTTCGGCGTTCAAATCATTGTGTTCAGCGAAACGCTGGGCGCGCTCAAGATATTCAGACTGAATCTCAAACGCGCTCGCCTCTCGCCCACTGGCCAGTCGAACTCGACGCCGACAAGTGATGTCATGACTTATTTCACGAATTGCCCGAATCGGATTTTCGAGTGTGAGATCACGCAGCACGACACTCGGGTCCTCCATCATTCTAAGCAACAACGCTGTGGCTCCTACCTTCAGGAAAGAGGTGTACTCACTCATATTCGAGTCCCCAACGATGACATGCAGCCGCCTGAAGCGTTCAGCATCCGCGTGGGGCTCATCTCGCGTGTTGATAATTGGCCGACTTCGAGTAGTCGCGCTTGATACCCCTTCCCAAATGTGTTCGGCTCGCTGAGCGATGCTGTACATCGCGCCCCTTGCGCTCTGTAAGACCTTGCCCGCTCCTGTATAAATCTGTCGCGTTACAAGGAACGGAATCAGCACTTCTGCATAGTTAGAAAAGTCATCTCTTCGACTCGTCAAATAGTTCTCATGACAGCCATAACTGTTTCCAGCACTGTCCGTGTTGTTCTTAAACAAGTAAATAGTGCTTCCCGTAATTCCTTCTTCGGTAAGGCGCTCTTCTGCATTGTCAACGAGTCGCTCCAAAATTCGCTCACCGGCGCGGTCGTGACAGATGACGTCGTATACAGAGTCGCACTCCGGAGTTGCATATTCAGGGTGCGAGCCGACGTCTAGGTAGAGACGGGCCCCGTTTGCAAGGAAGACGTTGCTCGACCGACCCCAAGAGACGACTCTGCGAAATAGATACCGGGCAACTTCGTCAGGGCTGAGCCTTCGCTGACCGCGAATTGTGCAGGTGACTCCGTATTCATTCTCAAGTCCCATGATCCGTCGTTGCACGGGCACACCGTATCGTTACTTCCCGGTATCTAGGTGAACTGGCAGCGCTAGAACGCGTGGACCTTCAAATTCTCTTAGGTAAGAAGACTGTCGGTTTCCGCGTCGTCGAGCCTCTTGAAGCATCGCCGTCCGTTACCGCTTGATAGGACTGCAACTTCAAGTTCTTCCGCGACGATAGAGCGATCAGGCCCAGCTAGAGCGCTCACCGCCAAACGCACTGCAGCGTCGCGATCGAGATCAACCGACCAGCCGTCTTTCAGTCGTTGCAGGACGGCCTCTGCATCACCACCGATACAACACCAATGTTGCTCGTCCGCGACCGTGCCGTCGTATTGAATTCGATACAGCTCGGGCTTCCCGGTGGGGTCAATTTCAGCGACAACGATTTCCACCTCCATTGGCTTCATCTCGTGTGTGAAAATCTGGCCGAGCATTTGAGCGTATTGATTTGCCAAGCTCCGAGCATCAACATCCTCCCGGCTGTATTGATACCCCTTAAGTTCGGCATATCGAACTCCAGCGATTCGCAACTGATCAAACTCGTTGTACCGACCGACACCACCGAACGCGATTCGGTCATAGATTTCTGAGACTTTTCGCAGAGTAGCACTAGCGTTTTCTGCCACAAGGGCTATGCCTCCGCTGTATTCGACTGCAGCGAGGCTGCGACCCCGCGAGATTCCCTTTCGCGCATAGTCCGCACGGTCTTGCATCAACTGCTCGGGGCTGACGTACATGCCAGGCATCGCCATCGCTGCTCCTACCCTTCCGTTAATTCTTCTCTGAAGTCCGCGAACACAGCACCTGACTCTTCGTCACTCAGTGCACGGAAACCCTCGTCGTTGATCACGGCCAGCACCGGATAGATACCCCGAATAGGGTCTGGCCCCCCGGTAGCACTGTCTTCGTCGGCTGCATGCCAAAGCGCTTTCACTGAAAGCGACAGAGCGTCCGATTCCGACATATCCGGCCTATACCCAAGCTTGACGACAGTGCCAGCATGAAGGCTTCCAGAACCGCTAGTAGCAAAATCTTGTTCTTCGTAGCGTCCGCCTGTGACGTCGAACTGGAAAAGACGCCCAGCCCCTCGTGCCGGGTCAAAGCCAGCAAAAATTGGCACCACTGCCAACCCTTGCATTGCCTGGGGTAGGTGCCCTCTAAGCATCTCCGCCAGTTGGTTCGCTTTACCTTCCAACGTCAGCGGCTTGCCCTCGATCTTCTCGTAATACTCAAGCTGGAGTTGGAAGACTCGGACCATCTGGATCGCGGGCCCTGCTGCGCCTGCGATCGCCACGGCAGAATACTCATCAGCCGCGAACACCTTCTCCATGTCTCGATGGCTAATCAGGTGGCCGGAGGTCGCTCGGCGATCGCCGGCTACTACCACTCCACGCTCATAACGAACAGCCAAGACGGTCGTAGCATGCCCTGCATCAATTGTCCCCGGCAACGCTGGGGGAAACGGATCGAGCCCATTTTGGCGCAAGAGGTTCACAAAGTCCGTCCCGGGGTCATCCCCCGCAACGTGGAATGGCATGGAAGTCACTCCCCGCCCTTTTGTACGTAGTTTTTGACGAATTCTTCGGCGTTGGTCTCAAGGACATCGTCTATCTCGTCGAGCAAGTCGTCCAGCTCAGCCTTTAGCTCTTCGCCTGCCTGTCCCGTTTCAGTTTCATCTAGCTCAACGTCGTCCGTTCGGGGTGCGGATCGGCGCCGTTGTTCCTGTTCAGCCATCAAAAGCCTCCTACCGGTGGGATTCTATTGGTTTCTTACGCTCCCAAGCGCCGCAATAGCTCTGCTGCATTTGCACATTCGTCCAACAAGTTACCCACGTGAGCAGCGGTTCCCCTCAAAGGCTCGAGCATTGGCACCCTGCGTAAAGGGTCAGTTCCGATATCGAAAACCATCGAATCCCAATTAGCTGCGACGATTTCATCGGGATACCGCTCAAGGCAACGCCCTCTAAAGTACGCACGAGTCGATGGCGGAGGATTATCGACGGCGGCTTCAACCTCAGAATCATCAGAAATTCTTCGCAGTCCGATCCGCCTCGCCAACCCCTTATCTGGTCTCAGGTCGTGATATTGGAGATCTAGTGCGGCTAGCCTCGGGTCGGACCATTCAAGCTCGTGTCTCTCCCGGTAACCCTCGTACAGCCTACGCTTCGCTATCCAATCGATTGAATCCGAAAGGGAGTCTGGATCATTCTCAAGAGCTACAAGGACATCGTGCCAACGTTGCATTAGATCCAGACCGATATCACGACCCCCTACAACATCGAACCCGTTTCGGTCCGCCCATTTTTCGGCAGCAGCGTAATAAGCCCATTGAACGTCGAGGGCCGATACTTTTTCTCCGTTAGCCAAGCGATGCACCGTTACTAAGTCAATGTCGTAGCTGATTTGGCGCAAGCTCTGAACGGACGTTTCGAAGGCACAGTCGTTAGGTGCCATGTTGTCGTCGATCATCGCTAAGACTATTGCGGTAACACCTAACTTCAGATAAGTCTGCACTTCGCTCATATTTGCGTCCCCAACAATTACGTGAAGGCGGCGATATTTCTTACTATCGGCATGCGGCTCATCGCGAGTGTTAACGATTGGCCGTTTGAGCGTGGTTTCAAGACCTACTTCCTCTTCGAAAAAATCGGCCCGTTGCGTTATCTGAAACGGGACATCAGAGTGCGTTAGTCCAGGAGCTTCCGAACCAACCTTTCCGGCTCCACAAAAGACTTGCCTAGAAATGAAATAGGGCATCACTTCATTAACAATGCGCCCGAATGGGACCGACCGGTCAACGAGGTAATTCTCGTGACACCCGTAGCTGTTGCCCTTGCCATCACTGTTGTTCTTATGAATCACGAGCTCTTCCCCATCTGGAAGAAGCTCGTTTGCTTTTTCCATCGAGCGGATGAGGATCTCTTCAGCAGCACGATCGTAAGTAGTGCATTGAAGCGCGTCCGTGCATTCAGGGGTCGAGAGTTCGGGGTGAGCGTGGTCTACGTAGTATCGAGCGCCGTTAGTCAACACGGCATTCACTAGGTGCGTTTCTATTTCTGGAGCGAGAGCATCGAATTCGTTGAAACCCCTAGCATCAACTCCGGGGTGTTCGTCTTCGAAATCCCAGCCGACTCGACGCTCCAAGAATCCGTTCACATATGCATTGATGATCATGGATGACGCCGCTACGGGATTTGAGTCCCCTTCATTGCGGTGAAGAATCCCAAACTCGGTTTCTATTCCCAGAACCTTGTGTACGGCCACACTCCGACCTTAGCGTCGAGAACGGCCCTTAGAGATACTGACCTGTTTGAACTCTTTCAATGGCTCTTCCACCTTCGCCGGTGAATTCATCATCGCCACTCAAAAGGGTTCGTATGAAGATAATCCGTTCGCCCTTTTTACCCGAAATCTTGGCCCAGTCATCCGGATTAGTGGTGTTAGGTAGATCTTCGTGTTCTTTGTATTCCTGTCGGATTGAACCGAGCAGGTCATCTAGGCGTATTCCGTAGCTACCAGTCGCTATAGAGCGTTTAATAGCCGTCTTCTTCGAGCGCCGCACGATGTTTTCGATCATCGCCCCCGACGCGAAGTCTTTAAAGTACATGATTTCTTTGTCGCCATTTTGGTAAGTGACTTCCAAAAAGCGATTGTGGTCCTCGGGTCGATACATCTCTTCTACCGTGCGTTCGATCATTACCCTTATCGCTTTGTCGGGATCGCCACCGCCAAGCTCATCGATCTCGATCGGGTCGATCGGCACAGTAGCGGTCAGGTACGTCGTAAAAATGGCAGACGCCGCACTTTCATCTGGCCTATGAATCTTGATTTTGACGTCTAGCCGCCCAGGTCGGAGGATAGCCGGGTCTATCAAGTCCTCTCGATTAGAGGCTCCGATGACAATCACATTCCGCAGGCCCTCCACACCATCAATCTCAGCGAGCAACTGAGGCACAACCGTTGACTCCATGTCTGAACTGATTCCACTACCGCGAGTCCGAAAGAGAGATTCCATCTCATCGAAGAACACGATCACGGGCCAGCCTTCACTTGCCTTTTCCCTGGCTCGTTGAAAGATCTGACGTATTTGCCTCTCTGTCTCGCCAACGTATTTATTGAGAAGTTCAGGGCCCTTAATATTGATGAAAAAGCTTTGAGCATTGTTGTCGCCAGCAGCCTCGGCCACCTTCTTGGCGAGAGAATTCGCAACGGCCTTAGCTATGAGGGTTTTGCCACAACCGGGTGGCCCGTAGAGCAAGATCCCTTTTGGTGCCGGAAGGTCGTATTCGCGGAAGAGATGCTGATGAAGGTAAGGCAGTTCGACTGCATCCGTAATCTGTTCGATCTGACCATCCAAGCCGCCAATGGCGTCATAGGTCACATCGGGAACCTCTTCCAGAAGCAGGTCATCAACCTCTGGTCGCGGCAAACGCTCAAGAACGAAGTTAGCTCGGACGTCCAATAAGAGGCTGTCTCCTGACCTCATAGTTTGGCCTTTTAGGTGATCTCCAAGATCCACGACTCGTTCTTCGTCCGCACGTCCTGTAACGAGCGCTCGTTGACCGTCAGCGAGAACTTCCTTCAGAACAACGACTTCGCCCGAAGACTCAGGGTCTCGAGCCATAACAACATTGAGTGATTCGTTTAAGACGACTTCAGCCCCTGCCTCAAGTTCAGCGCTATCTAGCTCTGGGTGCAGACTGACCCGGACCTTTCGGCCGTTCGTGTGGACATCGACTGTACCGTCCTCGTTCCGTCCGATGAAGGTTCCGTAGGCCGAGGGAGGTTGAGTTAATTTTTCAACTTCTTCTCGAAGTGTCGCTATGTGTTCGCGAGCCTCACGAAGAGTAAAAGTAAGTTTCTCATTCTGAGATACAGCTTGCGCTAGTTGAGCCTTGGTTTCGAGAAGCCGTTCTTCCAGGGTTGTGACACGCTTGGGGGTGTCAACCAGCTTTCGACGCAAAAGACTTACTTCGGATTCGAGGGCCCGGATCTGACTCCTGAGCGCGGGAAGGGCGCCGGGGGTGCTTTCTGGGTCACTCGTATCATCTTGATTCGACATAGCGATCCTCATGCGCGGGAGGTGTCTGGACGGGAAGCTACACGAAACGACGACTGAAGTGGCTCAACCATCAAAAACCTTTTGAGTGGCCCCGGAAATGCTGTGTCAGGACCCTTCGCGCAGGGTAAATTGGAAATGGCTGCTTTTCTTCCGAAACGCAGCCAGCCCTGGATCCGCCGAGTTTTTCTGCACGAAGAAGAAAGGCACTTACATGAAGGTTTGGATTGACCAAGACCTCTGCACAGGCGATGGCCTCTGCGAAGAGATAGCCCCCGATGTGTTTACTCTTCTCGATGATGGCTTGGCATACGTTGTCGAAGAAGGAAACACCCTTGCGGGTGGAGCCGAAGGGCTCGCAAATTTCCCTGACGGCCAGCTAGACGCTGTCATCGAATCGGCTGAAGAGTGCCCTGGCGAGTGCATATACATTGAGGCTTGAGATACAGGTCTCACCGGGAAGCCGGCGTCACCTTATTTATTTCAAACATTGGCCAGTATTCACCACGCTGCGGTCCTCGAAGGCCGCTACTTCTGCCATGAACGCTGCTATCTCTGCGCGATCCAGCACATAGGCGGCTCGTTCGTACTCAGGTGTAGCAGGCGGTGCAACAGCGAATATTATTCCGAGCACATCGCCGTTGGTGTCGATCACGGGCGCGCCGCTGTCGCCGGATTGGAGTTTTGCTGCAGCGAACCAAATTTTTCGCTGAGTGTCCATTGAGTCATACAGGTCACGGCCATTGGCAGTCACCCGCTCTACTAAGCGTATTGGTGATGTTCGTAGCGGGCCTCCCGCAGGATGTCCGATCACAGCTGCAAGCTGCCCTGCCAGCGGCGACTGGAGCGCCAGTGATGGCAGGGATGTCTCGATCCGAAGGAGGGCAAGATCTCTTTCGGGGTCGAATGCCGTGACCGTTGCTGGCTGTAATGCCTTGCTCGACACGGCGACCTCGACATCCAGGGAACCGGCCACCACGTGGGCGTTTGTCAGCAACAAATTAGGTGCTACCACGAAAGCTGTACCGTCTTGCCGCTGACTACAAGCAACTGCGCTAACTCGAGCGATGGAAGCGGCTGCGACTTCCAGAACTTCCCCTGCCACTGAGATTTCAACCGGTGGATCTCCAACGTCGAGCGGGCCAGAGGCTGACTCAAAACCTGGGATATTTGGCCATTCGTTTAAAAGTTGACCCAAGAGTCCGGTGACGGAGGGTGCAACGGGAGAGTACTTCTCCACCAGCTCCACTACTCGAGAGTTCTTCGCTTGTTGGTTAGGCCATCCGTTGGTGGCCGCCAAGGGAGGTAGAAGGATCCAAACGAAGAGTGCAACTGAACCTGTAGCGACAATGACCCCCACCAACGAATCGATCCATCTAAAGGGACGAGGGACTAAACCTCGAAGTCCGCGTGCTACCCGCCAGCCGATGGCGTGCCCTACAAATGCTCCCAGGAGAACTGCTATCGCTGCTACCGCAAGACGTTGATGTTCGCCTTCAAGGTTCACAGCATCGATTCCCTGTTGAATCCACCGCGCTGTTACGAGGCCTCCGGCAGCAAAACCGATCCAAGCGCCTAGCCGGCCGACAAAGCCGCCTCGCCACCCTGCGATCACAGCAACGACCAAAAGGCTGGCGGCGATTCCGTCAAATATCACGACGACTCATTTACGACTCGATTAACCGAGCGTGAGTCAAGAAGCCAGTATGAGCAACCATGCGGTGGTCCGGCCGTACAGATAGCCCTTCCACGTGCCAAGTCCTATTGAGGACCTCAACAGTTTCAGTCAGAGCCCATGGCCCCTCCCCTAGTCGCCGTCGAAGATTCTGAACTTGTATGACTGATGGATTGTATGCAACGAGGATCCCGCCACGTCTTAACGACGATTCCAGGTGAGGTACAACCTGCCACGGTTCTGGAAGGTCCAGGACCGCACGGTCGAATCCGTGGTCGTCATGTGGTTCGTATGCGTCGCGCAATTTGACCTCGTAGCGGTCTAGGGCGTCCGGCCCTAGGAATTGTTCAACGTTGGATCTTGCGTTCTCTGCGAAGTCCTCACGTATTTCATAGCCCGTGACCCGAGCACCAACTCTGAGCAGCGCTGTCGATAGTGCACCCGAACCAACACCTGATTCAAAGACTTTTTGGTTTGGCGCTATGTCAGCCAACAGGAGAATTGGGCCAAGATCTTTGGGGTATATAACTTGAGCCCCGCGCGGCATCTTCAAGACGTGATCATTCAGTGTTGGGCGCAACCCGATAAACCGAGCATTGGAGGCGGTTCGGTATTCACTTCCTTCAAGACTGCCGATTACCTGGTCGTGGGGAATAACCCCAGCATGCGAATGAAACTCTCCGCCGGGTTCCAAGGTGACTAAGTAGCGGCGTTGGCGATTATCTATCAGGACGATGTTCTCCCCGGGGGCCAACTCCGGTTTCTGCCGTTCCATTACCGACTACCACTTTGCTTTCTCTGTATATGGTCGATCCTCACCGACTCACCAGGCAGCAACTGCTGTTTGTGGACCACACGAGGCTTCCGCCTGCTCACATAGCGGAGCGCCCGCATTGTGGTGGCGACCATCGCAAAAGCCAGCCACGCACCGTTGCCGCCTCGTCCACGCCGCCAACAGGACTTCAGAAATCGACTGAGGCGAAGCTCGCTAAATTCGGAATTCAGTCCCATTAGACCCTAACGATCTCGACAAAGGTGGACTTTTTGCGGCCGAGGCGGCGACCCAGCAGAAAGGCCGCTACTAAAAGAGCTGAGGCAGCTACGGCTCCAACGACAACGCCAGGACGCTGAATGGGTGCCGGGTTCTCGTCTGACTCGCCGGTCAGACGACTGAAGCTTTCCTCTAAATCAGCAGCGCCGATGCGCGTACCTTCGTCGGTGCCTCGATCAGCCATTCGCGTGCCTCTTTCCATCGCGTCTCAGGGCAAACAGTGTTAAAGAAATCAGAAATACACACGAAGCAGCGCCACCGAGGTAGGGCACAAAGCTAAAGCTGCCCTCAAAGGTCGAGGTCACATTTTGCAACAATCTCACTACACCGAGGACTAAAAAAATCTCCGCTACGGCAAAACAAACGGTACCTGCCAAGCCAAAGCCCAAATAGCGTCCAAGCCCACGAATTGGACCTAGTGTTTCTTGCTTCACATAGGCGCGCAAGGTCGACAGCAGGTCATCGAAGTCCGCTTTTAATCCTCGGTTGCCACTGGTCATAGCGCCTACCAATTCGGGTTTCTTAGACTTCAGCATGCCAGACTCGCAGCCTCACACCACCATCAGTTACGACTGCCCACCTCCAGCGTCAAGAATTTCTTCCAAGCCTTGAAGAAGCTCATTGATTAACGCCAGCCGCGCTTCGCATCCCGAAGCGACCAATATTCTCTGCCTGTCGAACGGCCCGGCTGGGATTAGGTCCGCTATGCGATATATCAGTTCTGTCGCCTCGAGCCCTACAGTAACGGCATCTTCGTCAACTTCGGGGAGTTGGTAGCCGCGCAATTGGGCTTTGTGTACAAATGCACTCAGTCGCCCCAGGACCCTCCGAGCCTCCGCTAGTGACCGTTCAGAGCAAAGCTCTCGTACTTGAATTACTGAGGCGATGGGGTACGGCGAATCCGAATACCATTGTTGGATATCGATTTTGGAAGTCCCCAAGACCACCAGGTTTGACCTTCCATCGGGCATCAGGTCGCACTGAATAATCTCAGCCAAGCACCCAGTGGAAGCGCGTTCGTCTCCGCCTCCGACTTCTTGTCCTCTTTCTATGAGAACCACGCCGAACGGAGATTCGTTGCTAACACAGTCCTGGATTAACCTCTTGTAACGGTCCTCGAAGATATGTAACGGAAGGACACTTCCCGGAAACAACACAACGCCCAACGGAAACATTGGGATTCGTTTAGCTTCGTGTGAATCAGATGTCATTAGGCCCAGGACTTTCTCGCTGTGACACCAGGAGTCCTATCAGAAACGTGACTGCCCTGTTGACTAATCGACAAAGAGACTTGAGATCAAGCTGTGCACACCACATACTTTCGTTTTGTGGAGATCATTACGGCACTATTTCTTGAGCACTTCGAAATGCGACAGGCAGAAGGTGGGTCGGCGAGACTGGACCTCAATGGGGTTCACTTTTCACTCACTGCCCTCGAAGGCTTTCCTACTACGATCCAACCCCACCTTATGGTCCTACTCAGGTGCCCTGAAGACCATCAAGGGTTCGCGGCCCTGGAGGTCACCTTCGAAGCAAACGGAACACCGATGGATGTTCGTAATGTTCAGCCTGTGACTGTTGAGCCTGGCAAGTTTGGCTACAACCTAGTCCAGGCAACCTTGGAGATGTCCGCACCGGCCGCAGTCGAAGCCCACTGCCGAATAGATAATGGCCCAGTAACTAAAGTACCGCTGACGATCAGCGCTCCATAGAACGTTCTAAATGCCATACAGCTCTAGTCTTTCGACCCACGATAACCCAGGCATAGCTGTGGCCGAGACAATAGGTCAGGTCCTTGACGACATAGGGCCCTCACCGGATTTTGCAATTGTCTTCATGTCCGGATCTTTCAAGAATCGATTTAGCCAGATTCACTCAGCTCTGCTAGAGCTACTGGCCCCCAAGGCCCTGATGGGCTGCACAGCAGACGCTGTTGTGTATGGAGCCAAGGAGATCGAGGATCAGAGCGCATTAACAATCTTCGCTGGAAAATTCGAGGGCCACGCAACTCCAGTCCGCATTTCAAACGCTGTACATTCTTCCCCTGACGCACTCCTGGCCGATAACGGGCTTGATGCTCACACAATGCTGCTTCTCGCCGATCCTTTTTCTTTCCCGGCGGAGGAAACCATCAGACACTTGAGGTCAAGCCATCCGCACATCCAGGTCATTGGAGGACTGATCTCTTCGGCCCAGGCACGGCCGTCGGCGTCTCTATTTCTGGACGGCGAGATTTATAGCGACGGTGCCGTCGCTCTTCTCATCGGAGGCAGCGTTGAAATCGAACCTCTTGTCTCCCAGGGTTGTCGCCCGATAGGTACGCCCCTAATCGTTACTAAAGCCGAAGGCAATCTTGTCCATGAGCTCGGCGGGCAACCAGCCCTTAAGCGGCTGGAAGACATAATTGCCTCGATGGAGGAGGGCGAGAGACTCCAGGCGACTCATGGCCTACATGTTGGTCGAGTCATTGATGAACACAAGGCGGATTTCATACCTGGAGACTTTCTCATTCGTGCAGTATTAGGCGCCGACTCAGATAGCGGCGCAGTCGCCATTGGCGATGTGGCGCCGGTGGGAAGCACTATCCAGTTCCAAGTTCGAGATGCTCGCGCCGCTACAGATGAGTTAGAGCATCAGGTTTCTCGCACGCCTACTGGTTGCGGTGCCCTTTTATTCACATGTAACGGCCGCGGTACCAACTTATTCGAAACAACAAATCACGATGCGTCCAGGCTCGCTGCCTGCATACATAGAGAAGTCGTTGCCGGGATGTTTTGCGCCGGCGAGATCGGTCCTGTTTCAGCACAGTCCTTCTTACATGGCTTTACAGCATCTGCCGCAATTTTCCGTGACTAAGCCTCCCCAGCCTCGGTCAGGCCGCGGACTAGGCTCACAAATCGGGAGGTACCGTGACCAGCGATCTTGAGACCCGACAGATCAATACCATCCGCGCCCTCGCTCTGGATGCCGTCAAAGGCGCGAATAGCGGCCATACAGGCACAGCGATGGCGTTAGCCCCACTAGCCCATGTCCTCTTCACAAAGGTAATGAAGTATGACGCTGGTACACCCTTGTGGCCAGACCGGGACCGATTCATTCTTTCCGCAGGTCATGCGTCAATGCTCTTGTATTCAATGCTTTACCTAACTGGTTTTGGACTCGAGCTTGACGACATAAAAGAGTTTCGACAAATGGGTTCACGTACACCTGGACATCCGGAGGTCGGGATGACTCCGGGTGTAGAAGTTACGACGGGTCCTCTTGGGCAAGGCATCGCGAATGCAGTTGGAATGGCATTGGCAGAAAGACATCTCAAGGAACGTCTGGGGTCAGATGTAGTTGACCACAAGATCTGGACGATTTGCGGCGACGGAGACTTGATGGAGGGCGTAAGTCACGAGGCCGCCAGCCTCGCTGGGCACCAGCAGCTGGGGAACTTAGTAGTAATTTACGATGACAATAGGATCACCATCGATGGAGCGACTGATCTTGCATTATCAGATGACGCCGGAAAACGGTTCGAAGCCTATGGCTGGAACGTACGCAACCTGGGTGACGCCTCCGAAGACACAGCGCTTCTAGAGGAATCCCTTTTGGCGGCCGCTAAGCAGGGCGACAAGCCGACCCTAATAATTCTTCAAAGTCATATCGGATTTCCTGCTCCAAACGCCGTCGACACACCAGCTGCTCATGGAGCGATCACAGATGACGCTGAGATCACAGGCGCTAAAGAGGCGATGGGCGTCGATCCCAGTGCCACCTTTGCTGTCGATGAGGATGTACTGACCGCGTATCGATCTGCGGGATCTAGCGGATCGGTTGTCCGGGAAGAATGGTCGCGCCGAGTTGCTGAAAGCGACCTCAGTGAGACGTGGATTGAGGCACTCCTGACAGGCACTCCAATACCAAATTGGTCCGACGAACTTCCGACCTATGAGGCAGGATTATCTTTAGCAACCCGTAACGCCAATAGCCAAGTCCTTGACTCCATCGTTGACACAGTCCCTTCTTTAGTTTCTGGGTCTGCTGACCTAACTGGGAACACCGGCACCAACATTGAGAGTGAACCGATGACCGCCGCCAACCCGGGCGGGCGAAAACTTTTCTATGGTGTAAGAGAACATGGCATGGGCAGCATTGCCAATGGCATGGCCTTACACGGTGGCCTACTTCCAGTAGTCGGAACCTTCTTGGTGTTTGCTGACTACATGAGGCCATCAGTGCGTATGGCTGCATTGAGTTCAGCCAAAGTAATTTTCGTTTGGAGTCATGATTCGATCGGAGTCGGTGAAGATGGACCAACACATCAACCCGTTGAGCAGATCGCCTCTCTGCGTGCAATTCCGAACCTGCCTGTAATACGACCTGCTGATGGCAACGAAGTGAGCCAGGCATGGCAGGTGGCCATCAACCGGCCGGGCCCTACCGCCCTGATATTGACTCGCCAGAACGTACCGGTTCTGGAGGGAACCAGTAAACCGAACCAAGTTGAACGTGGCGCCTACGTCCTCATAGACCCACCAGACCCGGCGGTGATTCTTGCTGGTACCGGATCTGAAGTGCAGTTATGCGTTGAAGCCGCCGGCTCACTCGCTGAAGATGGTGTTGCTGCGAGGGTTGTATCAATGCCCTCTTGGGAACTGTTCGAGGAGCAAGATAACGATTATCAGTGTTCAGTGCTGCCTCCGGGCATTCCAGTCGTCGGAGTGGAAGCTGGCGTTTCTATGGGTTGGGATCGTTGGGCTAACAAGACTGTGACCATCGATGAGTTTGGTGCAAGCGCCCCAGGAAACCTCGTCATGGAGAAGTTCGGATTTACGGCTTCTGGTGTCGAAGAGACTGCTCGTTCTTTACTTTCATAAACATCATCCGGAGACCTCAATGACTCAATCAGTTGAAAACAATCGTCGACTTCAAGATCTTCACAACGAGGGGCATCAGAGCCCATGGTTGGACAATTTGCGTCGCGGATGGATCACCTCGGGCGAGCTTGACAATTGGGTTGCAGCGGGGATCCGAGGCCTAACTTCTAATCCCGCAATATTCCAGAAGGCAATTGAGGGCAGCGACGACTATGACCCTCAGTTTCGACAACTCATCAAAGACGGCGTTGCAGTGAAGCAGGCCTACTGGGATTTGGTCACTAGCGACATACGGGGCGCTCTTCAGGCCTTATCTCCCGTTTACCAAGCGTCTGACGGTCTTGACGGCTTTGTGTCCGTCGAAGTGGACCCGGCCCTAGCGAGAGACACAGATCGCACTACTGCTGATGCCAGGTCACTTCACGAACTCATTAACGCTCCTAACTTAATGGTGAAGATTCCGGGGACCACCGAAGGTTTGCCATCAATCAGGACGATGATCGGTGAAGGTAGGTCAATCAATGTGACGTTAATTTTTTCGGTCAGCCGGTATACAGAAGTAATGGAGGCTTACCTGGCAGGCCTCGAGGATGCCGTCGCCGCAGGGCACAGCGACCTGTCAAACATAGCGAGCGTCGCGTCATTCTTTATTTCCCGTACTGACACCGAAGTCGACAGGCGCCTAGAGGAAATCGGCAGTGAAAGAGCTTTAGAACTTCGTGGAAAGGCCGCTGTGGCTCAAGCGCAAGTTGCCTATCAACATTTCCTATCTACCTTTTCCGGTCCTCGGTGGGAGGCGTTAGCGGACTGTGGCGCTCAAGTACAGCGACCCCTTTGGGCTTCGACTAGTACCAAAAATCCTGAATACTCGGAAACCTTGTACGTGGACGAACTTATAGGACCAAACACCGTCAACACCATGCCCGACAATACGATTGAGGCGTTTATCACACAAGGAACAGTCAAGCGAACGGTGGACAAAGATCCGTCTTCTGCTCATGCAACCTTGAGTTCCCTCGCTGAGATCGGCATCGACTTAGAGGATGTAGCACGGGTTCTCGAAGAAGAGGGCGTGGCGTCCTTCGTTAAAAGCTTCGATGAGCTAATAGCGAGTCTGACCAGCAAGGCAGACTCCTTGATGTAATCGCAAGTCGGTTGCAAAAGTAAACCGACTCCTCTAACGTCTCCGCTGTGCACAAGATTCCAGCAGGGACGAGTAGTTGTTCGATCCAACAAACCTTGGATGTCATAGGCGATCGCTGGATGCTGCTCATCCTCCGCAATCTTTTTCGGGGCGCGAGGCGCTTCGGTGAACTTGAGGAGGACTTGGGCATAGCCAAAAATCTCCTAGCTTCTCGCCTTAACAAGCTCGTGGAAGCCGGCATTATCGAGAAGGTCCCTTACCAAGATCGCCCGGTGCGTCACGAGTACCTGCTTACACAAAAAGGTCGCGACTTGTCACCAAGCCTCGTAGCGATGATGAGATGGGGCGATCGATGGTGCAACGAAGGTTCGGCACCCACAGTTCTTGTGCATTCAGAATGCGGAACCCCACTCAACCAAGTGACCCATTGTCCTAGCTGCAATGATTCCCTAGACCCCGGTGAAATTCGCAGTCGTCCTGGTCCTGGCTCAATGGAGGCTGTCCAATCATGAGCAATCACAGTGGAGCTACCTACGACGCAAATGAGCTATTGGCACTGCCACTCGAAGACCTATTGAAGCGCGCCACTAGTATCCGTGACCACACATACGGAACTCGAATCACCTACAGCCCCAAGGTTTTCATACCTTTGACGATGCTTTGCAGGGATAAGTGCGGTTACTGTACTTTTGCCCAACCTCCGGCTCGACTAGACCACCCTTACTTGGAGCCGGATGAGGTACTAGAACTTGCTCGCCATGGAGCCACTCAGGGTTGCCATGAAGCACTCTTCACGTTGGGCGAGCGACCAGAACTGCGATACCCGGTTGCCAAGCAGTGGCTCGCCGACAACAGTTACGACAGCACAATCCATTATCTGGTCGAGATGTGTCGGCTAGTTCGTGACGAAACAGGGCTTCTCCCTCACGCCAACCCTGGTGCACTTTTCAAGGAGGAATTGGCGGAGCTAAGGACAGTTAGCCCAAGTCAAGGAATGATGTTGGAGACACTCAACGAAGAGCTTCTCTGTCATCGCGGTTGCCCCGACAAAGAACCTGCTCGCCGCTTGGCGACCTTAGAGGCTGCGGGAGAGCTTCAGATCCCCTTTACGACCGGCCTGCTTATCGGTATTGGTGAATCACTGGAAGACCGAATCGAAGCGTTGCAGGCGATCAGCAGTATCCACTCACGATACGGTCATATCCAGGAAGTAATAGTTCAAAACTTCCTTCCAAAGCTCGGAACGGCAATGCACAAAAGCCCACCGTGCCCGCCCGATGAATACCTCCAAGCAATTGCTATAGCCCGGATCATCCTGCCTCCTGAGATACACCTTCAAGCACCACCTAATTTGTCCGACGATTTTGGTGGACTCATCGATGCCGGAATTGACGACTGGGGTGGCGTCTCTCCCGTTACAGCTGACCATGTAAATCCTGAGCGACCCTGGCCTGATTTAGAGCGCCTCAATGACGTCACCGAAGCCCGACACTTTGCTCTCGCACCCCGTTTAACTGTTCATCCAAGCTACGCACTTAACCCCTCAGAGTGGCTAGACCCGGATAACCGGTTTCCAGTACTAGACCGCAGCGATTCTGAAGGGTTGGGACGGGATGACCCTGGCTCCCAAATGCCAGAGTCGACCATGGAGAACCGAGATGCCGGTTCCGGGGCAGATGTCCTCGTCGCTGATGAGAACAGCACGCAATGGTATTCCGGTGGGGCTGCTCATTCACCGCGCAGAATCCTGCCAGGCAATTCCTATTCAAGTGGGGCTGTCAAAGAGGCACTAGATGGTGTTCTCCAAGGGCAAGAAGTCGAGGCAGACCAAATTATTGCGTTGTTCAACGCTCGAGGACCAGAAGTTGTAGCCGTCGCCGAAGTGGCCGACCAGTTGCGTCAAGAGGCGGTTGGGGATCGAGTGACATGGGTTCACAATCGAAACATCAACTACACAAATGTCTGCACTTTTAAATGTCGCTTCTGCGGCTTTTCGAAAGGCCCCCTGTCGTTGAATCTTCGTGGAAAGCCTTACATGCTCACTCTTGGGGATATCCAGGAAAGGGTTATTGAGGCAGCACAACTTGGAGCGACTGAGGTCACCCTTCAAGGTGGAATCCATCCCAGTTTCGATGGGGACTACTACATAGATGTGTGTAAAGCGATTCAAGATGTCGTCCCAGACATGCACCTACACGGGTTCACCGCCCTTGAAGTGATCGAAGGCGCTAAGAGGCTTGATGAGTCGCTGGTTGAATACCTTACGCGACTAAAAGAAGCTGGTCTTAAATCTCTTCCCGGTACCGCTGCCGAGGTCCTAGATGACGAGGTTCGCCAAATTCTGTGTCCCGACAAGATTTCAACCGACGAGTGGCTCGATTGCCACGAAGCAGCACACGCCGTTGGTCTTCATTCAAATATCACCATCATGTTTGGATCTATCGAAGAGCCACGCCACTGGGCTAACCACATAGTCAGAACCAGAAACTTACAAAAGAGGACTGGCGGGTTTACCGAATGGATTCCGTTGCCCTTCGTACACATGGCAAGCCCTATCTATCTTCAGAAGCAGGCGCGGCGAGGTCCGACTTTCAGAGAAAACCTTCTAATGCACAGTGTCGGCAGAATTGCCTATCACGGCTTAATAGACAACGTTCAGGTCTCATGGGTGAAGATCGGGATAGAGGGCGCTCAACAAATCCTCAAGGCGGGAGCCAACGACCTGGGAGGCACTTTGATGGACGAAAATATCAGTCGAGCCGCAGGTGCCCAACATGGCCAAGGGCTCATAGAAGAAGATTTCAGAGGCCTTGTTCAGCCGCTTGGTCGAACGATCCGACAGCGGACGACTTCCTATGGTGAAGCAGACGGAAAGCCGCCTGTAATCAAAACCGTCACCATGAGCGCAGACAACCCAACCGACAAGAAATTAATTCCTGTTACTTCACTCGGTGACCAGATCTGAGAAGACTAGGAAGAGACCTCAGGACGCCCCTTAGATCAACGTAGATTCGGGGGTCTGGCCGACAATGGCAGCGGCTTTATCGACAGCCCTTCGCGCCCTCGAAAGACGTTTTTCTAAATCTGGCCGTTTTGCGTCTCCTCCATCTGCGTCAAGCGCCGCTTGCAAGACAGAAATCCCTAGCGAAGCGAGCTCTTCGGAGATGGCGTTTAAGCGCGACCTAATGTCCTCAAGTTCTTCTTCCACCTCAAACATCTTTCGCAATAAGAGAGTCGACTATTTCCAGGGGGTGCCTGACTTCTAGGCCAGCCGATCGCAGATGCAAGAGACAACCCGGGTTGGCACTAGCCACCACAGGCGCCCCTGTGCGCTCTATCGATGCCAGCTTTCTATCCCGAACATCTGCAGCTGTGTCTGGATGAAAGGCTGAGTAGGCTCCGCCGGCTCCACAACACAGACCTTCATCATCGAGTGGCACCGCTTCTATGTAGCGACCCAAAACTTCGTATACCGATTGATGTGATTTTTGCACGTGTCGCAGGTGACACGGGTCCTGAACAGCGACACGGCCGCTCTTTTCAGGCTTCTGCGGTAACTCATTTATGTGGTCTGCCAACCATTCGTGAACGTCGAGTACCCGTTCAGCAAATTGTTTGGCCTCCTTAGTTTCAAGGAGGTGACCGTAACTCTTAAGTTGAGCCCCGCAGCCCGCCGAGTCGACAAGAATTGGGGCTTCACCCGGAAAGGCCGCCATCGTCCTTTGTGCTAAGCGTCGAGCCTCGTCCCCAAGACCGGCGTGAACATGCAGAGCTCCGCAGCAAGCTGCCGCCTTACTAGGAAATTGAACACCGTTTCCAGTTGCTTCGACGACTCGCTGTACTGCTCGATGGGTTTCTCTCATCCAAGCATCCATGATGCAGCCAGTAAACAGAAAAACGTCATTACCACTCGACAACAGCTTTCTCTGAACGAGCGGTATCTGCGGTAATCCCAATTTCTTCGGCAAGACCCTAACCAACTGGAGGACTGACAGGACTCTGGACCCAAATGCCAAGAAATTGGGCCACCCTAAGGTCCTGTAACCCACGCGTCGCCACCAACGCTGATAAGAAGTTTGGGTTGCTAGCGCCTCACGAGTTGTCTCCATCATCGACCCAAACTCGACACCAGCTGGGCATGCGGTTTCACAACCCCGGCACTGAATGCAAGCGTCCATGAACTCGACGAACTCCTCGTCAATAAATCCCGTATCAGCAGCATGCTTCATTAGGGCGATACGTCCGCGCGGTGAAGCTGACTCTTCTTGGGTTACCCGGTAAGTGGGGCAGTGCGGCAAGCAGAGCCCACATGACACACATGATGCGAGGTCGCTGTGCGGAATTCCAAGGTCAAGTTTCGTCTTCATCATCCTTCTACGACCTGTCGGCCGGGATTCAGTCTGCCTGTCGGATCCAGCCTATGTTCTAGATCGAGCATCAACGACCGGCTTGGTTCAGGTACTTGCCAATCCGTTTCGGCAGTATCGGTATGGACAATCCCAACTCCTATCTCGGCCACCCAATTTGTGTCATTCACAACGAGTTCCTTGAGGGACTTGGGTTGAATCGAAATTCTCCTCCCGGCAGGAAGGACAGGTGGGCCGTTGACTTCCTCAAAGCCCAAAAGAGAGGCTTCAGCGTCGACATCAGATGCGACGCCCTCTAAACACACCCAAACCTGCTCGCCATTCCAAAGAATCGATGAGGGTCGATACAGTTTCGAATAAACCTCAAAGGGATCATCTGTGCCCGAGAGCCATCTAGTGGTCTCGGGGACTGGCAGACACCGGAGGATCACTTCACCGATACACCCAAATTTACCTAAGGAGCCGACAAGCAACCGGCATAAGTCGTACCCCGAAACGTTCTTAACTGTTGGCCCACCTGAAGTGACAAGTTTACCTTCGTGGTCAACATGCCGAATTTGCAGAACTAGGTCTCGCACGTGACCATACCTAAGCCGGCGGATTCCGCTTCTGCCAACCGCTAGGACTCCCCCGACTGTTGCTTTGGGGTCCATGTCTAAGGGCACCATCTGTCGATGCTTTGCAAGCTGCTCAGATAGCTCCAGCAGGCTCGTACCGGCTCCGCACCTAACCGTCATTTCTTCGGGTTCATGGGACCAAACACCGGATGGCGCGAAGATCTCCCGCGCTTCGGAATCGGGGAGTCCTCCCACTTCCCACTGAGTGCGGCCACCGACTACTGTGACTGGCCCGCTGCGCCCGATCTGCGATGCAAACTCACTCAGTTCTGGTGAAACCTGCTCCTCGGGACTCACACCCATGCCCCCTCTGGGACGTGTTGATGAAAAGAGTCGCTGCATCGCGATCCCGAAGGCAAGACCTTTAACGGGTTCGCGAACCCTTGTGGGTCGAATGCCTCGCGGATCAAATCTTGGGTAGCCATGTCATGTGCACTGAACAACATCCCCATGTAATCGCGCTTTTCAAGCCCAATACCATGCTCCCCACTCAGGACTCCACCTGCCTCAATCGACGCTGTCACAATTGCCCGGCCAGCCGCATGAACCCTCTCCAACACCCCCGGCTCATTGCTGTCGTAGGCCAAAATGGGATGGAGATTTCCGTCACCGGCATGGAACACGTTGACGGCGATCAGATCGTATGCATCGGCGATGTTGTACACCTTTTCCAGCACCTCGACGAGTTTCCCTCGCGGAACCACGGTGTCGTGGAGGTAATAGTCGGGTTTGATTCTTGCCACTGCACCGAAAGCATTCTTTCGGCCCTTCCACAGCAACTCTCGTTCAGCATTGTCAGCAGCTACTCGAATATTGCCTACTTCGTGGCGGGCTGCCACTGTTCGAACTACGTCGACTCCATGTTCAACTCCGCCCGGTAGGCCGTCGAGCTCCACAAGTAACACTGCGTCAGCTTCGGTTGGGTACCCAGCATTAACAAAGGCCTCTACGATTTCGATAGCCCGTTTGTCCATCATTTCCAGGGCAGCCGGTATGAGCCCAGCGGCGATGATCGCCGAAACAGTTGCTGCTCCGTCACGGACATCGGCAAAATCAAGCAGGAGGGTTCGAACAGCTGGAGGATTCGGGGTGAGCCGAACCGCAACTTTGGTGGCGACACCCATTGTTCCTTCGGAGCCCACAAAAAGTCCTCGCAGGTCATATCCGCGTGGTTCCGCCGTTAGGTCCCCTAACAAGGCGAGATTGCCATCAGGCAACACCACCTCGATAGCCACAACGTGGGCGCTCGTGACCCCATAGGCCAAACAGTGAGGTCCTCCGCTGTTATTCGCGACGTTTCCTCCGATTGAGCACACCTGTTGACTTGATGGGTCTGGGGCAAAATGGAAACCCAGGGGCGATAACTCTTTACTCAAATCTAAGTTGAGTACTCCCGGTTCAACCCAGGCGATGCGATCATCTAGGTCAACCTCAAGAATCTTATTCATTTTTGCCGTCGCAATTATGACGGGATCACCAACTGGAACCGCTCCACCTGCAAGCCCGGTGCCCGAACCCCTGGCAAGAAACGGGCGATCATGGGCGCGGCAAATAGAGACAATCTGCCTAACTTCCTCTGTGTCTAAGGGCAAACAGACAATTGCCGGTTTGCCTTGCAACACAGAGCCATCTTTGCCGTAAAGGCCGAGTTCGAAATCGCCCGAGCGCGCTCTGTCACCCAAAACGGCCTCTAAGTCTTCAAAAAGCTTCGCATCAGTAGAGATCTGCACCATGACGAACGTACCGTAGGATGGGGGTGTGGCGAAGCCCTTAACGGGATCTAATCCGGATCGAGAGTGGTTATCTTTCGAGGATCCAAGCGAACATCGAACTTGGCTCTTTGACATGACCTTCTTATCTAGCGCATGGACTTGCATCTATGGAGCCGGCTGTCCCGGAGTTGAGCCTGAACCAGCACCAGAAAAAGAGCTTGGCTGTTGCACTCACGGCGCCTATATCTCCGACGAAGAAGACCTCAAACACGTTCGCGAACAAACCGAACGCCTCACTCCGCAGCTTTGGCAGCATAAGGAACACGCCGAAGATGTAGGTGGCGGTTTATGGCAAGACGACGAAGGATGGTGGCGCACAAGGGTTGTTGACGGTGCTTGCATCTTTCAGAATCGCCCCGATCACCCCAATGGTGCAGGCTGTGCATTTCATCACTTAGCCCTGTCAACCGGCGACAAGCCCATGGATCTCAAACCTGAAATCTGCTGGCAAGCTCCTATACGTCGTGAGGACCACGAGACCGTCACCGGGCACATATACACAATGGTGCGCGAGTGGGAGCGCCGGGATTGGGGTGGAGAGGAAACGGATATCTGGTGGTGGTGCACATCAGACCCCTTAGCTCATGTTGGAGCTGCTCCTGTCTACGAGCAGATGAAAGCTGAATTGACTGCTATCTGTGGTCCCACAGTCTATGGATGGCTACGCTCAGAGCTAGATCGCAGAAAGGCGGACTCTGCTCTTCTTCCGCATCCAACTGTTAGACGGACGTGAGAAGAGATAGTTAAGACTTTTCCTCTTCTGTGTCGTCAAAATCAGCATATTTGTCGGCAAGTTCTGAGTAGTCGTCGTACTTGTCTGCAAGATCTCCGTACTGATCGTCTGGCGCGTCCTCTTCTTCCTTCGAGAACAAATCAGGCTCATCGAATTCAAAGTCTTCAACTGAGAACGCGGCAGCGTTCTCTCTCTGAAATTTTCGCGCCTCTTCGTATCGGCGATGACGACCCTTCTTCACGGATGGCTCCTCGTCTCCAAACCGCCTACAGCTAAATCCCGACTGCCCACTCGGTGGAACAGCTCACCGGGACGACATCATTTCTAGCAGATATCTGACACAAAAATTGGGTCGTTACCTGTCGAAATTGCCTTTATTTTCATCAACAAAACCAGAGCGGGGTTCTAGAAGCAACCCTCCTTGAGGGTTAAAGGCCAGCGAAGCCCGACCTTCCACTAAATCGCGAATTCGTGTACCGACTAGATCGGCTCGCCAACCATTGGCCAGTCGAGGATTTTCGGCCCCCCGTAAAAGATCGTTGATATCAGATCGAGTGGCTAGCAACGTTGGGTCAAGGGATTCGTCTTTGGCGACTTGCGAGATCCATGCCGAGACCAACGACACTGCGGCTCTCATCTCGTTTCCTAACTTCGGCCCTTCATCTACCTCAAGGGTCGCTACTTCATCTCCGCTCATCTTCATCCCTTCACTGACCAAGCTCAGGAGTTCTTCAGCGAGTGAGTCCTTCAACGAACGACTATCGAGACCTCTAATCGATTTAAGTTCGTTAAGCCTGGTGGGCGAGCGTTGAGCTATCCCAACCAAAGCTAAGTCAGAAAGGACGAATCGAATCGGAACGTCTTTTCGTTGCGCCGTGGTTTCTCGCCAACGCGCTAATACCGAAACCACGCAACGTGCCTTACCTTTCAAATGGCGCGCTTCCTTTATTCGTGTCCAGGCCAGGTCAGGTGAAATATTTGGTTTTACCTTTTCTTGCAGCAGGCGACACTCGCCCAACGCCCATTCCAAGCGTCCCAGGGATTGCAGCTCGGAAACCAGCTGATCATGGACTTCAAACAGATACCTCACATCGTTCGCTGCATACTCTTGTTGATTTTTTCGCAGAGGACGCTCGAACCAATCTGTTAAGCGGTCTCCCTTAGGCAAGCGAACTCCGACATACCTTTCCACCAGTGCGGAAAGAGATGGGGTACTCATACCAGTGAACCCTGCGACCAACTGAGTGTCGAACAGACTCTGAGGTCCAACTCCACAAGACCGTTGTAACACCTCAATGTCTTGCGAAGCTGCGTGCATCACGAAAACCACATCGCTTTTCAACACTTCTGCAAATGGAGCTAAGTCAACTTTGAGTGGATCGACGAGGAAGGTGTCATTAGCAACTCTTATCTGAAGCAACGCTACTTTGGGCCAGTAGGTTCGTTCCCGGTGGAATTCAGTATCAACCGCCACGCGTTCAGCTGTAAGCGCCCTGGAAACGAGCTCTTCGAACGCTTCTTGAGTCTGCACCCAAACATACGATGCGTCCTGGCTCAAACCGGAATCAACGTTCGCCGATTCAGCAGGTGTCGTTAAGCGGCGAAGGCGGGTCACCTAGCCCCACGTTCAATTTCGCGGTCAGAATCGACCCAAGCAAGAATTCCACCGGCAACATTAATTGCGTCGATGCCTCGACTCCTCAGGTATTCGCAGGCGTCAGCGCTTCGGACCCCACTCCGACACATCACATAGACAGGGTTATCGGAGGGAAATTCATCGAAACGGGCGACCACTTCGCCAAGGGGTATGAGCGTGGCGCCCCTTATTCGTCCTTGTTCCCACTCTTCCGTCTCACGGACGTCAACGACTAGTGCTCCTCCAGCAATCTGGTCTGCCAAGTTGTCAACGGAAATCGTAGGAACGTTCATTTATCTGCCTCGTCTTTTGAGGATACCCCTACCTTCCGCCATTACTGGATGAGAGGTCAACGACCAACGCTTCGAATTGGGTTGGGGTATTGATGTTTTGGGTCTCCGCGGCTTTGGCTTCCACCACTGCGAAGTCACCTTCCTCCAACACAAACTTAGGGCCACGCTCTCCCCTAGCGAAACCAGCGCTTAGGAGGCTCGCTGCTGATTCCTTATAGAGGCCTATCAGGGGCTGGAGTTGATCGCTTCTGGCTAAGACCACCGGTTCGGTGGATGTCGCACCCGCAGCCAAGATTTCACGCAATAGTCTCGCGGATACCAGAGGAACGTCACACGGACAGACCAATATGTCCCCTAGCCGCTCGATGGCTTTGATCAACACGTGCAAGGGACCTTCTTGTTCCAGCTCATCGGGGATGATCGGCAAGCTAATGGAAGCATTACCTCCCAATGCAACTATCGACTCCAAGCCGGCTTCCCTCATCGAACCAGCAACCCACTCCACCATTGGGCGTCCCTCTAACTGCAGCGAAGCCTTGTCTTCTCCCATACGACTAGATCTACCGCCACAAAGAACAGCTCCTATGGTTGTCATTCCGACTCTGGCACTCCTGAAGGGTCAAGTTGCATCAGGAACTGAGCGCAGCGCTCGGCCTCATCCAGTTCTCCAATAGCCTGCGCCGAGCGGTGAAGCCCGAGGAGCGCCCGCAAAAAGCCATGATTGGTGCCGTGAGTCCATCTGACATAGCCGCTACCTCGCCAACCAGATGCTCGAAGGGTGTCGAGCCCTCGGTGATATCCGACTCGAAAATAGGCGTAGGCCTCTATGGTGTCGGTACTGAGGGCGCCTAAGGCAACCCAAGGGTCCAAATACCGTGGCCATCTAGCGGCGACAGCAGCGACCATCGCTTTCTGGTCTGAGGGGGGCGACGCAAGAGCCTCTGCTAAAGCCGAGACTGCTTCCGTATCGTAACTGGGGATAACAGTTTCAGGTAGGCCACCCGTCGTTAAGTTAATTGGCGTCTCAGGCATACGATGATTCTACTAGTAGTGATTCACAGCAGTTTAGAGATCTGCCGAACAGCTGCACCTATGAGGTCGGCTATCTGTTCGGGGTGAGACATCGGCGCGTCGTGTTTGGCACCTAACAAGCGAACAACTCGTCCCATCTTCGCTTCTTCGCCGAACATCGTTGCTGCTCTTTGTGCATGCTCCCCCGAAAAATCGCCAACTCCTAGGATTAAGGGGACCTCGGCCTCTTCGACTCGATAGCGCTGTGTTGTTTGGGTATTCAACTCATGAACCATGAGCACTCCCTGGCGACGCAGATTCAAACGACTGCTAGCGGGCAGAGTTTGCCAACGCTCTTGACCGATCATGCGTTTGACGAAATGTTCAGCAGCGTCAGCAGGGTCAATGTCGGTACCGGGAGGCGGCGGCCACCATGTTTCCCAAGTACGCGGAGCTTCGTACGACACTGCTGCATGTACGAAGGAGTTGCCGCGGCTAGCGACAGCTAGTGCAATGCTGCCTCCATAGCTGTGACCGAAAAGCACTGAAGGGCGGTCACCTATGACTAACTCCAAGTCCTCAATGTGTTCTTCGAAGGTAAAGGGAGCGCCTAAGGATGCAGACCGGCCGTATCCACGACGGTCGTAACGGACTACTTCACAGTTATCAATCTTCCTCGCGACCCTAATCATCCCAGCGGCGCGATCCACTGCCCCGTGAACCAACACCACCTGTAGTGGCGAGTTCACCGAAGCACTGCGATAGACAGCTAGGCCTTGGGTATTTTCCTGAAAAGCGGCCACTGATCAGGGAACTCGCAACACCCTAAGAGTGTCCGTTGCATGAGTCGCAGCACTTGAGCCCGACACAACAACAACAGTGTCACCGCTGCGGACTACGCCCACCCGAGCCGCTGTCGCTACGGCTTCTTCCGCAGTTGCTGCTGGGGTTGCTTGTTCATTGAAAATGAGCGGTCGCGTTCCCCAGGAGAGTGAGAGCTGGTTAGCGGTGCGGTCGTCAAAGGTCATACCAAACAATGGGACGGTTGGACGAAATCGAGCAACACTTCGAACGGTGAAACCGGACCGACTCAAACAAATAATGGCTTCGGCATCTGTGTCGGTCGCCGTCCGCGAAGCGGCCATCGTTAGAGCATCTGTGACACGAAGATATGCGGCATCGGACTTTGATCGTCGTCGAATCGCTCGTATATGTTCAGCCCAACTTTCATAGTTGAATTTCTCATCGGCTCTGGCTGTTATCCGCGCCATGGTCCGCACGGCGTTCACAGGGTCTCGCCCGATCGCTGTTTCGCCGCTAAGCATCACGGCAGACGTCCCGTCAAAGACAGCGTTCGCTATGTCAGAGGCTTCGGCCCGAGTTGGCGTCGGAGCCGAGACCATTGACTCAAGCATCTGAGTAGCTGTGATAGCAGGACGCCCAAGAGCGATGCATTCTTGAATGATGTGTTTCTGTAGGTGAGGCAGCTCTTCGATGTCTGCCTCGGATCCTAAATCACCGCGCGCCACCATCACAGCGCCCGATGCCTCGATAATTCCTTCTAGGTTCGCCACAGCAGCCTTTGTCTCGATCTTGGCAATGATCATCGGACCTCGAGGAGCTGGTTCCACCCCTAGCCGTCTAATGTCGTGTGCCGAACGCACGAACGATACCGCCACCATGTCCGTTCCTAATTCAACGAAGGTATCCAACAGCGTTAGATCATGGTCAGTCGGTGAGCTGAGCCTAAGGCGATCGGAAGGCACATGAAGTCCTGGTCGACCATCTAGGCGTCCGCCATGCACAACTCGAGCCTTTAAACGGTCTCCTTCGCGCTCTTCTACGATTACGACCACTTGGCCATCGCCGAATGAGAGGCTGTCTCCGAGTTGGACGTCTTGAAGGAGGTTTGGGTAATCGACGTTAATGAAGTCAGATGAACTCTCGCTTCCTTCAACGCCTAAGGAGATCTGGGAGCCTTCGGTGAGGTCAATCCCTCCCTCATCAAATGGCGCACATCTAACCTTTGGGCCGGGTAAATCAACAACAATCCCGACGTGCTTTCCCAGATCAGATGAAACTTTGCGTACCATCTGAAACTTTTGGACTTGCTCATCGAGACTTCCGTGAGCCAACCCGATACGGGCGACGTCCATTCCTGCTTCGATCATTCCTCGAAGAGTCCCTTCGTCTTCCGAAGCGGGACCGATAGTTGCGATGATCTTCGTGCGCCTTGCCATGACCTCTACGGTACCGAGGCTCGCGAAAAAGACCAGAAAGAATTTCTACTGTTCATCCGATCGTCAATAAGTCGAAATGGCAGCTCCGCAGCCTAAGCCTCTATGGTCAACATCAATGGAATTGATTTTCGTTCGACACGGCAGACCAGAACACGTTCAAAAACGCGATGGCACTCCAGCCGATCCACCACTAGCGGAGATCGGTCACTCTCAAGCGTCGGCTGTCGCGTCGTGGCTGAGCGAAGAACCGATTGACCAGATCTATTCGAGCCCGATGATGCGTGCCCGAGAGACGGCGGAACCTATAGAAGCGGCACTTGGACTTACCGCTCTCGTCCGCGACGACATCAGTGAGTTCGATAGAGACGCCAGCGCGTACGTCCCCATGGAGGTCTTAAAGGAAACTAATCGCCAAGCCTGGGAGCGTATGGCCTCTGGTTCCATGAGCGGAGCTCCTGGCAAGCTTTCCACCTGGTATTCGAATGCTTTAAGCCAACTCGAACAGATCGTTAAGGATCACGGTGGCCAACGAGTTGTTGTCGTGTGCCATGGCGGCGTGATCAATGCCTATCTTTCCCTTTGTCTGGAATTCAAGGTTGAGAATTTCATGAGGTTCGATGTCGACTACACATCAGTTACTCGAGTGTTGGCGTCGGCTGCCGGACACCGAAGCGTCAAGTCGATAAACGAGACAACCCACTTTCGCAACCAGCCTCATTTAGTAGTTAGGTAGACCGGCGAGTCCAAAGCTAGTTACTTGGCACCTCGGAGAACGGGAGCTCTTTGTCGGTCCGAACATCGCCGGGCAGCCCCAGCACTCGTTCCCCCAATATGTTTCGCATCACTTCGGACGTGCCACCTTCAATTGAGTTCGCTCGAGAACGCAAGAATTGTTGTTGGGCACTCGAGTTACCCATAGCTGTCGCTGAGCGCTCAATCGAATAGGTGTCATACAACATTGCCTGTGGACCAAGCAGTTCCATGTTGAACTCGTGAATATCTTTGTTATTTTCCGCGAAAGCTAATTTCCCTGTCGAGCCCTCGGGGCCTGGAACTCCCTTGGCTCGATTCTGACTCGCTCTTATATTGGTCAATCGCGCGACTTCAGATTTGGACCACAGCGCCATTAGGCGATCCCGAACGGCTGGCGTTTTCCGACTTTCGTCCATGTCAGCCCATAAGCGAACTGAATCCGCAATGGCTCCCGATCCGCGCGGAGCTTGACCCCCTCCTATAGCTACTCGCTCGTTCATCAGAGTGGTCAACGCAACTCTCCACCCATCCCCTGTATCCCCCAACCGCTCCGAGTCCGGGATTCGAGCGTCAGTAAAGTAGACCTCGTTAAATTCAGCGTCTCCTGTCATCTGACGTAACGGCCGAACCTCCACTCCTGGTTGTTCCATATCAACGACGAAGTAAGACAATCCTTTATGTTTAGGAGCATCGGGGTCGGTACGGGTTACTAAGCAACCCCATCGAGAGACGTGCGCAAGCGTGGTCCAAACTTTCTGCCCGTTGACGACCCATTCGTCCCCATCTTGCACTGCACGACTGGTTAGACCAGCGACATCGCTTCCGGCAGACGGCTCTGAGAACAACTGACACCAAACTTCTTCGGTACTAAAAAGAGGCCGCAGATATCGTTGTTTTTGTTGCTCGCTTCCGTGCGTGTACACAGTCGGTCCACACATGCCATATCCAATGGGATTGCGAGGCCAGCACATCGGTGCGCCGGCTTCAGCGAGCGCAGCGTTGACTTGACCCTGAAGCTTCGGGGCGATGCCTAGGCCACCAAATCCCTCATCAAAGTGAACCCATGCAAGACCTAAGTCGTATTGCGCGCCCAGAAATTCCACCCTTGAACCTGCCGGATCGTGATCGCGTAGTAGCTGCTGCACCAAAGAATCAAGGTGCTTTTCCGCAGTATCAGAACTCATTTATCCTCCGAACACGACATCTAGTAGGCACACAGTCTGCATCGCGCTCGACAACATTGCGAAACTAGTTCGAAAATATTTAAATCCAACCTCGACTCGCGACACGTGCCGACACTGCCATCTAAATTGATCAATTTAATTGACTCCAAAGACGCGTTGCCAATGCTCTCAACTCTGTTGCTTCGCCTTGGCTGCTGCGCTCCGCTATCTGTTCCATCCGCCGAGCGGCTTCGTCAGTTCTACCGAGCGCCTCAAGCGTCGAGGCTAATTGTTTCGCTTCAGGAAGCGAAGGTTGACCAAAACATAAAGCCAATTCGAGAATTGGTAGTAATGCTTTAGGAGATCGACTCTTCATCCTAATGATCCGCAGGTTGTTCAACATTCGAGTCAAGATCGCTTGCGTGCTCACCATAGATAGGTATTGGATGTTGAATTCCGCAGACGGATGCATACGCCGAAATAGTCCTTCTGCCTCAGCTTGCGTCAGCACCTTGCCCCGAAAGGGGTCTACGAAGGTCTCGGGCTTCTCTGGGTCCCCAACAAGGAAATGGCCTGGCATACCCACTCCATAGGCCTGCACAGAACAACGCCGAGCAACTTCTATGATCAGAACGGCAAGGGAAATGGGTATCCCCCGCTTTCTTTCGATCACCTTGTCCAGATAGCTATTTTCCGGAGCAAGGTAGCTAACTTCATCTCCGGCGAAACCCAGTTCACCAAAGAGACATTCGACTACACCGGACAAAGTGTTCGCTGGAACGCGTTCCGCCAAACGGTCAAGTTTCGACAGCTCCCCTTCAACATCAAGCGTCCGACCTTGACAATGCCCGCTTAGCAAGAAAGCTGACACATCAAGCGGGACAGGAATTTTCAATAGCAAGGCCCTGAAACGGTCCAAATCCGAAAGAGGCGAGGAAGTCACTAGATCCGGAGAGTAGCTTGGCGAGCAACGTGAACGGTGCACCGAAAGGTCACAAGCTATGACATCCTCCCACCCTTACCTTGATACAACAGTTCCTATACCGATTGCTCACCGCGGCGGTGCTGGCGCGTGGCCCGAAAACACAATGCCGGCTTTTCAGGGAGCTGTCGATCTCGGCTTCAAATATGTGGAAACAGACGTTCATGCAACCGCTGATGGTGTGCTTGTGGCCTTCCATGACTCACGATTAGACCGAGTCACCGACAAAACTGGCAAAATCTCAGAACTTCTGTGGAGCGACGTACAACACGCGTTAGTAGACGGGAAAGAGCCTATACCTCGCTTTTCGGAGCTCATGAAGACTTTCCCTGACCTGAGAGTCAACATTGACCCAAAGCTAGATAACGCAGTGAATCCCTTGATTCGAGAACTCAAGGAACTAGACGCCCTTGAAAGGGTCTGTGTCGGTGCATTCTCGGACTCAAGATTGGGAAAGTTTTATGACGAGTTCGGTGAGGACATCTGTTTGAGTATGGGACCCATTGAGGTCGTAAAGGCACGTCTCTCCTCGTGGGGATTCCCTAAACGGAAATTTCGAGCTCGGGCTGCTCAAGTCCCAATCCGCCAAGGACCAATACCGATTGTCGACCAGCGATTCATCGACCGAATGCACTCACTCGATATCGCTGTCCATGTGTGGACTATTGACGAGGTCGCGGACATGAACCGGCTGTTGGATCTTGGCGTCGACGCAATCATGACGGACGACCCAGTAACTCTTCTCGAAGTCTTCCGAGAGCGCGGCTTCTGGCCGAATGGAAGCTGAACTTGATGAGAGAGCTCGATCAATCGGTAATTAGAGAATTCGAAAGAATTGTCGGCGCTAATCACGCCTTACAAGAGCCGGACCTAACGGCTAGCTACACCACCGATTGGACTGGAAGGTTCGAGGGTCAGTCTCCTGTGGTCCTGCGACCTGCCGATACTGCGCAGGTTGCCGAACTAGTCAAGGTTGCGGCAGCCGCTGAAATCAGCATCGTGCCTCAGGGAGGAAATACCGGCTTGGTTGGTGGAAGCGTTCCACTCAATCAAGAGATCATCATTTCGACGCTACGTCTCAATCAATGCGAGCCGATTGATGTGCTAGCTCAACAAGTTACAGTCGGAGCAGGGGTCACCCTCGCAGCACTGCAGTCGCATGCCTCTCAACGTGAGTTGGATATGGGAGTCGATCTCGCCGCACGTGATAGCTGCACAGTCGGCGGAATGATCGCAACGAACGCAGGTGGAATCAACGTTGTCCGCTATGGAGCTATGCGAGACCAAATATTAGGAGTCGAGGCTGTGCTGTCCGATGGTTCGATCATTAGCCATCTCGAAGGGTTGGAGAAAGATAATACGGGATACAGCCTCCCGGGTTTGTTGGCTGGCAGCGAAGGTACCTTAGGCATCATCACGAAAGCCCGTTTACGACTGCACCCCCGCTTGGAGGAGCGATGCTCAGCAATGATCGCCTTCAACAATGTTGATGACGCTGTAGCCGCGACTGCTCAGCTGCGGCGGACACTGCCCTCATTACATGCAGTCGAAGTCATCTTTGCAGAAGCAATGCATTTGGTTTCACAACACATCGGATCGTCAATTCCGGTAGGACACGACGCGCACGCTTGGGTAATTGTTGAGGTAGCGGCATCTATCGACCCGACTGAGGAATTAGCAAAGGCCATCGACGGGCTTGGTTCACTACCTGTGGAGGTAGCAGTAGGGATGGATACGGGAACTCGGGCCAATCTTTGGCAGTACCGCGAGAAAATCACCGAAGCCATCTCAACCCAGGGCACTCCTCACAAGCTCGACGTCACGATTGGTGCATCTCGGCTCGCTGAATTCGTAAACCGGGTCCCTCAAGTGATTTCGGAGGTAGATAGAAGTGCAACGGCTCTGATGTTCGGCCATCTCGGGGACGGCAACGTGCACGTCAACATCCTCGGACCAGCGGGCGCTGAACCCGATGAAGGAGTCGATGAGGCCGTGCTCCTTTATGTGGCGAAACTCGGCGGAAGTATTTCCGCCGAACATGGAATCGGTAGCGCAAAAAGGGAATTCCTTCACCTGAACCGGTCTTCGTCCGAATTAGCTGCGTTTCGAGCGATCAAAAAGGCTCTTGACCCGAACGGAATTCTCAACCCCAACGTACTCTTACCACCTGAGTCACCATGACCGCTGAATCTCCCCTCGTGCCTTTCAAACCTCGCTCTGCGCGAAATGGCATGGTTTGCTCAATAGATCACTTGGCGAGCGGGGCCGGCGTCTCAGTCCTTCGTAAGGGTGGGTCCGCTGCCGATGCAGCGATCGCGGCCTCTGCTGTACTGGCGGTAACAAGTCAGCACATGTGCGGAGTTGGCGGCGACCTTTGGGCATTAGTACATGTCCCCGGTGAACCAAAACCATTCGCGTTAAACGCAAGTGGACATAGCGGCAGTGGCGCTGAGATAAGCAGCCTGCACAGGGACGGCCTGGCCGATATGCCCTTTCACCAAGATCCAAGGAGTATCCCTATTCCGGGGTGTGTCGATGGGTGGTTGACCTTGCACCAACGATTTGGGCGACTCCCATTACAGGACGTCTTGGGTGACGCTATTGACCTAGCCATAGAAGGCTTTCCGATTAGTGCCGAATGCGCTCTAGCCACCAAGCTGTTGAAAGAAGTAGACAACACCCAAGACTATTTCGCCAGCGGCCCACCCCAAGTAGGTCAACTCATTCGGCGAACCAAACTAGGAAAGACCCTTCAAGAACTCGTACGTGGGGGTCGAGAGTCATTTTATCTGGGCAAATTCGGCGAAGACCTGGTTTCGTTTGGTGCTGGCGAGTATTCACCTGATGACTTGTTGACAAGCCAGGCAGATTGGGTAGAGCCCCTTTCCGTCGAAGCATTTGGGCAAAAAATTTGGAGTCTCCCGCCGAACTCCCAAGGCTATATCTGTCTTGCATCAGCATGGATTGCTGATCAACTCGGCCTCCCCACGGACCCTTCGGACCCTCTCTTCTGGCATCTCCTCGCCGAAGCGGCACTTCAAGCCGCATTTGATCGACCAGAAGTACTCCACCAAGATGCCGACGGTGAAGCATTATTGGCTTCAGAACGTCTGCAACCTCGAGCTTCTGCCATTAGTACAGAACAAGCCTCAACCCTGCCAAGTGGAGTCAACGATGGCGACACAATCTATTTGAACGCCGTAGACGCCGACCGGATGGGCGTGTCGCTAATTCAGTCCAACGCGTCGGGGTGGGGCGCTTTAGTCTTTCTACCCGAGAGCAAGATTTCACTGCACAACAGGGGAATCGGCTTTTCCACTGACCCAAACAGCGTTGCCGCCTACGGACCAAAACGGCGCCCCCCACATACGCTGGCTCCAACTCTAATCCAGAACCTTGATGGCTCACTCCGCGCTCTAGTAGGCACAATGGGCGGTGATTCTCAACCACAAATCGTTCTCCAGTTGTTGGCTCGATTGTTTGTCGCTGGCCAAGACCCAGGTACTGCACTCGCGTCACCGCGCTGGCGTTTTAGCGGGTCTTCGTCAAATGGCTTCAACACGTGGGCGAATCCTGAAGATGTCAGACTCGAGCTTGAAGGTGACCATCCGGAACTCAGCACTCAACTCACGCGCCTAGGCCACACTCTCAGCTCCCTACCGGCCAATAGCAGTGCTTTCGGTCATGCACATATCATCTCCACAGAGGGAGGACTCTTATCCGGTGCAGCTGAACCTCGAGTTAGCGTTTCCGGCACTGCCGCCTATTAAATCGAGTAACGCGAAAGGTTTCTAACGTTTCACGTCCTAAAAGTTGAGTTCAACAATGCCACTGAGGGACGGAACTCGCGATCAGCGGTTTTTCCAGTCCGCTTCACCATTTGTCAGAAAAGAACTCATCGCCGTCTTACTGTCCTCGGTGCCCGCAGCGAGAATTTGGGTTCGGTTCTCCAGATCTATACCCGCACGAAGGCTCGGGATTTCGAGGTTCGACCACATCACTTCCTTCGTCATCCAAACTCCGAACGGACTGTTGCGCGATATCTCCTTAGCAACTGTCAGACATTTGTCTTGTAAGTCAGCGTCACTTACCACGTTGCTAACCAGCCCGATCCGGTTGGCTTCCTCTGCGTCGATTACCCGACCTGTGAGCATAAGTTCCCACGCTCTGGACGCGCCGATAAGACGCGGCAGCATCCAACTGACCCCGATATCGCAACCAGATATGCCGAGACGAACAAAAGCCGTACCAAACTTCGCCGAGGTCCCGCAATAACGGACATCCGATGCACACGCTAAAGCAAATCCACCCCCAGCTGCGGCACCATTTACTGCGGCAATAATCGGTTGTCTCACGTCACGCATATGGTGAACGAGTTCAGCTATATGTTGCTGGACAGCCATCCCTTGCTGCTGTTCTCCAAAGCCTTCGGTTCCTGGGATTTTTCCGAAACCTGTGAGGTCGAGGCCTGCACAAAAACCGCGGCCAGCTCCGGTGAGAATCAGGACTCGAACGGAATGGTTACTGTCAAAGAAATCAAGTGCTTCATGTAAGTCTGTTACGAGCCCGTGCGTCATCGCGTTGAGACGTTCAGGCCTGTTGAGAGTAATGCGTGCGATCTCCTCTTCAGGGAAATCAATCACCAAGTTTTCGTACTCGTCTATCATCGCTGCGCCTTCGTAAGAGAAACAGGAGAATAGCTCGAATTACAAATATTTCAGAAGGTATCGCCCTCGATGGCAACTTCAATTCTGCCAGGTCCGTGATTTTTCGCGCTACAGCATGCAGCTTGTGCGGCGTCGAGTAGATCCTGAGGGTCCATGGCGTGAGAGGGATAACACGCTACTCCTGCCGAAAGCGTCACAATGTCGCGCGAGGGCGAATCGGTGTATGCATTCCTGACGCGGTCAGCAGCCCATACCGCACCCGCTTCCGAGGTGTCGTCCAATAAGGCCACGAGGACCCCGTGTCCCAGATCGCAGATCGTGTCTGAGTCACGAACTGTGTTGGTAATCACCCGGGATGTCGAACGCATCGCGTGCTCGCGCACATACGGCGCAAAGGATGCAAATTCATCTAACTCAAAATAAATGATCGATACCGGTTTCAGCGTTCGCCTGGCTAAAGCTATTTTCCGATCCAACACCACCGAGAAAACGCGGCCGTCTGGCAACCCGGTCACGGAATCGGTTATTGAGTCGACGCTTGCTTCGGGTCCACGCATTGGATCTAAATCTCTCGTTTCACATCAAGTGACAAAGGACGTGAAAGGCAAGGGTGCCAGAGCATGCCCAGAAGAACAAGAGGCAAACGTCGAGACTTGCAGGATTTCCTGGTCGAGGCTCTCCTTATCTCCATCTCGGGACTATGGTCCCTACATGCTTATTGCCAGACACCTACGCGACGGCACG
>CETH01023436.1_pt1 | contig 63314 bp, 61 predicted proteins | sample 361461 | NCBI WGS metagenome assembly CETH01 (sample SAMEA2622695, study PRJEB7988) | marine metagenome | isolation source: saline water (ENVO:00002010), including | reverse complement strand
GATCAGGATTATCTAGGTTGATTGTTGGAGGTATGATGCCCTCATTAATTGCCATAATACAAAAAATAGATTCAATTGCACCAGCTGCTCCAAGGGTATGCCCAGTCATAGATTTTGTTGAGCTAATTTGAGGTACAAGCTCACCAAACACTGTTTTTAGAGCAAGAGTTTCAGCGACATCTCCAAGCGGTGTTGATGTTCCATGAGCATTTATATAATCAACGTCTGATAAATTAATTTCAGCATCATTAATTGCATTAGACATTGACAAAGCTGCGCCTCTTCCATCATCAGGTGGTGCTGTCATGTGATGTGCATCTGAACTCGTTCCAAAACCAATAATTTCTGCATGGATTGTTGCTCCACGAGCTTTAGCATGATCAAAATCTTCGAGTACAATTGACCCAGCTCCATCAGAAAGAACGAATCCATCTCTATCCCTATCCCATGGTCTACTAGCCGCTTCAGGATCTGAATTCATTGAAAGAGCTCTAGCAGATATAAATCCTGCAATCGAAAGAGGTGTAGATGCCATTTCTGCGCCTCCAGCTATCATTACATCTGCCTCTCCACATGCAATAGATCTTGCTGCGGTACCAATACAGTGATTTCCAGTAGAGCAAGCTGTTACAACAGAAGTATTTGGACCCATAAAACCATGTTTAATAGAAACAAGGCCAGAAATCATATTAACTATAGATCCAGGTACAAAAAATGGAGAAACTTTCTTGTAACCTCTTTCTGCTAATAAAACTTTATTTTTTTCAATTGTATCTATTCCGCCAATACCTGCTCCAAAATTAATACCAACTCTTGTTAAATCTATTTTCGATTCAAGGATGCCGGAATTTATAATGGATTGATTAGCTGCGATGATTCCATATTGAATAAACGGATCGATTCTTCTGACTTCTTTAGAGTCAAGGAAGTCTTCTGGTTGAAAATTCTTTAGCCGACCACCAATTTTTACAGGATTATTTTCTAACCCAATATCAACATTAGTTATACCACTTCTACCCTCGATACATGATTGCCATGCATCTTGAACAGTATTGCCTATTGGTGAAAGGATACCTAAACCAGTAACTACAACTCTTCTTTGTAGTTGCTTCATTTAAGAAATTTTTAGCTGTTTGAATTTATGTAATTTACAGCCTCTTGCAGGGTTGAAATCTTTTCAGCTTCCTCATCAGCGATTTCAAGCTCAAATTCTTCTTCAAGGGCCATAACTAGTTCAACTGTATCAAGTGAATCAGCACCTAGGTCATCAACAAATGAAGAGTCATTTTTTACTTCATCATCTCCAACACCTAGTTGCTCACAAACTATTTTTTTTACTCTTTCTTCGATACTCACAAGGCATCCTCCGTTTAAAGAAATCTATTCTACAACATTTCTAACAAAAACGAATAAAATCATTAGCTCATGTATAAGCCACCATCTACAGATATTGTTTGACCAGTAATGTAATTAGCGCTATCAGAGGCTAAAAATAAAGCTAAATCAGCAATATTTTGGGGATTACCCATTTTATTTGCTGGAATTTGATTTAATATGGAGACCAACTCCTCCTCCTTAAAGTGACTAGTCATATCTGTTTCTATAAATCCAGGGGCTATGCAGTTAACTGTTACATTCCTTGCTGCCACCTCTTTTGCTAAGGCTCTGGTAAAACCACCAATACCTGCTTTGCTAGCAGAATAATTAACTTGACCAGCATTACCCATTAATCCAGCAACACTAGATATATTGATAATTCTTCCAGAACGATTCTTGACCATTGATTTAATAAATAATTTAGATATATTGAAAACACTTGTAAGATTTGCATTAATTACATCATCCCAATCTTCATTCTTCATTCTTAGAAAAAGTTGATCTTTGGTTATTCCCGCATTATTTATAAGAACATTTGGAACTTTCCCTTTATCTTTTAAATTTTCAAGACAAACTGAGATCTGATCTCTATTTGTAACATCCAATGGAATGTGCATACAATTATCAGAGTTCAAAGCATTATTAATATCAAACTTTGACCTAGATGTTCCGACAACAAAATAACCATCATTCGAGAAACATTGAGCTATTTGCAATCCGATTCCTTTGGATATACCTGTAATAAAAACTATTTTTTTATCCATAATTATTTATCTTCTCATAAAATTCTTCGCTCGAAGAAGAAAAATAGTTTTCAAGCATATTTGCTTTAAATAATCCTGATAAAACTTTACCAGGGCCGCATTCAATAATTGGTAGATTTAATGATGAAATAAAACTACATGTTTCTACCCATCTAACAGGCGAATGTAACTGAGAGACTAAAAGAGGTGAAATATCTTCAGCCGATGACACCGAATCAACAGATACATTGTGAATAATTTTCTTATCTGGCATCCTAAAATGAACAGTATTTAGGGTTTGTTGAAATTCATTTGCTGCCTCTAGCATAAGCAAGCTATGCGATGCAATGCTTACTTTAAGTTTTATTGATCGTTTGGCACCCTTTGACGCACATAATTTTTGCGCTCTTTCAACTGCATCATCATGTCCCGAAATGACAGTTTGATTTGGAGCATTTAAATTTGCACATTGAACATGTGAATCGTCGCCATTAGAAGCAACGATACACATCTCCGCAATAAGATCTTTATTCAAACCCATAATTGCAGACATTGAACCTTTAGGAGCTAACTCCATCAGCTCTCCTCTTTTCCTAACTAATTTCATAGCTTCAGTTATTGTTATAGAGTTGCCGGCAACTAAGGCTGAATATTCACCCAAAGAATGACCTGCTAAGTATGCTGGCGTAATATTAATAGAATTAATTAATTTATTAAAATGAAGATAGGAGCAAAGTACCAAAATCGGTTGAGTAATTGAAGTTTTATTGAGTAAGTCTTCTGGACCTTCCTCAATTAACTTGAAAACATCATGCGAAATCAACTCGCTGCAATACTCCATCGCGTGTGAATATTCACTTGAAAGTGCAATATCTTTGATGCCGCCCGAAGACAGCATAGAGATGTGTTGTGAGCCCTGGCCGGGAAACGCTAAAAAAGCAGAAAAAGACATGGCTAGTCTTGAGTGTCGATATCCTCTACTTCTTTGACTGGTTTCCTTAAGTCTTTAATTAAACGACCTTTATAAAATCCATCTGCTGTCATTTGATGACGAAGGTGTCTCTCCCCAGATACAGGATCGGTTGATAACGTAAGATCTGATAAATGGTCATGAGATCTTATCATTCCACGTTTTGATCTAGTTTTTTTACTTTTTTGTACTGCCATAATATTTTAAAAAAATGCATCCTATCAGATTAAATTAAGATTGGATAGTTAAATTATCTAGCTTCGACAGCAGTATATCAAATTCCTTATTTTTTGGCGCTTCATAGCTAATATTTTTACCGCTAAGATCATTAAAAGAGATGGATGCAGCATGCAGTGCCAGTCGACTAATTGATGTCTCTTTTATAATACGTTTATTTAAACTAAATGATCCGTATTTTTTATCGTTTAGTATTGGGTGATTAAGATTTGCACTTTGAACTCTAATTTGATGCATTCTACCTGTGCTAATAAGAATCTCAACATGGGTAAATGAGTTATATTTTTTTAGAATTTTGAATTTTGAAACTGCTTTTTTACCATCCAAGGATTCTTGAACCTTATGATGATGTTCTTTTGTTGAAAGATTAATATTTGTTTCAATTCTAATATCTTTTTTCATGACTCCTTTTAAAATCGCTTCATAGATTTTTTCAACCCTATTGTTTTGAAGCTCTTTATGAAAATGTCTTAAAAATTTTTTATTTTTTGATAGTAAAAGACAGCCAGAAGTAGATTTGTCTATACGATGACATAGATCAATTTCAAACGATGGAAATTTGGCTCTAGCTATATCAATCAAGCCAAATTGGTTATTAGTTCCTGAGTGAACACTTAATTCAGGATCTTTGTTCACAAGAATGAAGTCATCATTTTGGTTAATTATAGACGACATGAATTCTTTGGTTCTGGAAGGTGGAATCTTTAAGTTAGGAGTCTCATTTTTATAATTAATTAAATATGGAGGGATTCTTATCTCATCATTGAACTGCAATTTATGTGTAGGCTTTATTCGACCGGAGTTAACCCTAATCTCACCTTTACGAATCATGCTATAAATTTTAGATTTAGGAAGAGATTTATATATATAAAATAAATAGTTATCTATTCGCCTTCCTGCATGATCTTTATCTATTTTTAGGTTTTTACCACTCATTAAGGTAGAATACTTGAAATTAATAGTTTATAAATTTAAAGCTATAAATATAAAAAGCTTACAGCAAAAGGCTTTAAGCAATAATATAAGAATGCTGCAATGTAGCATAATAAGAGAAAGTATAGTAAGCGCAAGGGTGCTTATAGAATAAATCAAGTTTTAAAAGCTCCATTCATAATAATGGATTAAGTTAATAGAGCTCCAAGGGATAAGACTCTAGTAACTCTCAAAGCACTAGTGCTATTCACTTTCTCTGTACTGGAGAAAAAATGAAAAGAATTTTAATTAACTGTTCATATTCAGATGAGCTTCGTGTGGCGTTAGTTGATGGCGCTAAGCTGTTTGACTTAGACAATGAGTTTAATGCTCAATCACTTTTAAAAGGAAGTATTTTTAAAGCAACTGTTTCAAGAGTTGAAACAAGTTTAGATGCAGCATTTATTAATTTTGGAAGTGAAAGGCATGGCTTTTTACCTTTAAAAGAATTATCAAATGAATACTTTACAAAGGATGCCGAGGGCAAAAAAAAGTGTACCCTTAAAGAGGGTGATGAAATCCTAATCCAAGTTCTTAAAGAGGAACGAGGAACCAAAGGTGCCGCCCTATCAAATCAAATATCCCTTGCAGGAAGGTTTATAGTCTTAATCCCAAATTCTGAAAAATCAGGTGGTGTTTCAAGAAGAATTTCAGGAGAAGAAAGAGATGAAATAAAGAATGCATTAAATGCATTAAAAATTCCAGAAGGTATGAGTGTTATTGTTAGAACTGCCGGATTGGGGAGATCTACCGAAGAATTAAAATGGGATTTGGATTATTTAATGAATCTATGGAATCAGATAAACTCAACTGTTGCTGAAGCAGCAAGCCCAAGTTTAATTTATAAAGATGATAAATTAATTTTAAGAGTCTTTAGAGATTACTATAGAGATGATATTGAAGAAATCCTTATTGATGATGAGGCTGTGCATTCTGAAGCATTGGATTTTGCAAAATCTGTGATACCAGACCATGCTGATAAAGTTATTTACTATAATGAAGATATTCCTTTGTTTAATAGGTATCAAATAGAAAGCCAAATAGAATTAGCTTTTCAGAGAGAAATATCCTTACCCTCTGGTGGATCAATAGTAATAGATCCTACAGAAGCAATGGTTTCTATAGATGTTAATTCTGCTCGCTCAACCAAAGGAAAAGATATAGAGTCAACAGCATTTGCCACAAACATGGAAGCAGCAAAAGAAATTGCTCGTCAGCTTAGATTGAGAGATTTAGGTGGTCTGATAGTAATTGATTTTATTGATATGCAAGATGAAAAACATCAACAAAAAGTTGAGAATAATTTTAGATCTGCTGTGCAATCCGATAGAGCAAGAATCCAGATTGCTGGAATATCAAGATTCGGATTGTTAGAACTGTCAAGGCAAAGATTAAGACCCTCTTTAGAGGAAACGTATGATATTCAGCATGTCCAAGTTCGCGGTACTCGATCTTTAGGACAATCTATCTTAAGAATTATTAGTGAAGATGCAGCCAAAGAAAATACTGGTGAAATTCATGTATATGTTCCAACTGATGTTTCAAGCTATTTATTAAATGAGAAGCGAAGAGACATTATTGCAATAGAAAATTTATCTCAGGTGAATATTCTTATTATCGCTGATCCTTATAAATCTAGGCCTTATTATAAAGTTGCAAGGGTTAAAGCCGTCACAGGAAAAAAGCAATTTTCATATGATATGACACCTAACAGTCCAGAACCATCAATGGACTGGCGTGATGTCAATTCAAATAAAAAATCTTTAAAACCCTTAGTCAAAGTATCTGTTCCCCCAAGAATGCCTAAGAAAAAAAGTAAAGCGGGATTATTTGGATTTATCAAATCTATTCTTACTTTATCAATCTTTAAATCTAAAAAGAAAAAACATTCTAAAAAGAAAAGAAATAGGAATTATAAAAAAGGTCAGCTAAAAGTTAACAAAAATATTAGATCTGATAAGAATCATAACAATCGTCAAGGAAGAAAAAACAATAGACCTAAAGCTGCAAATCATAAGAAAGGTTCAAATAAAAAAGAATCTAAACCAGTGGTAATACCATCAAAGAAAGCCACTCAAAATAAAAAAAAGGACTCAGAACTAAATAACAACGCAAAGACATCTGAAAATAAAGATAGTAATAAGTCAAGGAATGAATCTAAATCATCAGCTCCGACTCCTGCGCATACACTAGCTCCCACTCCAGCGCCTACACCAGCTCCAACTCCAACGCAAAAGCCTACTAGGGCTTTGAACGACCCTCGATATAAGAACGAATAAGTTGGCCGGAAATTGATGCATCTGGTGGGATAATGGGTAATTCATTAATTTTGAACCACCTAGCATCTTCGAGTTCTTCATCGTTTAGGACGATGTCTCCAGTTTCATATTTGCAGTAATAACCCAACATTAATTGAGCTGGAAAAGGCCAAGATTGAGATGCAAAATATCTAATATCTGAAACATTAACATTTACTTCTTCCTTTACTTCTCTAACTAAAGCTTCCTCGGCACTTTCCCCAGCCTCAATAAAACCAGCAAGTGTACTGTACATGTTGGGTGGAAAGAATTTACTTCTACCGAGTAAGATTTTATCCTGGTCATGGATCAAAGTAATAATGCAAGGTGAGATTGAGGGGTAATTTGGAGAATTATTGCATGAACATTCAAAAGCACCCTCAGTTGAATTAAATGAATAATTATTTCCGCAAATACTGCAAAAATGATTGTTAGATTTCCATGTCTTAAGGATAGATGCACGTGATGCTAATAAAAAACTAGATTGATCTAAAAAACCTAAAATCTGCCTTAAATCAACAAAATTTATCAAATTAGGATCCATGAATAAACCTAAAATATCATCATCTTTATTAATCTCAACAACGTAGTGATAGGAATTATCACTAGCAGCTATAGCTAAAAATGGTCCATTTTGATGAATCAGATTTAAATCTTTTATTTCAAAATTATAAGTATTTTTTGTCTGATCGTATAAAATCATGTTTTCGCAAAATATAATTAACTTAGAGTCTTCTTTTAATGAATCATGGAGTTCTCTTATTAATTTCATTTTAATTAGGGTTTAAATATTATGAAAAACTTATACAAAATGTTTCTAGGTGATTCGCCTGACTGGTATAAAAATACCATCATAGCGTTTTTAATAACTAATCCTATTATTTTATTGCTCTTAAATTCAATGGGATTAAGTGGAAGTTTTATTGTTGGCTGGATAATTTTATTAGAATTTATATTCACTCTCGCTCTTGCACTAAAGTGCTACCCCCTTCAACCAGGTGGATTAATCGCAATTCAAGCCTTATTTCTTGGATTAACTAACCCCTACTCCCTTCTTCATGAAATAGAACATAATCTTGAAGTTATATTATTACTTGTATTTATGGTTGCTGGCATTTATTTCATGAAGAATTTGATGCTAACAATTTTCACTAAACTACTTCTAACCGTCCAATCAAAAACAAAATTATCATTAATGTTTTGTTTTGTATCAGCTTTTTTGTCTGCCTTTCTTGATGCATTAACTGTTACTGCTGTTTTAATTGCTGTTGCGGTAGGTTTTTATAGAATTTTTCATTTGGCCAATTCTGATATGTCATTTTCAGAAATAGATCATGATTATCATAATAACAATTCTCTGTCAGATACCGGCATTGAGGATTTAGAGAACTTTAAAGCCTTTCTTAGGGATTTAATTATGCATGGTGTTGTTGGAACAGCGCTAGGAGGTGTTTGCACAATTGTTGGAGAGCCTCAAAACCTGCTTATAGCAAATGTTGCAGGCTGGGAATTTATTGAGTTCATTATCAAAATGGCTCCAATCACTGTGCCAGTTTTTATTGCCGGGATGATTACCTGCTTTGCAATTGAAAAGTTACATATTTGTGGTTTTGGAAATCAACTACCCCTTAGAATTAAAAATATATTCCATGAGTACAGCGCATATGCACAATCTCAAAGCACCGATGAGAGTAAATTAGAGCTTTATATTGAAATGCTTGTTGGCATTTTTCTTGTTATTGCATTGGCGCTTCACTTAGCTGCTGTTGGAATAATTGGCTTGGGAGTAATTATTCTTTTAACCTCATTTAAAGGTATAACCCATGAGCATGACTTAGGCGATGCGTTTAAAGAAGCACTCCCATTTACAGCATTGTTAGTTGTTTTCTTTGGTGTTGTAAGCGTGATAGCAGATCAACAGCTCTTCACTCCTATTATTTCTTATGTATTGTTACAAGAAGCAAGCAATCAAGCTCCTATATTCTTTGTAGCTAATGGGGTCTTATCAGCTATTAGCGATAATGTATTTGTTGCAACAATTTATATAAATGAAATAAAAGATGCTCTAGATATGAATGTTATCTCCAGAGATCAATTTGATAAGCTAGCAATAGCTATAAATACTGGAACAAATATTCCGAGTATAGCGACCCCTAATGGGCAAGCAGCATTTTTATTCTTGTTAACATCATCCTTGGCACCACTTATAAATCTGTCTTATATGAGAATGGTTGTCATGGCCCTTCCCTATACTATAGTTTTAAGTATTGTTGGATTCATCTCTGTGGTCATAAATTTATAGTTAAATGTCTTTAAGTCATAGATTCTGCATTGCTCCTATGATGCAGTGTACAGATATTCATGATCGATTTTTATTTCGCCTTATATCCAAGAAAGCTTTTTTATATACAGAAATGGTTACTACTGGAGCAATAATTCATGGTAAATGCTTAGAACAACTAAATTTCAATAGAGAAATAGAACATCCTATTGCAGTTCAACTTGGTGGATCAGATCCTGCTGATCTTGCTAAATGCTCAAAGATTTGCTCTTCTCTTGGGTATGATGAAATTAATTTAAATGTTGGCTGTCCATCTGAAAGAGTACAAAAAGGCTCATTTGGTGCATGCCTCATGCAGGATCCAGAGCTCGTGAAGGATTGCATTCAAGCTATGCAAGAAGTTACTTCTATACCTATAACAGTTAAATGTAGGATAGGTGTTGATAACAGAGACGATATAAATTTTTTAAATGAATTCGTAGCTAAAATTTTAAACCCAAATTTAAAAACAATTATAGTTCATGCGAGAGTTGCAATTCTTAAAGGTCTTACTCCTAGGCAAAATAGACAAATTCCACCTCTTAAATACGAAAATGTATATCAACTAAAGTATGAATTTCCTGAATTAGAGGTTGTAATCAATGGGGGAATTAAAAATGTTAATGACTCACTCGAACATTTAAATAAAGTTGATGGAGTTATGCTTGGACGAAGCCCCTATGATAACCCTATGATTGTTAGCAATGTAGATTCTAAAATTTTCAATGAGACTGATCTTGGTAAGGACAGGCAAACTGTTTTAAGGGAGTATTTACAATATTGTTTACATCAAGAAAATAATGGTCACCCCCTATCGAGAACGCTGAAACATATATTTGGTTTAAATCGTGGTTTAAAAAATGCCAAATCCTTTAGGAAACTAATCCTTGAAACCATGCAAAAGAATAACTTAGAAGTAACTCAGGAAGATTTAATATCTATGGTTTAACCCTTAATTAATCAAGTAAAAAATCATCCATATCATCGACGAAATCGTCAGTCTGATCTTCACCATTGCTTAATTCAAACTCTTGGTATTGCATGTATGAATCTCTAATAAAGGAGTATCTATCTCCGATAATGAGCGTTTCAACCTCTAAGTATCTTGCTCTGGTTTCCAGGGCATCGAGAGCTGTCACCCCAATCCTTACATCTGTTTCCTCAATTGCAAATGTTCCACTCAAAACAGAACTTACACTTCTTCCAGCCAAGCCTCTAGGCGTAGAAGGTCCGTATAATGGAATCATTAAAAATGGGCCAGAACCAACACCCCAAGCTCCTAAAGTTTGTCCAAAATCTTCATCATGTCTTTCAAGGCCAAGTTTAGACCCAACATCAATAAAGCCTCCAAATCCTAACGTTGAATTAATTAAAAATCGAGAAAAATCATTTATTGCCAGCAATGGTCTTCCCTGCAATAGCTGATTAGCGGTATTATCAAGTTCATTTAAGTTTCTAAAAAAATTAGTAATTCCAACTTCTATAAAATCAGGAGTTACAGATGTATAAATTTCAGCAGTTGGTTTTGCAAAATTATCATCAAGATATTCATTAAAAGCCCAAACTTTTCTATTATATTCTTCAAAAGGATCGTCATTAGCAAGCAATAAATTACTTAATATCAGCAACAAAGTAATTGAAGTAAATTGTTTAAAGTTCATTGTGTTATTTTTAGAATTTCATTATAAATTGGCTCAAACAAAATTGATGATTTATCTGGATTAAAATTCCCTAATTCTCTTACTCTAGGTAACGAGCCAAGAACCTTTAGACCAATCTCATTCTCAAGGTTGATTGGAGTAAATTCATGTATTTTCTTGTCAGAACTTGGTGAAATTGAATAAGACATATTATCAATTATTCCAATCATTGGTATTTTTAACCTATCAAACATAGCCTTTGATTTAATAGTATCTTGAACAGCTAAATTGCTTTGAGAGGTTACTAGCAATGCATAATCTGGCTTGATCTCAGCTGCTACAGTTAAATATGCGTCACCTGTCCCAGGAGGCATATCTATAAACAGATAATCTAAATCCCCCCATTGAGTTAGATTTTTTAGCTGTTTAATTGCACCGCTTAACATTGGGCCTCTCCACATTGCAGCTTTATCGTTATCAAGAACAAAACCCATGCTATTTAAGGCAATATTGTTAACACGAATAGGTATAAATGATTTACTACCATCAACAGTTTGAACTTCAGGTTTACGATTTAATACATCAAAAAGTATATGTTGGTTAGGACCATAGATATCCGCATCTAGAATACCAACCTTGAAGTCATTTGAAAAAATAGAAGCTAAGTTCGCACAAATAGTTGATTTACCAACTCCACCTTTTGCTGAAGCTATAGCAATTATTTGTTTGATGCCCATTGATATAATTTTTTGACTTATAATACTCGATTAATACATAAATTGGGTCTCTGAAATTAACAAATCAAGAAAAATAATTGTTACCAATGCGCTTCCATATGCTAATGGGGAGATTCATTTGGGTCATATTTTAGAGCACATACAAACAAATATTTGGTCTCGGTTTATGAGCTTAACAAATAATAAAGTGCTAACTTTTTGTGCTGATGATGCTCATGGAGCACCAATTATGATGAAAGCAGATGAGTTAGGTATCGAACCTTCTGATTTCATAGATGAAGTTAAAGATAGTCACCAAAAATCATTAGCTAGGTTTGGTATTGAATATACAAACTATCATTCAACTCATTCCAATGAAAATGAATCCTTAGTATCAGAAATCTATCTAGATGCAATGTCCGCAGGATATATTTACAAAAAAAAGATTGAGCAATGTTTTGATGAAGAAAAACAAATGTTCTTGGCTGATAGGTATGTTCTTGGTGAATGCCCAAATTGTTCGGCTAAAAATCAGTATGGAGATGGATGTGAAGAATGCGGAGCTACTTACTCAGCTATAGAGCTTATTAACCCAAAATCCTCATTGTCTGAAACTGCACCAACTACTAAATTTTCTGAGCATATATTTTTTGATCTTGAAAAAGCAAAAAATAAACTTATAAAATTTCTAGAAAAATCTTCGATTCAAAAACCAATTCTTGGTAAGTTATCTGAATGGCTTGATGGAGATTTAAAAAGTTGGGATATATCAAGAGATGCGCCATATTTTGGATTTAAGATACCTGATGAAACTAATAAATATTTTTATGTTTGGGTTGATGCTCCTATTGGATATATAGCATCAGCAGCTAATTGGGCAAATCAGAATTCTCAATCAATAAAGAATTTATGGGGCAAAGATTCAGATTATGAAATTCATCATTTTATTGGAAAAGACATTACTTATTTTCATGGGTTATTTTGGCCTGCTTTTTTGATGGAATCTAAATATAAGCTCCCTGATGCAATACACGTTCATGGATTCGTGACAATAAATGGTGAAAAAATGTCAAAGTCAAAAGGCACGTTTATTACTGCAGATCAATTTGCTGATGTTTGCGATCCAGAATTACTTCGATATTACTTTGCAAGCAAATTGAATTCAAAGATTGAAGATTTAGATTTAAACCTTGAGGACTTAGCACAAAAAATTAACTCAGACCTAGTTGGAAAGTTTTCTAATATTTTTAGCAGATCGGCTTCTTTTATATCAAAAAATAATAACTATTTAAGTAAAGAAATTCATCAAGACCATTTAGCAAAATCTAATCAAAAAATAGAAAAGATATTGCAAAACTATGAGGATAAAGAATTTTCAAAAGCCATCAAATTAATTATGGAGATAGCTGATGATACTAATAAGTATATTAATGAGCATGCGCCTTGGAAACTTGATCAAGACGATGCATTAATCATTGCAACAACCGCTCTTAACGTTTTTAAAAACTTATGTGTGTTACTCTCACCTGTAATCCCATATTTCTGTAAACAAATGTTATCAATGCTAAATATTGATAATTTCAAAATAGAAAATCTTGAAAATGAATTAGTTGATACTAAAATAGATGATTTTCAGCCAATACTCTCAAGAGTAAAACCTTTAAATATTCAAGATTTTTATAAAAAGGAAGAAGAAATGAAAGATGAAGATAATATTATTCAAATAGATGATTTTATGAGAGTTGATCTCAGAGTTGCAATGGTTGAGGAAGCCTCTCATGTAGATGGTGCAGATAAACTTCTTGCCATTAAATTAAACTTAGGTGAACTCGGTATAAAAAATGTATTTGCTGGAATAAAATCAGCTTATGACCCTGCTGAATTAAAAGGTAAATTAGTTGTAATGGTTTACAACCTAGCTCCTAGAAAAATGAAATTTGGTTTATCTGAGGGCATGATTTTAGCTGCAAGTGATTCAGAGGGTGGAATATTTGTATTGTCGCCCGATTCAGGTGCACAACCAGGACAAAGAATTAAATGAAAATTGAAACAGACATATTGGTAATTGGTGCCGGTCCAGTTGGATTGTTTACAGTATTTGAAGCCGGGTTATTGGGCCTCAAATGCACATTAATCGATAATCTTGATAAAGTTGGCGGTCAATGCTCTGAACTCTATCCGGAAAAACCAATTTATGATATTCCTGGGGTACCAAGCCAAACAGCCCAAGAGCATGTAGACGCACTTATAGAGCAAATTAAGCCATTTGAATACAATCTTTATCTTTCTCAAAGGGTTGAATCAATAGAAGCTCATTCCGTTACTGATGACATCACAACTTGGTTGATCAAAACAAATGAAGGCATTGAGTGCATAACCAAAAATATCTTTATAGCAGCAGGTGCTGGTTCATTTGAGCCCCGAAGACCACCAAACATAGAAGATCCTGATAAATACTTAAATAAAGGTGTTAGTTATGCAGTGAAATCAAAAGATCTCTTTAAAAACAAAAATTTATTTATTTTTGGTGGTGGTGACTCCGCCTTAGATTGGACTGTTGAATTAGCAAAAATAGCTAAATCAGTAAATTTGGTCCATCGTAGAGATCAATTTAGAGGCGCCCAACATACTGAAGCGCAAATGAGGGATTTAGTAAAAGTTGGTGATGTTAATTTACTAACACCGTTTCAGATTGAAGAAATTCTTGGAAATGAAAAAGTCTCAGGAGTTACATTGAAAAACTTTGATACAAAAGAATCTTATACTCATGATGCAGACGAGTTGTTATTTCTATTTGGTCTTAATAAAAAATTGGGTCCGATTCTAGAGTGGGAGCTAGAGCTTGAGTCTAAGAAGATTTCGGTTAACACTAAGGACTTTCAAACCAATCGGGATGGTATTTTTGCAGTTGGAGATATCAATGATTACCCTGGCAAACTCGACTTAATTTTATGCGGTTTTCATGAAACAACTCTTGCGGTACAAAAAGCTTACCAAAGAAATTTTCCTGGAGAAAGAGTTCCCTTCGGATATACAACATCAAATACAAAACTTCAAAGGAAACTTGGGGTTGCGGATTAATCTGAAGCATCGTTAAGAAACCTACAAATAGAAATACTTGAATCTCAAAAAAATTAAAAGCATATAAATTCTTCAGATTTAGAGGTATTAAAAAACAATTATAAACTTTAATTATTAAGCGCTTGTAAAATAGAAATTGACTTTTCTTTTGAAGAAATCATAAGACCTTTTACTCTATTGGCTATATCTTTTAGAGCCTTTTCTGTTTGCGCCTCATCTCTATTTAAAGAATCTTTTGTTAAACCTATTACACCACCTGAATTAATCAAGATATCAGGTATGAAAACTATCCCTTTATTATGTAAATCTTTTGCAATTGAGGCATCTAGCAGTTGATTATTGGCACCTCCAGCAATAATTTTACACTGAAGATCGTTGATAGAAGATTTGGTAAATATTGCTCCTACAGCGCAAGGTGAAAATAAATCACATTCAAATGAGAATGCATCATCAATATGCGTGATATTATTATGTTGAATTGACTCTAATTTTGATTGATCAATATCAGAAATATAAACTTGAGCACCTGAGTCTGCTAAATGTTCAGCAAGTTTTTTGCCAACACTTCCAGCGCCCTGTATTGCAATTTTTTTATCCTGAAGATCTTCAGAAAAATATATATTTATTGCCTCTTCAATTGAATAAAATAAGCCTTTAGCTGTATAGGGTCCTGGATCGACATTATCAAATACATAATCACTATACTTTTTAACAAACTTAATATCTTCAAGAGTAATACCTATATCTTCAGCAGATATATATGAACCTTTTAAATTATTCAGGAAAAAAGCAAATGATTTAAGCAAAGATTGAGATTTATCTCCATTCTTGAAGATTACGGCTTTTCCTCCACCAAAAGGAATTTGTGCAGCATTGTTTTTATCTGTCATGCCCTTTGATAAACGTAAAACGTCTGTTAGACCAGCATCAAATGAATCATATTCCTTAAATCTGCAGCCACCAATAGCGGGACCTTTAACTGAATCATGAATCGCAATCAAAGATTTTAACCCTACATTTTGGTCTTCATAATAGTAAACTTTCTCATGGCAAAACTCATGATGAGATGAAATATCAATCCCATTAAAATTTATATCTGTTATATCTTTAAAAATCATAATTGTATGAATTTTTCGTTTATATTATATGTGCATATTAAAGGGCTAAAATGTTAAAAGATAGGTTTAGAAAATTTCTTCCAGTTGTCGTAGATTTAGAAACTGGGGGTTTTGATTCTAAAAAAAATGCTATTTTAGAAATTGCTATTCAGCTGATTGAGGAGAATGACTCAGAGCTAGTTTTAGGTGAATCTCATAGATATCATATAAAACCATTTGAAGGCCTAGAGGTTGAGAAAGATTCATTAGAATTCCTAAGATTGGACTTAAATCACCCACTGCGGTTAACTGTTGATGAAAAATTTGCATTGAATGAAATCTTTAAAATAATTAATAAGCATAGAAGTAAATATGAATGCTCGAGAGCAATTCTAGTTGGTCATAATGCATTTTTTGATCATAGTTTTCTTCTTGAGGCGTGTATAAGAAATAAAATTAAAAAATCACCATTCCATCCCTTCTCTCTAATCGATACAGTAAGTTTAGGTGTCCTTGCAACCAAACAAACTGTGTTAGCTAGAATATGTAAAGAGTTAAATATCTCTTATGAAAACGATGAAGCCCATAGCGCTTCCTATGATGCGATGGTTACTGCTAAAGTATTTTGCAAAATCATCAATGATTTTGATTTAAACTAAATCTTTATAAACTAAGCGAATCACCAACTTGTTGACAACTTGCAGGCATCAAGTTAATTCCCTGATAAGATTCTTTAATGGACAATAAGTAACTAATAAAACCGCTGGTTCGTTTTGGAGCTATACCTGTTGCAATAAAATATTTAGCATTTAATTTAGATTTAGCTATTTTTGCTTGATTAAGGCCCATAGAAACTTGAACCAATCCAAAGACTTTAACCATATCAACGGTAATGATGCATGCATCAACATTATCAATTTTCAAATTTCTATTAAACATATGAGGTTCGTGAAAAACCTTAGCTCTTGAGCTGCTTAGTGAGTATGCAAAAGTTGAAGTATTGTAAGGTTTACCTGCTTTGTGAATATCTAACTTAAAGGAATTAAGCTCATATTCACTGTTAATATTAACTATAACAACATTTAAAAATCCAGCTTTAACTAATACCTTAGAAGCTTCATGAGTCGTGAATATAGGAATATTTTTATTGAATAACTTTAATGAGTCCAAATCAAGATGATCTGAAAAATGAGCAGTAATGATAATATGAGTAACTTTATCAATAAGCTTATTTTTTAACAGATAAGCTTCCTCTGTTGATTCACGATTCAACAACCAATTCATTTTTGGGAAAACCTGCCTTTTTGTTAGCCATGGGTCAACAACTATCAAATCATTATTATTTGAAAAAACCCATGATTGATAATCATCGCCTCTAATAATTTGCATGTATGTATAATTTCATAAATGAGAATAAATACCAAACTAATAATGATTATCATTAAAAAAATACCTTAAATCAGTGCTTTACATATTTAATAAACAGTAATAAAGTAAAATAATAAATTAAATTAGAAATAAATATTGAAATGAAAGAAATCAATACAAATGAAGTATGCAATATATTAAATGAAATAATGGAATATGAACTAGCTGGCGTTGTTAGGTATACACACTCCTCATTAATGGTATCTGGACCATATAGATTACCTATAGTGACATTTTTGAAAGAACAAGCTGCTGAATCAATGCTCCATGCTCAACAAGCTGGTGAATTGCTAGTAGGACTTGATGGACATCCTAGTCTTAAGGTTGCAAAAATTGAAGAAACTCACAGGCATTCAATAAAAGATATATTAGAAGAAGGTCTTGAGCATGAGTTACATGCACTGAGTTTATACAAAAAATTATTAACTAGCGTTGCAAATGCATCAGTCTATTTAGAAGAATACGCTAGAAGCATGATTGGAGAGGAAGAGCAGCATACTCTAGAATTGAAAGCTATGTTAAGAGATTTTGGTTAGAAGCTAAGAAATAGCATCCTGAATAATAGGCTTAAGCTCGCCTGCTTCATGCATCTCAGTAACAATGTCGCAGCCTCCTATTAACTCGCCACTAACAAAGACCTGAGGGAAAGTTGGCCAATCTGAAATATTTGGAAGAGTCTGTCTAATATCCTGATTTTCTAAGATATCAACATATGAAAATTCAGCCTCACATTCAATCAAAGCTTGAACTGTTTTAGCTGAAAAGCCACACTTAGGCTCATACGGTGAACCCTTCATATATATTAAAATTTTATTGTCTTTAATTTGCTCTTTAATTTTATCTTCAATTAACATTATTTTTTCTTTAAGGAATCTATGTATTTAATTATGGTGTCCTCAAAACCAAATTTCAATGCATCTGTAATAATTGCATGGCCTATTGATACTTCATCAACTTTTCCACATTCAATTAGATGCGGAAGATTATCTAGATTAAGATCATGCCCAGCATTGATACCCAATTTAGATTCACGTGCAACACTTATACATTTAGTAATGTCACTTTTGCAAATATTAAAGTTTGTAAAATCTTCATCAGACAAATAGCTTGCAAATGGGCCAGTATAAATTTCAATCCTATCAAAACCAATGTCCGCAGCATATTGAACTGAACTTGAATTTGCATCTATAAACAGACTGGTCCTTGACTTAGTTCCCTTCACCAAATTAATAAAATCTCTAAGCTCATTATCTAAATAGCCAGGTTGCCAGCCCTGATCAGAGGTAATTTGCTCAAGATCATCTGGAACCAAGGTTATTTGATCGGGAGTTGAGCGAAGACACAACTCATGAAAACCAATAAATTCTCCGTCAGGCAAAGAAAATGGATTTCCCTCTAAATTAAATTCAATGCCGCGATCTTTGCATATTTTAGAGATTTTGATAGCATCATCTGAAGTTGCATGACGATGATCTGGCCTGGGATGAAGAGTCAAACCATCAACCCCCATATCAATACATTTTAGCGCATACTCAATCAATGAAGGATTGTCATGGCCTCGGGAATTTCTAAGTAAAGCAATTTTATTTAAATTGACACTAAGCTTCATACACGAAAAATGAATTAACCTCTATCTTTAAAGTCTTCAACATTTATATCAATTGAATTAATATCATGAGGCTGTGAAATAGATGATTCATCCCAAAAAGCCCTGCCGCTGATAATCTTTCCACTCTCATTAACAACAAAATGATCAACAATTGATATATCCATACCTGAATTATCATTTGCATTTCTAACCTGCATCACAGCTTTTAAAATGCCTTCATTTGCACAAATCACTGTCTCAACATTTGTGGGTGTAATCTCCATTCCATCACTATGACCAAAATCCCAAAAAGCACATATCGCTTCAATTCCTTTACAAGGCTCTGCTCCAACTGGATCTTCAAAAATAGCCTCATCATCCCAAAGACTTTTGAATAAGTTTTTATCATTGTTCTTGTATGCTAAAACATAATTATCTAGTGCAGATTGAACCATCTCTTTCATATTAATTCCTATTTTTGTATTCCTTTTTCTTTAAGTAAAATTTTAGTGAATTTATCATCAGGGTTGATGGGTGAAACTTTCTCCCATATACGATCATATTCAGAGTGTTTAATTAACCATTGATTATTTTCTTTAATATATTTATCCACATATAGCGCAGTGCCTTGAGTAATACTTCCTAAATCAAAGTTATAGAATATATCTTGGAGATACCATTTCCCAGTCGCTTTTATATTTGAGAGAACCTCAATTTCAGGATGATGAGCAGTATGCATTGCAGCAGTCTGATTATGAAATGCATGTTTTAAACTTTCCTTGATAGTCTCCTTGCCTTCAGATTCCCATCTATATGTACCACCTCGATAATCAATTGTTATATCTTGTGAAAATACATCATCCAATAAATCAAAATCAGCCATATCTATTGCTCTAAAATATCTATGCTTAAGATTTTTAATTTCTTCTATATCAATTAATTTTTGCAGTTTATCCATGCTAGCCTTAACGAAGATATGCCTGACCTCCATCAAGCATAATAGTCGATCCAGTAATATAATTCATTCCATCAGAGAGAATATGACAGACAGCCTCACCAATATCATTTTTGCAGTCACCTACTCTACCTAAGGGTATAGTTTTAAGAAATTCGTTAGCTTCATCAGGATGCTCAGTCATCCACCATTCCATCCCAGTGGACTTTGCAAGAGGCATTATGCAATTAACTAAAATATTGTCCTGACCCCACTCTACTGCAGCTGCCCTAGATAAAGATCTAATTGACTCTTTCACAGCAGCATAAGCTCCATAAGAATTTGAATCAGGTCGTAAAGCAGAAGAGCTTGCTAAATTAATGACTTTTCCGTCCCCCTTTAAGTGAGGGTAAGAAGCTTTCATAAAGCGGAATGTTGCCAACGGGCCCGAGCTCCATCCATTGATAAAGGATTCGTCAGTCACATCTAAAATATTTCCTAGAGGTACTTCTTGCGCATTATTTATTAAAATATTAAGAGAGTTAAACTTTGAAATTGTGGCTTCAATTGAATTATTAATAGATTCATTACTTTTTACATCGCATTCAATTGCAATGGCTGATCCGCCTTGTTGGTTAATATCTTCGGCAACAGCCTCTACTTTAGAAAGAGTTCTTCCAACCAAGCAGACGCTTGCTCCATATGATGCGAGAGCTCTTGCAATTCCTTCACCAACACCTTGTCCGGATCCAGTAATTAAAGCTGTTTTATTTGAAAAATCCATTAAAAATTTGATCCAGTAATATCTTTTGCAGCCAAATAACCAAAAGTCATTGCTGGGCCAAGTGTTGAACCAGGTCCAGGATAAGTTGGTAACAATGCAGTTGAGCAATTTCCACATGCATAAAGCCCTGGTATAGCTTTACCATCTTTATTCAACACTCTGGCATGTGTATCAATTACTAAACCACCTGCTGTACCCATTTCGCCTGGATACAAAACCATACAATAAAAAGGTCCTGTTTCTAAAGGAGCAAGACATGGATTTGGTGTCACTGATGGATCCCCATAATATCTATCGTAAACAGTATCGCCACGTTGAAGATCAAGATCTTTACCTGAGGCAGCATATTCATTAACTTTTGCCTGAGTTGCCAAAAGCCCATCAACATTAATACCCGCCACTTCAGCCAGCTCTTCAAGGGTTTCTCCCTTGGATAAGAAACTTGGGGTCCACCACTCTTTTGGCACAGCTGAATCAGGTTGCATCGATGCCTGCAGAAGTGGGCCACAAGGTCTATTTTTTCTAAATGTACTATCAAAAATCATGTAACAGGGAGCACAAGGATTTCCCTCAGCGTATTTATCAAACATATCATTTACAAAGCTGACATAGTTTTGTGATTCATTGGAGAATCTTTCACCATTTTTATTGACAGTAAAATTTCCAGGCATTGATTTATCTACCATTGATAGCCAACCTTTGTCTTGTCCTGGCACCTTCATTACAGTAGACCACCAACCCGTTTCCATTTGATGAGTATCCGCGCCTAATTTTAATGCAGCCTTTAATGCATCACCTGTATTATAAATATTAGCAGCACTCCACTCTATGTTTGTTGGCTTAGGCAAATATTGATCTCTCAAAGATTGATCTTTTTCAAATCCTCCGGAAGCAAGAATTACTCCCTTAGAAGCCTTAATGTTAATTTTAATATTGTTTTTTGTAGCCTTAATCCCGGTCACTGTTCCATTTTCATGAATAAGATCCGTCATTGCAGTTTCTGTCCATAAATCCACGTTCCTATCCTTTAAAGATAAGATTAATCTTGCAACACCTGCATTGCCCATAGTTAAGCGTCTGTCTTTCCAACCCCATTTAAGCCTCATTGGTAGGTCTAAAATATATTTACTAAATAGTTTTGCAAATAAAGATTTCCAGCCAGGCAAAGCTCCAAGTAATAGCTGACCCTCTACTTGGGTAAAATTCATATTTATTGGACCCATGGTAAAGGCAGTTTGTGGGTGCTGTTCTCTTAATTTAGCCAGGTCATCTCCGAGCTCGGTTCCGTTTATGGGCTCAGGCTCCATGGATCTATTTCCTGCCTTTCCTCCAGGATTATCTGGAAAATAATCTGGATAATGAGCTAAATTTCTATATTTAACTTGTGAATTTTCATGAAGATAATCAATCATTTTGGGGCCTTCAGAAAGATAAGTTTCAACTAGCTCATCTTTAATTTTTCCCTCAGGTGAAACGCTATTTATATAGTCTCTTGCATCTTGATCAGAATCATCGACATTTTCAGCTTTTGCATACCTGTTATTAGGTATCCAGACACCTCCACCAGAGGTGGCCGAGGTTCCGCCAAATTGAGTACTTTTTTCAATAACTAATGTTTTTGCACCACCATCGTGGCTGCACAAAGCAGATGTTAAGGCTCCGTTACCAGAACCAATTACAACAACATCAAATTCATAATCCCATTTCATAATTTTTGTTAATTTTTATTAAATTGTAACTAATTCACTATAACTCAATGGGTATTTTTTAAAAAATTGTTATAAATATTTATTTTAATTGACAAATTTTTAGCAGTTGATACTCCCAAATTATTTTAATTAATGTCTATAATCAAGTTTTATAAAAAATGAACTACTAAATGAAAACTGATATTTGTAAAAAACTTGGTATTGAGTATCCTATTTTTGCTTTTACTCACTGCAGGGATGTTGTTGTTGCAGTTAGTAAAGCTGGTGGAATCGGCGTGCTTGGTGCTGTGGGTTATTCACCTGAACAATTGAAAGAAGAGCTTGATTGGATCGATAAGCATATTGGAGATTATCCGTATGGCGTTGATACAGTGATTCCACAAAAATATGAAGGCATGGATGAGAAAGATCCCGAGCAATTATTAGAATCATTGCAAAAAATGATACCCGATGGACATAGAGAATTTGTTGATGCTCTTTTAACGGATAATGGCGTTCCAGAAGCACCAGAATCTAATGGACCCAAAGGTGGGCTCTTGGGTTGGACAGAGGCAACCGCTGAACCTCAAATAGAAGAGGCTTTAAAACATCCAAACGTAAAATTAATAGCAAATGCTTTGGGCACACCTCCTGCTGATATGATTAAAAAAATTCAAGATAAAGGCGTTTTGATTGGTGCATTATGTGGAAAAATCAAACAGGCAGTGGCACATAAAGAGGCAGGCCTTGATTTCATCATTGCACAAGGTGGTGAAGGTGGCGGACATACTGGTGAGATAGGAAGTATTGTTTTGTGGCCTCAAATTGTTGATGCTGTTGATGGGCTGCCAGTTCTGGCTGCAGGTGGGATTGGGAATGGTCGTCAAATGGCTGCAGCTATGTCTACAGGGGCTCAAGGAGTATGGTGTGGTTCATTATGGCTAGCTGTTGAAGAGGCAGCAGCTCAGCCAGCAGAAAAAGATTCATATTTAAATGCAACCAGTGAGGACACAATTAGAAGCAGAGCTTGGACAGGCAAACCTGCAAGAATGCTAAAAAATAAATGGACAGAAGCATGGGAAAATCCTGACAATCCTGATCCTTTACCAATGCCATTACAAGGGATGATTACTTTTGATGCAATGAGACGAACTTCTATTTATGCTGGCTCAGGAAATACACAGGATGTTTCCTTTAACGCTGCTGGCCAAGTCATTGGCCAAGTAAAACAAATTGAGTCAGTAAAAGATGTGATCTATAGAATTATTAATGAATATCTTGATTCAGTTGAGCGACTAAACTCTTTGTTGCCAAAAGAATAAATTTTATCAATGCTTGAAACTCTGTTTTCTGAGTTAAAAGACCTACTTTGGGGTCTTGGGATAGTTTCTTTTGCTATAGTTGGATTGCTGATATTGCCTAAAAAACTCTCAAATCAACTTGGTCAGCATCCTTTGATTTTAACAATCATGTTTTTTTTAATACTCTATGCAGTGATAAGGGTTTTTAGTTAACTACTTGAGTTGAAATCTGAAGAGAAGTCCTGAACTAGGTTAACAAATGCTTTCACTCCGTTAGTTAAAGCAGAATCATCAACATAAAAGTATGGCGAATGATTTGTTGGACTGTCTTCAACTCCTGGTGCATTAACCCCAAGAAAAAAGAATAGTCCTGGAACTTGTTGAGCAAAAAATGAAAAGTCCTCTGCACCAGTCCGAGGAACTCTTGCCTCAAAAAAATCTCCATTTGTAGCTTCAATTAGAGAGGAGGAATATTTTTTTGCTAGCTCTTCATCATTAACAGTCACTGGATAGCCTCCATAAACTTTAAATTCAGTAGTAGCCTTAGCATGATGAGCAGCAGATACGTTTTCAGCAATTAGCTTTATCTCTTCTCGAATTTGATCAGCATAGGAATCTTTAAATGTTCTTATGGTTCCTTCTAGCATTGCTGTTGAAGGTATGATGTTATTTCTTGTTCCTGCTTTCATAATTCCAACCGTTACAACTGCCTGACTATCTAAAAGGTTCAACCTTCTACTTACAATGGTTTGTAAAGTTGTAGCTATATCAGATGCCGCTATTATTGGATCAACTCCACTCCAAGGCCTGGACCCATGAGTTTGCTTGCCTTGGACAGTTATTCTAAAAGCCTCAGCTGAAGCCATTATTGGTCCAGGTTTTGTCCAAATTTGACCATTTTTAAAATTAGACACATGCAATCCAAAGATTGCATCTGGCTTTTCAATTTCAAAGAGGCCTTCTTTGAGCATTAACTCAGCGCCACCCTCTTCCCCCTCAGGTGCGCCCTCTTCAGCTGGTTGAAAAATTAGCAAAATGTCGCCATTTAACTTATCAGTATTCCTAGAAAGAAAACTTGCAACTCCAAGAAGCACTGCTATGTGAGCGTCATGACCACATGCATGCATGACTCCAACTTCATTTCCCTGGTATGTAGTTTTAACTTTTGAAGAAAATGGCAGATTAAGTTTTTCAGTTACTGGCAGTCCATCAATATCAGCCCTAAGTGCAATTAAGGGACCTGGATTTTGACCTCTAATAAATGCAGTAACTCCTGTGATACCAAATTCTGTATTAGGCTCAAGACCCATCTCAGTTAATGCCTCAGCTATAGATTCCTGAGTTTTATATTCTCTGTTAGAGAGTTCGGGATACTGATGAAAATGATGCCTCCAATCAGTAACCTTTGTCATAACTCCTTGTATGTCTCTACCCAATTGAGTTTTTAGATCATCTGCAGTAATTGAATTTGTAAGTAAAATTAAAAAAAAGAATTGGATAAAATTTTTCATCGCTTAGACCCTTTTAAAAATGTTTATAAAAATTGCTGGGGTAGAATCCATATATTCCTTAAAATCTGGGCGTCTTTCTAATGAGCGTTTATCCATCATTGCAACTGATGCAATAGCAATTAAAGCATACATAATTAAAGAACCTATCAAAAGCCATGCAAACGAAGAATTAGCTGCCAAAGCAAAGACAAAAAGGCTAAACCAAAACAATATTTCTCCAAAGTAGTTTGGATGACGTGAGTAATACCACAAGCCTGATTTCATAGTTTTAGGTTCAGAAAGATTTTTTCTAAAATTATACATTTGCTGATCAGAAATAATTTGAATGATGACTGCAGCTACAGCCAAAAAAGTTGCCAATATATCTAAATTGTTTAATTCGTTACCAGGGTAAGCAAGAGCATAAATCATTGGAAGTAATGCCATATAAACGCAAAGCGTTGGAATAAGATGTATAGAACCAAAATCGACTATGAAGTATTGAAATTTATTCTTTGTTTTTCCTTTCATCATTATGTATCGCCAATCTTCATGTGAGAAACCTTCCCATGATCTCATCCAGTTATAGGTTAATCGGATAGCCCATAACAATAAGCACGCATGCATTAAAAATGCCCTTTGAACATCTCCTGCAGCAGAGATATCTGCCCAACACATGATTGTTAAGACGACGGGAATAACTGACCAAAAAGCATCGTACCAACTAGAATTATTGAAAATTACACTTAAAAAATATATAAAAATTGTAGCCTCTATGTGACAAATAAGTACTTTGAATATTAAAGATGATTCAGAAAAAAGGTTCCAAGTAAACTGCATGGAATAAATGCATGCTATGTACCCAACTAAAATAACTGATAGATGTAAAAATTTTGTTTTCATGTGATGTTAATTAATTTTTTAGGTTGATGATAATCATTATTAATAGGAATGAGAGGAATAGATTGTAAACTAATTAAGTCTCGAAGATTATTGTTTAATGAGTCGTACAATGTATTTCTTTGCTGTAAATTTAATTCTAATTCATCGGCAATTCCTATTACCTCTTCAAGTCTAAGTTCCTGACCAAAAGAAGCGCCAGCAGATCTTGTGATAGATTCATTCATCAACACTCCTCCGATATCATTAATTCCAGAAGTTAATAGGAATCTGAGCCCTGCAAGACCCATTTTAACCCAAGAACCCTGAATATTATTGATCTGACCTTGAAAAAGAATTCTGGCAACGGAATGAACCAAAATTGTTTCTTTAAAAGTAGGGCCGGGTCTGGCTTGACCCCGCCTGAATATAGGAGCCTCATCTGCAACAAATGGCAAAGGTACAAATTCAGTTATACCATTTGTTTTTAGTTGAAGATTTAACAACTTCAATAAATGATGAGCAACATGAGAATTTCTCTCCACATGTCCAAACATCATGGTAGATGTTGTAGGCAAACCTACAGAGTGCGCAGTTTCAATGATGTTAATCCATTGCTTGGAGGTAAGTTTATCAGGGCAAATAATTGCTCTTATTTCATCATGCAAAATTTCTGCTGCCGTTCCTGGAAGTGAGTTCAAACCTGCTTTTTTTAACTCTACAAGAAACTCTTTAACAGAAATATTTAAAGTTTTTCTACCGTGATCAATTTCTAAAGGTGAAAAGGCATGAATATGAATTGATGATGAGGCTGATCTAATTGCCCTAACAATATCAAGGTAAGTTTCACCAGAATATTGAGGATGTATTCCGCCCTGTAAACAGACTTCCGTAGCACCCCTTTCGATGGCTTCATTTGTTCTTCGGATAATCTCTTCGTGAGAAATATTATATGGCTTACCTCTTAAGTCATCATGACCCCTGCCTTTAGAAAAGGCACAAAAATTGCACTTGAAAGAACATATATTTGTGTAGTTAATATTTCTGTTAACTACAAAAGTAATATCTGATCCATGCAGTTGTAATTTAAGATCATTGGCATAATCAGTAACATATTTAAAATCATTATCAGATGTCTCTAATAGATACTGGATATTCTCAATAGATGGATTATTTTCAACATCCTTAATTGACTGTCGAATTTTAGAAGTAAAAACAGCTTCTGGATATGAGGGTATTTTATTGCTGATTCCTGATCTCCAAAGATCAGACCGAATAAAAGATTGAGAATCAGTTATTTGAAGAAGTTTAGAAGATATTCTAGGTGTTGAAAAAGACTTAAGATCAGTAAAATACTTTGGATACAAAGTTGCTCTTGGTTTTAAAGTTTGTTTTGACTTTGAGGTTATTTTATTAAGCTTGGCTATTTCAGGCCATGGTGCTTCAGGATTTACATAATCCTTTGTAACTGGAGATATTCCACCAAAATCATTAATTCCAGACTGAGCTAATTGATTAATGTGATCTGAATTTAGATTTGGTGGGACCTGAAGACTAACGTCACCAGGTAAGATCAATCTGGCCATCGCAATAGTCCACATAAGCTCATCAAATGATGGTTCGCTAGCATTTGCCATCAATGTATTAGGCTTTGCTCTAAAATTCTGCACAATAACTTCTTGAATATGATTATATGTATAATGCAATTCAGCTATTTTGTGTAATGACTCTAATCGCTCCAACCTTGTTTCACCAATTCCAATTAATATGCCAGTTGTAAAAGGAACCTTTTGTCTTCCAGCTTCCTCCAATGTCTTCATTCTAAATATAGGATCTTTATCTGGAGATCCGAAGTGCGGCTGACCCCTTTCAGTTAATCGAGATGACAAAGACTCAACCATTAATCCCATAGAGCCACTTAGAGTTTTAAGTTGGGTAATTTCATTAGATGTTAGGCAACCAGGATTTAAATGAGGAATCAAAGATGTCTCATTTAATACAGCATCAGCGCATGCAGCCAAATAATCATTTGTTGTCTTGAAACCATTTGCAGACAGCCAATCTCTAGCAGTCTTATATCTTAATTCAGGCTTATCACCAAGTGTAAATAATGCTTCATGACAGCCATTAGCCTCACCCTCTTTAGCAATTGAGATTACTTGATCAATTGACAAATATGGAGATTTGACCTTCTTAGGCGTTTTAGCAAATGTACAGTAATGACAAACATCCCGACATAAAAATGTTAAAGGAATAAAAACCTTTGGTGAATAAGTTAATAGATCTTTAAAATACGTTTTTTTCTTCTCATAGGATGCTTTGATTAAGGCATCAGATAAACAAATATTAGCTAAGGAGCTTAATTCAGAAAATTCAATTGATTCCGAAGTAATTAGTTGCTCTAAAGCTTGGTTTGACTGTTCTTGAAGTTTCAACAATTTAACTATTAATGTATTTAATTAGTTTGAAGTAATCTTCCTCGGAGTCAAGGTCATCTTGAAGGCTTTCAATGTAAATATTTTGATAATCTATATCATTATTTTGAAATTCATTCATAAAAAGATTATAGCTATCTATCCCAAATTTTAGATTAAAAGATATTGATGAATTGAACATCAAGCAATTTGTTCCTTGCGTGAAAAGATCAGAAATAATACTAACTTTCTTTATATCAAAAGTTTGTGCAAGCTCATGAAGATCTCTTTCATTAATTTTAGGAAGATCAGCATGCATGATTAAAATAATGCCATTAGTAGAGTGCAAATTGATAGCCTCATTCAAACCATCATTCAATGAAGAGTTTGTAAAATATGAAGTTGAATAATTTAAATTTAGATTGCTATCATTTGTAACAACTGTTATCGAGTCGCAGATTTCTGAATTATGCAAAGTAGTTATTGTTTTTTTTGCCATTGAAGCAGCTAACATTTCTCGCTCAGATGAGCTAATAATATTTGACAGTCGGTTCTTTGAAGATGAAAACTTTTTTATTGGGATGAATGCAGAGACATTCATTTATTTAGATTCAAGTTCATGAATTATTGCCTCGGCAAGTGCATTTTTTTTATCAATAGTATTCATGATTAAATCTGCAATATGCACTTCATACCCAAGTTCATTTAATTTGTTGGATTCATCTAAATCAGATGAATCTATAAAGATTCTTTTAGAATAATTTTTATAAAACTTAGCAATAGTTTTAACACCCACTTCTTGGCCGAGCTCTTGCATCATTTTAGCAGTTGGACCTTTTAATGACTGAGCATTAACTATTGGACTTATAACAGTAACTTTTTCTGAAAAATCATATAAATAATTTTTTAATGAAGATAATTGAAGCATTGGGTTGATGCTTACATAAGGGTTTGATGGACATATAATAATTTCATCATAAGTTGATAAATCTATATCTTCATTAAAACTAGCCTTATACAGCCCCTTGAAAACGAAGTCAGCTACAGGTGGTTTGCATTTCAATTTTACAAAATATTCTTGAAATGAAAGTAATCTATTTTTTGTTTGTATATAAGTTTCAACAGGTTGGTTGCTCATTGGAAAAATATTTTTCGGTAGGTTAAATGACTCACATAAAGTTTGAGTGGCTTGGGTAAGTGATTGACCATTATTAATTAAGTACGTTCTTTGAATATGGGTAGCTAAATCTTTATCTCCAAGTTGAAACCATGTTTCTCCTTTCATTTCAGACAAAGCTGAAAGCATATTCCATGATTCATCTTTTCTACCCCAGCCCTTTGATGTGTCTGATTCCCCTGCAAGGGTATACATCACAGTATCAAGATCGGGACAGATTTTTAATCCATAATGAGTGAAATCATCTCCGGTATTAACGGCAATAGTTAATTTTTTTGGATCAATTGAATTTTTAAAACCCAATGCAAGTTTAGCTCCTCCTACTCCCCCACATAATAAAAGATAATTTTTCATCTAAATAAATCCTCGTCTTCACTACGAATTAATGATTGAGAATCACTGCGGTTATTTTGATTAAATTTATAGTCCTTTATTATCACAACAGGTTTTTTTTGTGCAGCTTGACCCATTAATAATGATGCGGCAGCTGCTAACTCATCTGCAATACCAATTTGAGTTACTTTAAGTTCATTACCAAATAGATCATTTTTTCCTCGCTCGTCTAAAAGGCATTCGATATTATGACTGCCAATAGTAAAGCCCACTATCCCATTCCTAAAAGGCCTTCCCATGGTATCTGTAATAATTACAGATATATTTTTTTGAAAATGCTCAGATAAAGAATGTGAAATCTTTTTTGCAGAATCATCAGGATTTTCTGGTAACAACAACACGATGTCTGGTTTTTGATCGATATTAGATCTATCAATACCAGCATTCGCATGAATAAACCCTAGCTTATGCTCAACTATTAATACTCCCATTCTGTATCGCACTACTTTCTTCGACTCATTCAAGATGGCTTGAATAAATCTTGGATCTTTATTAATTTTAGTCGCTAAAGTTTTTGCTTCATCTGATGGACTAAGCCCTGAAATATCGAGATATCTATTTTCTGACTTAGAAACAATCTTTTGGGCAACTGCTATCACATCTCCATCATCAATATGAAGCGCTTCTGATTCTATGGCTTTGATAATTTCTAACGACAAATCTTGTCCGGGCTGGATCAGAGGTAATGTCTCTAATGCTATGAGTTTTATAGAACTAATAATATTTCTCTTTTTTTAATGACCTGTAATCTTGATGCCTGAATGTGCAAGTGAGTGTTTTTTGTTAATTGCAATAAGGATTGAGGTTAAGGCTTCTGCTGCAACCGAATTGCATAATGGTCCTGCATGCCATCCAGTAAGACCAGCATCAGACGCTAGATCAATAACTATATTTCTTGCCTCTATCAAGTCTCCAGCAACCAATACATCACAATCTATTTTTGCATCAGTTTGAAGTAATTCAGCTGAGATATTTTGAAAAGCTGATACTACGGTTGTATGCTCACCTAATATTGATTGTGCATTTAAAGCTGCCGAGCCACCTTCTGGCAATTGAACTCTCATTACTTTTGGTGGCATAAGGGGAACAGTTGCATCGATCATAATTTTATTATGCAAAGTATTTTCTATACTCAAGAGCGTTGATTCTTGATGAGCAAATGGAACTGTTAAACAAGCAATTTCACAAGATTTAGCAGCATCAATATTGAGCATCCCAGAAGAATGATCAAGACCTAATTGATCAGCTATCTCTTGAGCTTTTAATAAATCACGACTTCCGATAATGATCTCATGACCTGCTTTAATCCACCTTGAGCCCAATCCTTTGCCCAAAGAACCTGTACCACCGAGAATAGCTATTTTCATTCAATGTCTCCTGATTGATATGTAATAAATATTATACAAATTCATCAACCAATCAATGGGTATCTTTAAGAATAAATTTGTCAACATAAATCAAGCATACATACTCTATAATAAAAATGATTGAATCTAGGAAATGCTAAAAATGATAAATTTAAAAAATAAATCAATAGTGGTAACCGGAGGTACAAAAGGTATTGGTGTTGAAATTACTAAATCCTTTTTGAAGCAAAATTCTCGAGTATTTGTTCTAGCAAGACAAAAACCGAAAAGGATTATCCAAGCAAGAGGAAATAAAGCCATATTTATTGAATGTGACATAAGAAAAATTAAGTCCTTAGATAATGCGGTAAAGGAAATTAAAAAATTATCAAAATCGATTGATGTTTTGATAAATAATGTTGGTGGTGCTCCAATGGCTAATGCCTTGAATGTATCTAATAAATTTCATGAAGCAGTTATTGATTTGAATTTAATTGCACCACTGAACGTAAGCCAAAAATTTGCAAAAATTATGATGAAACAAAAGAGTGTTTCAAACATTATTAATATTTCTAGCGTTACTGCAACTAGACCTACACCTGGTAGTGCTGCTTATGGAGCTGCTAAGGGTGCCGTTGTAAATCTTACTAAAACTCTAGCTATTGAGTGGGCCCCAAAAATTAAAGTTAACTCTATTGTTGTTGGTTACATAGAAACTGAAAATTCAATAGTGCATTACGGAAGCAAAAAAGAAATAAATAAAGTTGCTAAGAGAATCCCATTGAAAAGGATGGGAAAACCAGAAGATGTTGCAAATGCCTGCATATTCTTTTCGTCTGCCCTAGCAGATTGGATTACAGGCGCTGCTTTAGAGGTTCATGGTGGGGGTGAAAAACCTAGTTATCTAGAAGTAGCTAGACCTAAAAAATAAGAAGAACTTAGCCAAATAGTTTTCTAACTAATCGATTTCCCCAAAATATTTTCAAAGCACCCTTAAGTTGCTCAAATGATTTGTCAGTGTAGGGATATGCAGATGCTGATTTTTTGCCAATAATTATTGGCATAGGGTGGGCGTACGCTAGCAAGCCTTCTTTGCCATTAACCACCCCCAATCCGCTTTCTTTTACACCACCAAATGGAACTTCATTGACGCCATAGCTCATTGCCATGTCATTTATAGAACAGGCGCCTGTTTCAATTGATTTTGCTAATCTTTGCCCTTTTCTTAGATCTTTAGTCCAAACATTTCCATTTAATCCATAGTGAGATTGATTTGCCAACATTAAAGCTTCATCCTCTGATTGAACTTTCATGATAGAAATAATTGGTCCAAAAGTTTCATCCTTCATGATCTTCATCTCATGGGTCACTTCGACAAGAACAGTTGGTTCGAAATATAAACCTTCAAACATAGGATTTCTTTTGCCACCAACCAATATTTTTGCACCTTTGTCTATAGCATCTTTGACATGATCTTCGATAATATCTATTTGTTTGTCCCAAAAAGTTGGGCCCACATCACCTTTACAATCATTTGATTGGATTAGTTTTTTGGTAATACTCACGACTTCATCAACGAACTCATCATAAACGTCATCCATAACGTAAATTCTTTCGGTGCCACAACAATATTGACCAGCATTCATGCAGGAACCCACAACTGCACCACTGGCTGCATCTTTTATATCAGCATCCGAACAAACAATCATGGCGTCTTTACCACCTAATTCAAGACTATAAGGAATAAGCATTTGGCCACATTTTGCAGCAATCTTCTTTCCAGTCACAACACTGCCTGTGAAGGAAACTTTGTCCGGACCTTGATCAATTAATTCAGCACCGGTTTCTCCATCTCCAATTACAGTTTGAACTAGATGTTGAGGTGCTTCTGCTAATGCAAAGATCTCTTGAACTAGTGCCCCTGACATTGGTGTTACCTCAGATGGCTTTACAACAACGCTGTTTCCACAAAGAACGGCTTGAATTACTGGATTAATGGAAAGTATAAATGGACCGTTCCATGGGGTAATTACAGCGACAACTCCTCTTGGCTTGTAAGTGATAATAGTCTTTTTTAGGAACTGCATAGGACCATGCATTTTAATTTTTTTATCTGAAAGCCATTTTTGTGCTCTTTTAGCATAAAAAACCAAAGAATCTACAGCTGAGAAAACCTCCATAGACATTGCCTCTTGCTCAGGTTTACCAGTTTCCCTCATTACAACATCCATGATTCTATCTTGTTGCTGTATGACAACATCAGCAACTTTGTGCATTAATTCAACTCTCTCTTTTAGGGTTGTTTTTTTCCATTCACTTTGAGCAACTTTAGCTTGAGTCATTATGGTTGATATTTCTTCAACAGATGTACATTCATAAGTATCAATAGGCGAAAGATCAACAGGACTTTTTAAATTTAAAAGTTTTTTGCCTGTTTCAGAATGTGAGATAGAAAAAATAGCCATTGTTATAATTCCTTAAGTTTTGCTTCAAGCATTGGTGTTACATGATTATTAATGTGTGCATTTAAACCTAGTGGCATCATTTCATAATGCTCAAGCTTCCTGACGACCTTAACCATGATTACAGTAAATTTATACAATGCTAAAAGATAATAGTAGTCATAATCATCTGCACTAAATCCGGTTAAAGCTTCCCATTTAGCTATGGTGGCTACTGGTCCTGGAAAGCCGCTTAATCTGTCTACATGTACACCTTTGGAATTACAATCATCAATAGCTATTCCCCAAGCAAGGTCCATGCAAGGATCTCCTAGGGCAGCCATTTCCCAATCTAAAACAGCTGAAACTTGGCCATCAGGGTTATACATAATATTTGCACATCTGCAATCTCCCCAAAGGATAGAAGCTTGAGTTGGTTTTGGTTTATTTTTCTTCAACCATTCTCTTGCCTGATCTGCTGCTGGATGGGCTTCACCTTCCATAGCCCAATCATGAAAATCAAAGTAATAATTTAATTCTTGATCAAGGTAATCTTCAGCAATTTTTGGCCGGTTAAGAAACTCAAAGTCTCCATTAGATATGTCTACCTTATGAATTTTAGCCATCTGCTCAACCCACCCCCACCAGATTCTCTCTCTTACTTCTTCAGATGAATCAGCAACCCAACCTTCTTGATGAAACGGGGGGTTATCAGATGGAGCATCGCCGCTTGCCATTTCCATAACATAAAACGATGTTCCAAAAACCGAGTCACTGGGCTCATACCAAAGAACTTTTGGAACTTTGATATCGTGATCAGCTAGTTTTTGCATAATCAAAAACTGTTTATGAATATCATAATCAGGAAATACAAAGAAACCTTCTGGATAGAATCTAAGCACCATGCCAGTTTCTATACTTGTTCCGTTTAATTTATAAGAAACATTAAAACTTAATGTTTCGTTAGAAAAACCTGTATTTTCAGGTCCCCCTAATAACTCCACATTCAGATCACTAACTCCATCTAGTTTTCTCTCAATCCAGTTACTAAAAATTACTCTAGTCGCATCTAAATCTCTTTCTTGTGGCTTCGGCATTGTGTTGTTCTATTCATTGATTAAACATCAACCTTAATATAAATTTAATTAATTAAAAAGAAAAAATATGGCTGATTTATTTAAAGAAAAATGGGATGCATTTTGCGAAAACCTTAAAGAAGTTGGATCAATTATTGAATCAGAATCCTCACTTAGTGAAACAGATCAAGCAGAGGGATACAGATACTTACTAAGACTGATGCGCTTGTCATTAGAAATGAATATGGAGCATTCAAACCCATCAACACCCTCTTTCTATAATCTTTCTCATGAAACTGCAAAAATAGGTGCAGATAATCCAGATAACATCTATCTAAATGCAAACATAGATGGAAAACAATCATACGAGGTGTATGGCAATATTGGTGAGTCAGACTATTTAAGTTTTGGATTAAAGGAAAACAGATATAGCAAAGATGGGACGATGGTTTCTCTTGGAGAGATAGACTTGAGAGATATGACGGTAGATGAGTCAGGTAATTTTATTTTATATATTGGTGGAAAGACTAATTCTAAAAATTTTTTACCGCTACCTAAAAATGCAAACATGTTAATTGTTCGTCAAACCTATAAAAATAGAATACTTCAAACGCATGCAAAAATTAATATAAAAACTTCTAACACATCTCCAATTCCAGAACCTTTAACAGCTGTAAAACTTGAAAATCAGTTAAATCAATCTCTTGCATTTGTTAGTGGAACTGCATCGACCTTTTTAAGGTGGGTTCATGAATTTAAGAAAAATCATTTGAATCAATTACCTTTAGGTGACCAAGATTTTTTTCAAGCAGCTGGTGGCGATCCTAAAATATGTTACCTTCATGGTTACTTTGACTTTGATGATGATGAGTACATGGAAATAACAACTGAAATTCCTGACTGTGAATATTGGAATTTCCAATTAGAGAATCATTGGATGGAGTCATTGGATTATAGACATTACCCTATTCACATAAATGAATCGTCAGCTGATCTTAATAAAGATAAAAGCATAACTATTAATGTTAGTCACTCGCCTGAGAAATTAAAAAATAACCTAATTACTGAGGGTCGTAAAAATGGAGCTATGCTCCTTAGATGGATTGGAGCAACCTCATTTCCGATTCCAACTGTTGAAATTAAAAAACTTAACTCTTTGCAGGATAGATAATGCTGAATTCCGCAAAAATAATTGATGAAGCAAAAAAACAAACAAATTTAGATTACTTTGGTAATCCCTTGTTTATGGAAGGATTTGAAAGTCTTGTTCAATCAATAAATGAAGAAGCACATTTAAATGATATTGGAATGAAGGCACAGGAACATAGATTAATAGGTGTTCTAAGCAATCTTCTCAGAATAGAAGATGCTTTTGCTCAAAATCCTGAAATACTAAATGAAGAAATTCATTCTCCAATTGTGATTGTTGGACTTCCAAGAACAGGAAGCACAATGACCCATAGACTCCTTGCTTCCGATCCAAGGCATACAGCAATGCTATGGTGGGAAGGCAGGCATCCAGCAATGCTCAAAGATGAAGTACGTGGCAAACCAGAAAAACGAATGGAAATGGGCAAAGCTGAAGTTGAAGCTGTTATGCAAGCATCGCCAGAAGCTCTCACTATTCATCCTTGGGACTATAAAGGAGCTGATGAAGAAATTTTGCTATTAGAGCATACATTTTTTAGTACAGTTCCAGAATCATTCATGCGCCTTCCCTCTTACTCTAAATGGGTTGAATCTCAGGATCATATTCATGCATATGCTCAACTCAAAAAAATGCTTCAATATCTTCAATGGCAAAATCCTGGACGAGAAAAAAAAAGATGGGTTTTAAAGTCACCTCATCATTTGGGGTTTATAGATAAGCTTCTAAAAATATTTCCAGATTCAAAAGTAATACAAACTCACAGAGATCCATTAAAAACAATTCCGTCATTTTGTTCGATGTGTGCAAACTTATTTGAACCTCTTACAAATTCATTTGATAAAAACGAAATTGGCCATCATTGGGCTCATAAATTAGCTAAAGTCCTTAATCACTGCATGGAAGTAAGCAATGAAAATAATGACAATTTCCTTAATCTTGAATTTAGTAAAATGATAAAAGATCCTATCCTTGAAATGAATGAAGTTTATAACTTTATAGGAGAGGATTTTACTGATCAGGCTGAAAATGCAATGAAGGCATGGAAAGAGGAAAATCAACATGAAATGGGGGCTCATCAATATTCTCTCGAAGAATTTGGTATAGAAAGTTCATTCATTGATGAGTATTTTAGTAAATACATAGATCAATATATAAAGTAGGAAATAAGATGTTATTAAAAGATAAAGTGGTAATAGTATCTGGTATAGGACCAGGATTGGGTCAAGAGCTTGCCTATGGAGCTGCAAAAGAAGGTGCAAAAATTACGATTGCAGCTAGATCTTCTGAGCTCTTAGATAAACTTCAAGATGAGATTGGGAAGAATTCAGAGGTTATAGCGATACCTTGCGATATAACAAAACCATCTGACTGTGAAAACTTAGTCAATGAGACAGTCAAAAAATATGGAAGGCTTGATGGATTAATCAATAGCGCCTACCGTGCTGGTGACTTCAAAGAAATTACAGATTCTGATTTCTCTGATTGGCAAGAGACCATGAACACAAATTTTTTTGGAACTATGAATTTAACTATGGCTGCAGTTAAAGAGATGACACCAAATCAACAAGGAGCAATTGTGATGATTAATAGTCTAATAACCAAGAAACCACTCCCAACTCAAGGTGGCTATGCCGCTTCAAAAGGTGCCCTAGCGACGGCTACTAAAATCCTTGCTAAGGAGCTTGGTCCAAAAGGAATTAGAGTTAATTCAGTCTTCATGGGGTGGATGTGGGGTCCGCCCGTTGAGATGTACGTTAACTTCACTGCAGAATCTATGGGGGTTGAACCCAAAGAAATAATCGATGGAGTTACTAAAGATATTCCATTGGGTATTATTCCAGATGATTCTGATTGCGCTAACGCTGCATTATTTCTTATATCAGATCTAGCTAAAGTAATAACTGGAGCTAATTTAGATGTTAATGGTGGGGAATTTATGACATAGACGAGTATCAAATGAAATTTATTCGTCAAGTTAAATAAAAGTATTCACCGTTTTTTTAAAAAATAGGATTTTCTTCAAAATAAGTGTTTAAAATTGAGTAATGGCAATTAATAAAAATATCCATACTATTGACCTAATGCTGGGTATTCCTGAGCAAGAAGATAGGTCCGATTGGTATAAATTCATGGAACCATTGCTTCGTGATGAAGAATCAAAATCTATGTTCAAGATGCCTGCTCAATACATGTTTAAAGATATTCCTGAGACTGGATCTCACGATGATTTTATTCAGTTCACAATAGATCAAATGAATAAATTTCATATCAATCAAGCAATGATAGGATTTCATGAGCAATCTGAAGTGAAAATTGAAGCTGCAAAAAATCACACAGATAGATTTTTTTTTGACCTTCCAGTAAATCCAAATATTGATAGTGAAGCTGAGAATATTAAGAGACATGTTGAAACCTATGGTATTAAAGCTGTTAGCGCTTTCCCCTCTGGAATGCATCCTCAAATTCCGATCAATGATGAAAAATGGTATCCGATATACGAAATGTGTATTGAACTAGATATACCTTTTTTCTGCTGCGTCGGAGTTCCTGGACCAAGAATACCAATGGCACCACAAAAAGTTGAACTGATCGATGAAGTTTGCTGGTACTTCCCTGAATTAAAATTCGTTATGCGACATGGAGCTGAGCCCTGGACAGCTTTAGCATGCAAACTCATGCTTAAATATCCTAATTTATATTACTCAACTAGCGCCTTTTCACCTAAACATTACCCTAAAGATATTATAAATTTTGCTAATACACGCGGAAAGAATAAAATTATGTATGCGGGATATTTTCCAATGGGTCTATCTTTAGATAAAATCTTCAAAGAAATGAATGATGTTCCCTTCAACGACGATGTGTGGCCATTATTTTTAGGACAAAATGCTCAAAGAGTACTTAAACTATAGAAAAAACTAATAAACTTATAAATACCACAAGCTATGACTGATAAAAAACGATACTCAATGTTACAAATTCCATTTGGCTGGTACGTTGTTGATTATTCTAATGAACTAAAGCCTGGTGAGGTAAAGGCTGTTCGTTATTTTGCCCAAGATCAAGTTTTATTTAGAACCGAATCAGGAGAAGTAAGCATGCTGGATGCTTATTGTCCTCATTTAGGCGCACACCTTGGACATGGTGGGATTATCAATGGTGAATGTATTGAATGCCCTTTTCATGCGTGGAGATGGAAAACGGATGGAAAAATTGGCGAGATACCTTATGCAAAGAATATTCCTCCTAAAGCAAAAGAAACTAAAATATTTACATACCCAACTGTAGAAAAAAATAATCTTATATATGCTTGGTATCATCCAAATGGTGAGGAGCCTCATTATGAGGTTGAAACCTATCCAGAAATTAATGATCCTGAGTGGGGTGATGAATTTGAAAAATTTGAATATCGAATTAAGTGTCATATACAAGACATGGCAGAAAACGCAGTAGATGCCGCTCACTTCATGTATGTTCATGGGGTTGCTTCGTATCCAGAATTTGAGGTGAGTTATCAAGATCAGAAAAGATTTTTTTATCAAAAAGCCGATATGATTACACCTAGAGGAACTGTAAAAGGAAAAATTTCAGGAGCCTCAAATGGGCCTGGTGACAATTTTACAAGGTTTGAAGGAATATGTGACACTCTGCTCTTGGGTTCAACAACTCCAACAGAAAACGAAGAGGTTATTACAAGATTTTCTTTTCTTCAAAAAAAGGTTGATGGAAAAGTTCCAACTGGCGGTGTTGGAGCTGCAATTATTGCCGATATAAACAAACAAGTTAAAGAAGACATACCCGTTTGGGAAAATAAAAAATATGCTTCAAAACCAGTTCTTTGTGATTCTGATGGCCCAATTGCTAAATTTAGAAAGCACTTTGCTAGTTTTTATGTTGATCAGATTTAAAAATTACCTTTAAGAATCCATTGGTTCATAGTCAAATTTACTAACGCCACAATCAGGACAAACCCAATCATCCGGGATATCTTCCCACTTGGTTCCAGCAGGAATGCCACCATCGGGATCGCCAAGCTCCTCATCATAAATATGACCACAAATTACACATTCAAATTTTTTGTAATTCATTATTATGTTTTTAAATTTGCCTTAATTTTTGCATGCTCTTCTCTAGTTAATGAGTGAGAAAATAATAAATATGCAGCTATAGAATAACTAAAAATTGGTACAAATGTATAGATATAAAAAATGGCCATCTTAGAAGATTCTGTATTTTCTATTCCTAGATTTATTTCAAAACCCCAAAGCATCTCTAGAACTACATAAGGTAGAACAGCTGCTAATGCAAAACCAACTTTTGTAAGGGTTGTAAGGTATGAAAAAACCGTTCCAGAAATATTTTTACCACTTTCAAAATTTAGCTTATCTGATATATCTGCTGTAATGGCATTAATTAATGGCAATGGACCAGAAAATGCAAATCCATAAAAAATAATAAATATCCCAACAGCAATTAGTTTTGGAAAATCATCCAAGTCTTTTATAAACCAATAGCCTACAAAACCAATCAACAAAACTATCATTGCATATATGCAGGCTATTCCTGCTGCATAATGTTTTGAGGTTTTGACCCCTAGACTCCTCCATACCCAAAGCCCCAAAACACTTACAATGTAATAAGCGAGCATTAATCTAGATGAATATTCGGGTAATTCAATCACAACCTCCATCCAAATAAGGTAAAGGGCACCATTAAGACTCATACAAAAAGCTATAAGAACAGCAGCAAAAACTATTTTGTTAAGCATTTGATCATTGATTAATTTACGAAAGGCACCGAATGGATTCTTTAACCTCTCATCCGAGGAAGGCTCAACTGAGTCTGGAACTTGTTTAAGAGCATTAAAAGTAATTAATGGAATGCAGATTAGTACAAAAATGCCAATCGCATTAACCTTTGCTTGAAGGGATGGATCATTAATTTCCACAATCGCTGGGATGGCAATAACTGTAAACATACCTAGAAGAGCCATCAATTCTCTTAAAGTTAGAAGTTTTGTTCGATCATCATAATTAGGGGCAAGATAAGAAGACCATGAAAGTTGAGTGATGCTGCTTAAAGTAAAAGCAGAATATATTAGAAATAGCCCCCCAAAAAAATAAAAGCCAGAAGGTTGAGCAACTAAAGGTAGAAAAATAATATAAGTAGCAAGCATAAAAATTGGCGCCGATAAAAAAATCCATAATTTATGCTTTCCCCACTTTGAAGGAAATCTGTCAATTAAAACTCCCATGACTGGGTCAGTAAGAATATCTGTAAATCTCCCGAAGAAAAAAATTATACCTACAAGAGATAAGCCTAATCCCATATCATCTGCATAGAATGGCAGAATGAATATAAACATTGGCATTCCGGCTGCCGATGTTGGAAGATTTAAGGCGGTAAAAGAAAACCGCTGAAATAAATTCATTTTATAGATGAGTGGTTAAGCTTTAAAAACGTCTCTCATTGAAATAATTCCAACTAGGTGCTCGCCTGAAAAAACAGGCAGATGTCTAATTTGATTCTCCAACATCATTGATTTAGCGTCTGAGTTTGATGTTTCAGGGCATGTAAATATCAATTTCCTTGTCATAATGTCTTTAACAGTTTTTGTCTCTAAATTTTTAGAGCCTCCGGACAAGGCATATACTAGATCCCGTTCAGTTAATATACCTACAACAGATGATTTAGATAAGTGATCTTCAGAACCTTTTTCACATATCATCAAGGCTCCGATTTTATTTTTATACATTAAATGTGCTGCATCAAATAAATTAGAATCTTCTGATACAGTAAATATATCCCAATATTTTTGCTCATTTAAATGATCTTTTACTTTTTTCATGAATGTATAGGTTTATGGTAGCTTTGTAAGAATAATTTCAAAGATGTTAACACCCAAACTGATTTCTTGGTATTATAAAGGTACAATACGGTACGTTTAACAAATACTTATATATTTTAACTATAACAACATAAAACCAACATGAAATCACTACATTCACTCCTAATTTTTGTTTTTGTTTTTTTGCTTAATCTGCCTGCTTTTGCTGGTGACAAAGGATACGTCGGTGAAGAAGGCACTGAAATAGAGGTTACTAGAGTTTCTAGTCCTGCTCCTGAATACCCGAGAAGAGCTATAAGACTTGGCGTTGAGGGATCTGTGCGCCTTGAATTTGATGTAGATACAGATGGATCAGTATTAGATCCATATGTAGTCGAAAGCAGTCCAGCTGGAGTGTTTGACAGAGCTGCAATAAAAGCTGTAAGAAAATTTTTATATCAGCCGCCTACTTACAATGGAACTTCTGTAAAAGTTAATAATGTGCAGATTGATCTTACCTTTAAGCTCGCCAACTAACTTTCAGCTCTAATATAGCCTAAGGATAATTATGCCTATAAGACTCCAGTTACTTTTGTTTGGGGTCATTGGTAATGTTCTTGTTGCAGCTATATTTATATTTTCTTTTGGTTATAGAGAAAATATTCAAGAAGATTCATCAAATGAATCGCTTTTAACTCTTTACGAATCTGCTTGGTATCAAACCTATAATAAATCTTTTGACGTCATGTCAAAATGGCTTCCAGTAACTGGAGAAAATGCGTCATTTTGGGATCCTGAATCAGAAATATTTTTAGATGAAGTCGACTCAAGTGATATCTATACTAACCCACTTCTAGATACTATTAGCGCTGATAGAATTGGTGATGCTCAATATCTAATCGAGCTATTCTTTGAAGAAGAGCTTGATTATGGAAACTTGAGTTATGTGATGGCTTATTTCCCATCTGGTGAAAGGATTTATTGTGGTAGTGCGCTTGATTTATTGGGAGTTGACCCCTGTTCTCCTGCAGCCCGACCTGATTTTTTTAGCTATCTAGATTCATTTCTTCAAGATGCTTCTACCAGACCTAGGCAGTCAATTGTAAAAATTAAAGATAAAAATGAAGAACAGGCATCCACTTTAAATCAAGCATTGAGTTTTCCGATTAAGGTTGAGGGTGAAACTTTAGCTGTAATAGCTTTGGGTGTAGATATTAGAAAAGGCCTGGAAGTTTTTGAGGATGAATTTGAAGTTAGAACTGCAATTAATACTGACTCTGGTTTGATATCTCTAAATGACTATTACCAGCAGTTTGGTGATACAGAAGATGATTTGTTTGACATAGAGAACTTCAATAAATTAACTGATAAGGCGGCTTCATTTAAGGCAATAAATGGTTCGCGTCACTCTGAGAAAGATACCGAACTTGGAACTTCAGTTACTCTTCTTCCCTTAAGTACTTTTTTATCAGCGGACGAAGCGCAATTATTTATTTTTAAAGATGAGAGAGAAAACATATTGAGGGCCGCTAATGTATTAAATTTAACCTACGTAGCTGCTATATCATTTGTAATATTTATTATTTCACTCATAGCATTCATTACAACCAGAACCTTTGGTGGAATCACCAAGGCCATCGAGGTGCTTGAGGGTCTTACAAAGGGTGATCATACGCAAGAAATGCCAATCAGAAAGGGAATCCTTGCATCAGAAAATGATGAAGTTGGCCAGCTTTCTGCTGCTCTTGGAACATATAAATCTCATTTAGTTGAAATGGAATCCATCAGAGAGGAGCAAGCAAAAAGAAGGCATGAAAGAGATGAAGTAATTATTGAAAAAATGACAGCGCTGTCAGATCAACTTGATGGTAGTGCAAGGACTCTTATTCTAAATGATATTAAAAAGATGAATGAGCTTGCTGATAATGCTGATAGAAACTCAAGCGAAGAAGCCTCTGTAGAGTTGATGTTAGTTGCTTTCTCAAGAATGTCTGATGAAGTTAACGGATTGATTGATGCCAGAACCAGTGAAATGGAAACTGCTAGAGATGAAGCTAGAGATGCTAGTGATCAAAAAACAAAGTTCTTTGCAAATATGAGTCATGAATTAAGAACTCCACTAAATGCCATTCTTGGTTATGGAGAAATGCTTTATGAAGACTGTGAAGATTTAGGCTACGATGACCTGCTTCCAGACCTGAAAAAAATTACATCTTCTGGTACTCATCTATTATCTCTAATTAATAATATTTTAGATCTTTCCAAGATTGAAGCTGGAAAAATGGAGCTATTTGTTACAAGTTTTGAGATTGAAAATATGGTTCAAACAATCAAAGATGTTTCCGAGCCTTTAGCAGCAAAAAATGATAATGGATTTGTAATTAGCCTTGATGGTGCTATGGGATCTATGTCTCAAGACGAGACAAAACTCAGACAGTGTCTAACAAACTTTTTAAGTAACGGGTTTAAGTTTACCAAAAATGGAACGGTTACTTTAGATGTGAAAGCAAGAATGGACGGTGACGTTGAATTTATAGACTTTGCAGTCATTGATACAGGTGCAGGAATGAGTCCAGAAGGTGTAGCCAAAGTATTTGAAGAATATACTCAAGCAGAAAGATCAACATCGGCAAATTATGGTGGAACCGGTTTAGGCCTACCAATTTCAAAGAAATTTGCAGAGATGATGGGTGGAGATGTTGTGGTTACAAGTGAAGAAGGTGTTGGATCTGTGTTTACTATGTCAGTCCCAAGAGAATGTCCTGAGTACAGTGAGGATGAAGTAGAAGGAAGTGTAATTAATCTTGATGATCAAGATAATCTTGTAGTGTTAGTTGATGACGACGTAGCAATGCATGATCTAATTAAAAGAACAATCTCAAAACTCAATCTAACTCTTCTTGGTGCAACAAACAGTGAAAAGGGAATGGAATTAATTAGAGAAGTTAAACCTAAATTAATTCTGCTTGACGTATTAATGCCTGGTCGTGATGGCTGGTCTCTGCTAAAAGAATGTAAAACAGATCTAGAGTTAAAAGATATTCCCGTAATTATGATTAGTCAGCTAAATCAATCTAATCTTGCCTCATCTCTTGGTGCAAATGATTATCTAACTAAGCCAATTGATAGAGCACATTTTATAAATACATTAAAAAGAATATTGGGTACAGATACTCGCAACCAGAAAGTATTAGTCATAGATGATGATAAGGATGTAAGGGAGCTTCTATCCAGACTATTAAAAGATGCAGGTTATATGCCAATAGATGCTCGAGATGGTAAAGAAGGTCTTGAAAGAACAAAAGATGAGCCAGCATTAATAATTTTAGATTTAGAGATGCCTAGAATGGATGGGTTTGAATTTTTAGACAACTATATTAAAGATGTGCCAGAAGAAAAAAGAGCACCAGTTTTGGTGTTCTCTGGTAAGGATTTAACAGATGTGCAGGAAGATCTTTTAAAAGAAAGGGTTATTGGTCTAGTTAAAAAGGATGATACATCTATGGATAAACTATCACAAATGATCCAAGGGATTTTAAAAAACTAAGACCCTACAAATGCCTCAATTTTACCCAGTAACCTTTTAAAATCTACAGGCTTTGTATCAAAATCGTCTGCTCCACATTCTAATGCCTTTTGTTTGTCTGATTCTAGAGCATGAGCAGTTAAAGCAATAATTGGAATAGAGCTTATAGATTCATCAGCTTTAGCTTGAATTGTAGCTTCCCAACCATCTAAAACCGGTAAACCCATGTCCATGAGCACAAGATCAGGGGCTTCACTCCTCATCATATCCAGGCCCGCTTGACCATCAAATGCCATAATAATTTCGTATCCTCTTCGTGACAGTCTTCGAGATAACATGTCTCGATTCATTTCATTATCTTCAACGTATAGTAATTTTGCCATTGTATTAGTCTCCTACTAACTCACTATCAATTAATTTAAATCTATTCCTACCATCTTTTTTTGCTTCATAAAGCCTCTCATCGGCTTTGTTTGTTAAATCAGCAGAAGTTTCAGTTTCTGTTGAGAATGCCACACCGCCGCTTGAAGTTACTTTAATGTCAGTACCTTCAAAATTAACAATATTATTGTTAATCTTTTTAATTAATTTGGTACAGAACTCTTTTGCTTGATCATGATCAAGGTAAAGAATTGCCAAAAACTCTTCACCTCCTATTCTACCAACTATATTAGGCGAAGAAATCTCTGCTTGTAATAATTTTGCAAAAGATATTAATACCGCATCTCCGCCAGCATGACCATAGTTATCATTTACTTGTTTGAAGAAATCAATATCAAACATTATCGTTGCGAATTGGCGATCTTTTGATTGCTTTGAATTATCCATAGCCTCATCCAAGGCCTCAAAAATTACACGCCGATTATAAATTCCCGTAAGCTGATCAGTTGTAGCCTGGATATGCAATTTATCTACCAACTCTTTTTCGCGCTCGCGCCAAAACTTTCTTTCCAAGGCGGCTACTACTTTAGCAAGCAATATAGTTCCGTTAATGGGTTTTGGTAAATAGTCCTGTGCTCCTAATTGAATGCATTTAGAAATACTATCAACATCATTAAAAGCTGACACCATGATCACCGGCAGAGATTCTGAATTATGCTCTTTTCTAAAAGTTTTCAATAACTCAAGACCATTTATGTCAGGCAAAATAACATCCAAAAGAATTAAATCTGGAGTTTTTTTGAATACTTCGGCAATTGCAGTATTACCATCATAGGAAGTTCTACAGGAAAGACCCTGCATAGATAGACGCCTTTGAAGAACCTCACAGTTTGTTACATTATCATCTACAATTAGGATATCCGATTCTTTAATTTCATCACCAAGAGTAATTGAATACTCTATGTCACCTAAAGATTTAAATAGAGCTTCTGCGGATTCTAGCTGATTAGAAGAATTATCATTGTTTGGGTCAATTACTTCTCCCCTTATATAGTCAACAAAGTTTTCTATTGCAGTTTCAGTTTCCCTGGCAAGATTAATAATTTGCTGGAAGTCTTGTAGGGTTGTTTCTTCAAGATCATCCTCATAGTCCTCCATTAAGATTTCACTATAACCAATGATCGCATTTAATGGAGTTCTTAAATTGTGTCGAAGTTCAGAGTATTCCTCGGGAGATTTCTTAGATGAGTCAGCATTTGCCCCGGTATTTTGAATAAAAGCTTCATCATATTGATCAATTAATTTAGAACATGATGATTTAATTTGCTCTATCTCATCATCAGATTGAAGGTCAGCATCATCAAGTACTTTTTCAACCATATCTACATAATCAAAGATAGCATTAGCTGGTGTAATAAAGTCTTGTTTAATTTGCGTGAGAACAATTTCTTCTGCGCCTTTAGATGTTTCTTTTGAAGTAAGCTTATCCATTGTTTAAGTTTCCCTTTTTTTGAATGAATCCAAGAAATCAGGTCGATGCATTAAATAACCCTGACCAATTTTACAACCAAGATCTAGCATCATTTCTTTATCTTCTTCTGTCTCAATACCCTCTCCAATCATCTCTAATTCAAGATCTTCACAAACCTCAGAAACAAAGCTAATTAGTCTCGCTGTAGATGGATCTGAAACATTGAATGTAAAATGTTTATCCAATTTCACAACATCAATAGGCAAGTCTCTTACATACTTCAATGAGGCATATCCAGCACCAAAATCATCTAAAGCAATTTTTATTCCTTTAGATTTTAAAAAACTTAAAGATTCAGAAGCAACATTTATATCTGCAAGCTCTGCAGTTTCTGTAACCTCAAGACCAAATTGATTGGCTTCAAGTTTATGTTTTTCTACAAAATCTGTAAAAATTGAGCAAAACTCAGGATGCATAATGGTGTGAGCTGAAACATTTAAATAAAGAGTTGCGTCTTTTAATCCAATATCCTCTTTTATTGCAAAAAACTTTTCTAGCTGAACAAGAGACTCTAGAACGACCAAAGAAAATAAGCTTTCTCCTTCAATTTGCGGGATTATTTGGTCATTTGGCAAGTAGCCACCTTCCCCATCTTGAAGTCTTAAAAGAGCTTCTATTCCAGTAATTTCATTTGTTTCAAGGTTTACTTGTTTCTGATAAGCCAACTCTATTCGCTGATGCTCTATACAATCAATAGTTTTTCTCAAGGCATCTAAGCCTGATCTTGAAGAGCACAATAACTCAATTAACATAATGCCTTTTGATAGATCCACAGGAATCATGTGTACTCTTGTTCGCATAAAAAAGTTAATTTCTCTGAGGGAGATCTCTATAGGTGTATCGTAATAAAGGGCAATTGAATCCAGGTCACCAAAATTATTTGTAATTTTTTCATCAATTTTTACGACTGAAAGTTCATTCAATGAATTTAAATTGAAAATATAATTAGCTGCGATATTTGCCCAAGCAATCGAACCATCTAGCTCATAGATAATGTAAGGGCTAGGATGATGTTGAAGAGATTTTGTTAAATATTTTAGCTCTTGGTCAGTATGCATCTTTGTTAACCATATAATTTGCTTTGCTTAATTTGCTCATCGACAAGCTCAACAAAATCTTCTGCAAATGTTATTTTAATAAATTCCCATATTTCAAGATGTTTTGGTTCTTTGAAGAGAGTTTTAAATGAAATCAACATAGCATTCCACTCATCCTCATCAAGCATTCCAATTTTAAATTGATAAAATTGATTCTCTCTAGCACGAAGCATGACACTGAAATAAGTTAGGTATACTGCATTCTCCTCTTTAGTTAATTCTTCGTTATTTCTAAGTTTGATCTTTGTATCAACTAGAATAGGTTTCATTCCAGCTAAGGCAACCTTCTGGTGAGAATCTGCTATATTTTGACGAGCATTTGCTCGAGCCACCCTGTTTTGTTCTTTTAATTCTGTAACCAAAAAGTAGACAGTTACTAAAACTGTAAAAGGGCCTACTGTCTGAAGAACCAGGATAATATTCTCAAAAGTCACTTGTAATTTATATGAGTATTTTTAATACTTTAATATAAGGTTTTTTTACAAGTCGGTAAAGAAACTAAATAAATTTAAATTAAAATAATTTCGATATTCTCAAAGCAAAAATATTCTCAAAATATATATATTTAATAGCATTAAAATAATATGTTAAATTAGTTCTATTAAACAAGTAACTCTTATTAAAAAATTTATGATACTTACTCCAGAAAATAGAATTAAAGAATATACTGAAAATGGTTGGTGGAATTCAGATACCCTGTACACCCTTTTTTTAGATGCTTGTGAAGAAGCTGGAAACAAAGAAGCTCTTATAGACCCTCCAAATAGAAAAGAATTTACCATTGGTGATTCAAGGAGATTAACTTTTAATGAGGTTAAAAAGGAAGTTGATAAGTTTTCCTCAAAGTTTTTTGATTTAGGCTTTAGAAAAGATGACAAAGTTATTTTACAACTTCCAAATATTGTTGAGTTAGCAATTCTATACATTGCTTTATCAAAAATAGGTGTGATTATTTCTCCTGCTCCAATTCAGTATGGCAAATTTGAAATTGAAAAAATTATAAAGGATATTACCCCAAAAGGGTTCATAGGAATTTCTGAGTTCAATGGAAAAAATCTTATAGATGATTTAAAGAACTCATTTTCATCCAATCATGTACTTATGTCTTTGGGTGAATCTGAGGGTTTCATAGATATATCAAATTTAAATAATCCTACGAATTTAGACGAACTAAATAATTATGTTGATTCAATGGATTATGGAGCAAATGACTTACTTACAATATGCTGGACATCTGGAACAACTGGAAGCCCAAAGGGGGTGCCAAGAAGTCATAATTTATGGGGAACAATGGCTAGGGCTGCTTATCATTTAGCTGATACACAAAAAGGAGACATTTTATTAAATCCATTTCCATTAGTTAATATGGCTAGCATAGGAGGCTTTTTATTTAACTGGTTAATTTGTAAAGGTAAGCTTATTCAGCATCATCCATTTGATTTAGGAATTTTTTTAGATCAAATGTCTCAAGAAAAAGTTAATTACACCATTGCTGCTCCAGCTATAATGAATATGTTATTAAATAATAAATCTTTATTTGAAAATTTAGATCTATCTAATTTACGTTCAATTGGTTGTGGTGGAGCGCCTTTGTCAGAGTGGATGGTTGAATCTTTCCAAAATAATCATGGTATAACAATTCAAAATATTTTCGGTTCAAATGAAGGTATGAGTTTATTTAGCACAAGAGATGATGTAGAGGACCCAAAATTAAGGGCAGTTTATTTTCCAAGATTTGGTGTGAGTGAGTTTGAGTGGAATAACCCTATCTCTAAAACAATTAAAACAAAGCTAGTTAATCTAGAAACTAATACGCAAATTTCTTCTCCAGGTCAACCTGGCGAATTATTAATTTCGGGGTCAACTGTTTTTGACGGGTATTGGAATGCACCTGAAACAAATAAAGAAGTTTTTGATAATGAAGGTTTTTTTAGGACTGGAGATATGTTTGAAATTTCATCAGATAAAACCAAGAATAGATTTTATAAGTATCAAGGCAGGTGCAAAGATCTAATAATTAGAGGTGGCATGAATATCTCTCCAGAAGAGCTTGATTATTTGCTAATTTCTCATCCTTCTATTCTAGATGTGGCAGTTACCGGCTATGACGATGAAGTTTTGGGTGAAAAGGTTGGCGTAGTAGTTGTTCCAAACGAAGGTGAATCTATAGAATTATCTGATATAAGTAATTTTTTAAAAGAAGCTGGGATTGCCAAATACAAATATCCAGAGGAACTTAGGATTATTGATGAACTCCCAAGAAATCCAGTCGGTAAGGTTTTAAGAAGGAATTTAAAAGATTTGTTCTCTTAAACTAAACCCCAATAACGAAACTGACAACCGTTGTAGCACTTCCACCGATGTTTAATGTAGCAACATTTTTTGCATTTTCAACTTGATAATCACCAGCATTATTTGTGCATTGCTTGAATGAATCAAGCAACATTCTAACTCCAGTAGCGCCAACAGGATGACCTAAACCAATTAATCCACCGCTAGCATTTATTGGTATCTTACCTCCCATTTCAATATCACCAGATTCAATAGCCTTCCAACTTTCACCTGGTTTGGTGATACCAAAATGATCTATAGCCATATACTCTGTAGAAGAAAAACAATCATGAGTTTCAATAGCATCTAAAGATTCGTGGTTAGGAATTGATGCTCGATTAAACGCATCATCAATTGCGCTTTTTACATGAGGAAAAATATAGTTACTATTTTGACTATAATCAATTTTATCTTTTAAAGTAATTGGTCCTGTTTTGTGTCCCCAGCCTTTGATATACGGTATATCTTCTATTCTTAAATTATTATCTTGAGCATATTTTTTTGCTCTACTTTCATTTGCAAGAAAAATAATGGCTGCTCCATCGGTAATTTGACCACAATCAGTTTTTCTAGTTCTACCCTCAATAACTGGATTATATTTATCATCCCGAGAAAAAGATTCACTCTCAAATGACCAGCCACGTGTTTGTGAGTTCGGATTTTTCTTTGCATTTGTAAGATTAATTTCTGAAATTCGTGATAAATGATCTTCGTTTATCCCATAACGCTTATCATATTCATCTGTTAGCAGGCTAAACATATGAGGCCATGGATACTGAATACCTTGACATTCATGACCAGACCACATTGCTGGACCTCCAATATTATTGGCAGCTTCCTCAGCAGGAACATTTTTCATTTGCTCTATACCAATAACAGCAGCCAAATCGTATCTACCCAGCTCAAGCTCAGCTGAAGCAGCCAAGGTTGCTATACTTCCTGATGCACATGCAGCTTCATGCCTCGAAGCTGGAATTCCTTTAAAAAAATGTTTATCAGTGGAAGCAAAAAATCCACCTAAATGCCCCTGATTACAAAAAAGTTCAGCTGTAAAATTACCAACATGGGCAACATCAATATCTGAAGGCTCCAAGTTTGCTTTTGCTAATCCAGTATGAACGGTATCACTGAATGCATCGAATAAGTCAAGATTGTTTCTCGCCCAATTCTGGGCAAAATCAGTTTGATGCCCACCTAAAATATATACTCTATTTCTCATAAAAATATTATAAGTTTAATAGTTGAAGTTTCATACTGCATTGGCTTCATTAGCTATTGGAACTGATACTTTTGATGGCTCAACAATCTCAGAACATGATGTACAAATCGTTTTAATAGATAAATCTTTTCCGCATGGCTCATGAATTAAAGAGATGGGATTATTTTTTGAATTTAGCATCCATTTATTTGCCCAAAAGTGAAGATGTATAGCGGTTAAATAGCCACTTCTTCCCTTTTTTGTAAGCCTATATTCATATCTTGCTGGCTTATGTTGATAAATCCTCTTCTCTATGACACCTGCATCAAGAAATTTTTTTAGTCTATTTGCAAGTATGTTTGTTGAAATCTCTAGAGCATCATTAAATTCATCAAATCTCCTCAAACCATATAACAGGCCAGCATAAACTAATCCAGTCCATCTATCGCCTAACAAATCTTCAATTTGGAAAATATTGGCGGTTATATTATTAGACGGATTTTCACTTCTTCTGGCTTTGAAAGTTGGTAATTTAGAAAATTTTAAATTTTTATTAATTTCAAACCTTACATCATTGATCTTGATGATTTCGTTACAATGCTGGCAGATTGTGGAGAGGTTTAAGTAATTTCCGCATAAAGTATGAACAAGCTCATCGGGAATATCAGAATTTTCAGTCCATTGATTATTCCATTGCCATAAATAGGATGCAATAGGATAGGTATCAAGACCTTTTTCACTCAATTTATACTCATATCTTCTCGGGCCTGACTGATAAATATCTTTATAGATAATTCCATGATCCAAGAGAAATTTTAATCTTGAAGAAAGTGTTCCTCTTGATACGCCTGTACCTGAAATAAAATCTTCAAATCTTCTTTTTCCAAGCCAAATTGACTTTAAAATTAGCAGCGTTGATTTATCGCCTAAAATTTGAAGAGCATATTCAACTGGACTGTTAAGGATAGCATTTCCGATGAATTTAGCATTTACTCTTTTTATTATCATAGTTATGAAAATATCTTTGGGATTATTGAATTAGAGGAATTAATATATTCACTATAACCATCATAATTTTGACTCATCCTTTTATCCATTGTCTTTACACCTGTAACATTGAGAATTAGATAAGAAAACACAATCGGGCCAATAATAGATATTATGGTTAGAGAGTTTACTATAGAAAACATATAGATTCCCCACCAAAACATAATTTCTCCAAAATAATTTGGATGCCTACTCAATGACCATAAACCACTTTGAAGAAAAGTTTTCTTACTAGTGTTATTTCTCTTGAATTGATTGAGTTGGATGTCTGCAACACATTCCCAAAAGAACCCTACAGCAATTACTATTAAACCAAAAATGTTAAAAATATTTAAGGTCAAAGTTGTACTTGTAAAAAGTAAAAATTGAATAGGTAAAGTAACAAGCCAGATAACTATTCCCTGTTTAATAAATACCTGCCATAAAGCAAAGATATTAAAACTTAGTCCTGGCTGTTTCCATTCGCGTAATTTGGTGTACCTTGAATCCTCTCCATGCCCAAGCTTTCTCTGGAGCATTAAAAGAGTTAAACGAACTGTCCAGATAAAGATTATTATAAAAATTATGTATTTAAATATGGATGCGGCTGATGATAGATATATTGATAGAGCAGTAATAATAAATATGATTGGTGCAAATGCAGTGTCAATAATACTTACATCCTTGATAATCATTGAAATTATCCACAATGAAAGAATAATAATACTTGTTATAAATGCAGTTTGAAGCAGAAAATAAATCAACATATTTCTTTAAGAGTTTAATTGTGCAAGTTATATAATACTGTATAATTCCATCCTTGAAAATATTCCTAATTTTAGAAAATTCATGGACAAATTAGAAATTTTAAATAACCTGAGATTGCCTGTTATTGTAGCTCCGATGTTTCTTGTTTCAGGACCAGAATTAGTTATTGCAAGTTGCAAATCAGGTCTTATTGGATCATTTCCTGGCCCAAATGCGAGAACGATTGAAGAGCTCGAAAGTTGGATGAGTCAAATTGTAAAAAACCTTAATGGAGAGTGCTGGGCATATAATATGATTGCTCATAAAACTTATGACAGATTCGATGCTGAATTAAAATTAATTTCTAAATTTAAACCTCCATTAGTAATTACAGCGCTAGGAAGTCCAGCAAGAGTTTTAGAAACTGTTCACTCGTATGGAGGAATTGTGATTGCTGATGTTAATTCAGTTGAGTATGCAAAAAAATGCGCTGATTATGGAGCAGATGGACTTGCTTTGGTTACTTTTGGTGCAGGCGGCCATACTGGAACGTTATCACCATTTGTTTTTACATCACACGTAAGAGAATTTTTTGATGGACTTATTGTATTGGCTGGTGGAATCTCAAATGGTAAGCACATCAAGGCTGCTCAGCATCTTGATGTTGATTTATGTTATATGGGTACAAAATTTATAGCAGCAAAAGAAAGCATGGCTGTTGATGAGTATAAATCCATGGTTACAAATTCAACAAGTACTGACTTAAGACTTACAAATTTATTTACTGGTGCAAATGCTTATTATTTAAAAGATAGCATTATTAATAATGGGCTTGATCCTGATAATTTAGAGACAAATGATAAAGGTTTTAATATTTCAGGATCTCAAGAAAAGATTAACGCATGGAAGGACATTTGGTCAGCAGGTCAAGGTGTTGGTTTTTCAAACGAAATTGAATCAACTGAACAAATTACACTAAAGTTGGAAAAAGAATGGAATGATGCATAATTATTTTCATGAAAGTTAAAAAACTAAATACAGTTAAATCAAGTCTTCAAAATAAAGACCACCCATATATGAAAGGAGCATGGGAGCCTTTTTATGATGAATTTGAAGTCTTGAACCTTGATTCAATAGGCGGCCCTATCCCCAAGGACTTTGATGGAGTCTATTTAAGGAATACTGAAAATCAAATCCATGAGCCTATAGGAAGATTTCATCCCTTTGATGGAGATGGTTTATTGCACTCTATTGTCTTTCAAAATGGAAATGCTGATTACAGAAATAAGTTTATTCGCACAGAAGGGTTTCAAATAGAGCAAAAATTTAATTCTTCAAAATGGGCGGGATTAATGGAACGTCCTGGAACATCTATATTGCCTGGTTGGGGAGCTCAAGGTTGTCTTAAAGATACATCTTCAACAGATGTAGTTGTCCATGCTGGAAAAGCTTTAACTACCTTTTATCAATGTGGAGATGGTTATAATTGCGATCCTGTAACTTTAGATTCTACTGGAAAGGTACCATGGGCACCTATAGAAGGTGTTTCAGCTCATACTAAAGTTGATCTTCGTACTGGAGAACTATTGTTTTTTAATTATTCAAAACAGGCGCCCTATATGCACTACGGTGTTGTAGGTTCTGATAACAAACTTAAACATTACACACCGATACCACTTCCAGGGCCTAGACTGCCTCATGATATGGCATTCACTGAAAATTTTTCTATTCTCAATGATCTTCCATTATTTTGGGATTCAGAAATGCTTAAACGAGGAATACATGCAACAAAACTTCATGATCTTCCATCAAGATTTGCAATAATTCCACGTTACGGCTCAGCTGACGAAATTAAATGGTTTGAAGCGAGTCCTACATATTGCCTTCATTGGAATAATGCATATGAGAATGGTGATGAAATTATTTTAGAGGGATATTTTCAAGAAAACCCTGAGCCAGGCAATTATGAAGGAGCGCCTAAGGGATTAGAGAGAATGATGGCATTTTTAGACAATCATTTACTGCAACCTAAACTTCATAGATGGAGATTCAATCTTGAAACTGGAAAAACAATTGAAGAACGATTGGATGATAAAGTTCTAGAATTTGGAGCAATTAACCAAAGATATGCATGCAAAAAACACAGATACACATATAGCATGATGCCTTCTAAAGGTTGGTTTACTTTTGATGGCATTTGCAAACATGATCATAAGACTAACAATGATGATATATATAAATTTGGAGACGGCATTTTTGGTAGTGAAGTTTGTTTTGCACCCAGACATAACTCGATAAATGAAGATGATGGATATTTAATTTCAATTATTACAAACGTAAATGAAAAAAAATCAGCTTGTTTGATTTTTGATGCAACAAATATAACTGCAGGCCCAATTTGTACCCTAGAATTACCCCATCAAGTTTGCTCAGGCACTCATGCTACATGGGCCCAAATGAATGAAATTTTTTAAAAATTGAGCCCCGTATACATACTTGAATCGATTAGAACGCCGAGAGGAAAAGCTAAAGAATCTGGAGGCTTGCATGAATTATCCCCATATGAACTATTAGATTCTTTATATAATTATATTTTAGAAAACGAGTATGTTGATTTTAATAAAATAGATGATGTAATTCTTGGTTGTGTAACTCAACAAGGTGAACAAGCGGGTAATATTGCTAAGTCATCAGCCCTCTTTTCAGGTTTGCCAGATAAAGTAAATGGGCTAACTTTAAACAGATTTTGCTCTTCAAGCTTAGATGCAATCAATTTTGGATATCTTAAAATTCTTTCTGGTCAAAGTAATTTAGTTTTTTCTGGTGGAATTGAAATGATGTCAAGGGTTCCAATGTTATCTGATGAAGCCTCAATTTGGATTGATCCAAAAATAGCACTTAAATCAAAAATTTTTATGATGGGTAGTGGAGCAGATCTTATCGCATCTTTAAATAATATTTCACGTGAAGAAGCTGACAAACTTGCATATAGCAGTCAACAAAAAGCATATTTTGCCAAAACTAATAATTATTTTAAATCAGTAATACCAGTCAAAAATCAATATAAGGATTTAATTTGTAAAGAAGATGAATGTATTAGACATGAAACTACCATGGATGATTTGAGTTTATTAGATCTAAGCTTTGATGAGTTAGGCAAAAGAGGTGTTGATGAGCTTCAATTAAAACTTTTTCCAGAATTAAAACAAATCAACCACATTCACACAGCAGGTAATTCTCCTGCAATGGCTGATGCTGCCAGTATCACTATTTTATCTAATTCTAAACACTCAGATTCAGATAAATATAAATACAGAGCTACTATAAGAGCAGTAGCAACGGTAAATGATGACCCTGCATTTGTATTATCAGGTTGTCTTGCTGCAACAAAAAAAATTCTTACAGACATGAAGTTAACCATAAATGACATTGACATGTTTGAAATTCATGAAGCCTTCGCATCTACAATCATTCATACTCAAAGGGTTCTTGAAATCCCCCAAGACAAGTTAAATGTTAATGGTGGTTGTATTGCATTAGGTCATCCAATGGGTGCAACAGGCTCAATTATGATGTCTACCCTATTAGATGAAATGGAGAGACAGAATCTTTCTCTTGGCATTGTATCTACTAGCGGCGCTGCTGGTGCTGGAACAGCTATTCTGATTGAACGATAAAAATTCAGAGACTTGCTCAACTAAACTTACTGATATATATTTAATTCAAAGTAAGTTATTGGAGAAATATCAATGAATGATAAAACATTAGAAGTTATTCAAACTATGTTTGCTGCATGGGAAAGTCTTGATATGGAGGCTGTATTGCAAAACTGGCATGAAGATGGATATCTATGGAGCATGATGAACACTGAAAAAACACAAGGTCATGAAAAACTTAGAGAACACTTAAATAGGTTAATGTCCACATGTACAAGGCTTAACATAGAAGTTCAAAATTATGTTGTAAATGGTGATACCTATATGTGCGAATGCATAGATGATTTCGATACTAAGACTGGAGGTCATGGTTATATCCCTACTGCACGAGTGATGACTGTGAGAGATGGTAAAGTAGATCAGTGGAGAGATTATTACAATCGAGCCACATTAATGGCTGCTATGGGAGTTGAAGAATTTGATCCGAAACAAGGAAAAAAACTAATGCCAGAGGATAAAAAGTTCTTCGTCTTATAAAGTGTCAAACCTATTTGATCCGATAACCATTAGATCAATTAATTTTCGAAATAGAATTGGAGTCTCGCCTATGGTTCAGACTTCATCTATTGATGGATTTGCAAATAATTGGCATCTCGTTCATTTAGGCTCAAGAGCTGTTGGTGGGGCTGGGCTTGTAATGACCGAAGCAACCGCTGTTGAAAAAAAAGGAAGGATCTCGGTTAATGATCTTGGAATATGGAAAGATGCCCATATCCCAAAATTATTAGAGATTAGCTCATTTATTAAAAATCAAGGTTCCGTACCCGGAATACAATTAGCTCATGCTGGAAGAAAAGCTAGCTACTCATCTCCTTTAGATAATCAAGGGCTCAGAGCCTATGCTCCACTTAAAAAATCCGAAGGTGGCTGGCAAACTCTTGGACCAAGCCCGATACCTTTTGAAGATGGAGGTAATCAACCCAAATTAATGACAAAAAATGATATTAAGAAAGTTATCAATTCATTTACAAAAGCAGCATCAAGAGCTCATCGAGCTGGATTTCAATTGGTTGAAATTCATGCTGCTCATGGCTACCTTTTGCATCAATTTTATAGCCCCATCTCAAATAAAAGAACAGACTCATATGGCAATGATTTCAATGGAAGAATTAAGTTAACGTTAGAAGTAGCCAAGGCAGTCAGAAAAGTTTGGCCGTCTAACAAAGTACTATGTTTTAGAATTTCATTCACTGATTGGATAGACGGCGGATGGGTTTTAGACGATTCAATTGAACTTTGTAAAAAGTTAAAAAAAATAGGTGTTGATATAATTGATGTAAGTTCTGGTGGGACTTCCTCAAAGACTGTTGCTATTGCAAAAGAATTGCTTGAAGACAGAGATAATGTTGAGATAAAAAGTGTCATTCCTCTTGAACCAGGATATCAAGTTCATGCTGCTGAATTAATTAAACAAAAGGCTAAAATTAAGACAGCATCGGTTGGCTTAATAACAGATCCACAGCATGCACAAAATATTGTTTCTTCTAAAAAATCTGATCTCGTTTTTCTAGGAAGAGAAATGCTAAGAGACCCATATTGGCCCATAAAAGCATCTCAATCACTCAATCAAACAAAAAACTTGTCGATACCAGGACAGTATTATCTTAGCTGGAGAGATTTAGATGGTGTTAAATTTAGAGGAATTTAGTTTTCTAATGCTTCAAAGCTCTCACTTGCATCTTCTCGAGTGACAATTTGTTCTAGGCTCATTAACGATTGTAAATTATTTTTAATTTCAACATCAGAAATTTGATGAAATGCAGAAAGGTCAATTCCAGCATTCTCTATCATTTTTGCAATTTTAAAGTGCCCTCCTCCAGCAATAAAAATATTTCCAGAAATTTTTTGTGACTCAAGCAAAAATTTTACAATCGGAGTAACTTTGTCAGTTGTGAACTGCTGTTTTTGAGAGGTTGATAAGAAATTCTTAGTCATGTTAGTTAAAGCAAATGGAGATAAAACATTAATATTTAAATTCTTTGTTTTTGCTTCTAAATGCAATGAATGTGCTAATCCAATAAGCCCTGCTTTAGATGAAGAGTATGCCGGCATACCATGTTGGCCGAAGAGTCCTGCGCCTGAGGTTGTAAACAAAATACTACCAAAATCATTCTCATACATGTACTGAAAGCATGCATGCGAAACATTTACAGCTCCAGTAAGATTAATGGAAATTATTTCATTAAAATCCTGTAATGTTGTTTGATGAAATGTTTTACCTTCTGCGACTCCTGCATTATTTATCAAATAATCAAAAGACCCAAATACATCCAAGCATTGTTCTAATATCTCCTTGCCGCTATTAGGATCTTCAATACTTGAATGATTTGCGCATGCATTACCCCCCATATTTCTAATTTCTTCTACAATTTGTTCGGCAGAGCTTTTCTGGTTCTTGTGGGCCCTGTTATTAACAAGAACATTCATACCATTAGATGCAAGATATTTAGCATATGCTGCTCCTAGACCCTTACCTGCACCTGTAATCGCAACAGTTCTTTCAACAGGATTACTCATTAGATTATGCTCTCAAGGAATTTGTTTTTTTATAATCAATCTGATTATTTTTTATGATAACTTTATAAATATTTTTTGCTGCACTTGATGAGATTTTTTTATTCATGTAGTCATCTAAAACTAGTTCGGGATCTCTTTTTTCAGGGTTTCCAAAACCGCCACTTCCAGTTGTATGTATTTTAATAATGTCTCCCTTTATAAGAGGAGTATCTATTTTTCCTGGAAGTGAATATTTTTGTTTCTTGGAGATTATTTGAGTTTTACACAATGGTGCATCATGCCCGCCTTCGATTCCCCATGGTTTAAATTTCATTCTATCTCTTCTAAAGGATCCATAACAATCTCCTCCCATCCACTCAACTTCGGCTGTGTACCCTAAACCTCCTCGCCACTTTCCAGCACCTCCAGAATCGGTCCATAAGAGACTTTTCTTAAAAAGGATTGGTAATTTAGATTCACTCACCTCAATAGGAATTGGTGAACCGTTCGTTGCGCCATGCTCAGTGACATCAATTCCATCTTTATTTGATCTTGCACCATGACCTCCAGCATATGGGCCCCCCATATGACCCTGAATTCTCTTTCCGTTAATATCAAAACCAACAAAATTTACCATTGTGTATTGTCCGCTATGTGCTGCTGTCATTCTTTCTGGTAATGCCTTAGCCATAACCCCACAAACAACATCCTCAACACGTTTTAATGTGATACCTCTTACAGCTACAGGTGCAGGAAAAGTGCTATTAACTATAGATCCTTTTGGTAATTTAATTGTAATCGGCCTAAAACTACCCTCATTATTTGGCACCTTATCCCCAGTTAAAGTTCTAACTGCATAGTAAACAACTGAGTTTGGACATGACGGTACATTGTTTATAGCTATATCAACTTGATTGTCTGTTCCATAAAAGTCAAATTCTAAATTTGAGCCTTTTACTTTCAGTGTGACACAAATCTTTACAGGTTTTGCTGATGGTTCTAATGAATCATCATCTAAAAAATCTTCAAAATAATATTCCCCATTTGGAATTTTTTTAATTTCATTTCTTGTCATCCGCTCGGAATAATCTAATAAAGATTCAACACATTTTTTAACTTTTTTTAAACCAACTTTTAATATTATTTCTTTATATCTTTTTACTCCTGTTAGGCAAGCAGCTATTTGTCCACCAAGATCCCCTTTTAAAGTATCAGGCACCCTGCTATTGGCTAAAATTGTTTCAAAAAGTGGTTCATTAACTTTTCCATTTTTTACAATGGTTGCCATTGATAGTATCAGGCCTTCAGCATATAAATCTTTAGCTGCAAAATTAACACTTCCTGGAGCAAATCCACCTATGTCTGCATGATGAGACATAGTCGCCACATATCCAATTAATTTACTCTTAAAAAAAACAGGAGACACAATTGCTAAATCAGGTAAATGAGTTCCTCCGTTATATGGATCATTATGGATATAAACATCGCCTTCATTTGCCTGATGGTTAAAATGACTTGCAAATATTCTTCCCAAATCTTGCAAACAACCAAGATGACATGGAACTGCGGTTGCTTGGGCTATAGTTCTTCCTTGAGCATCAAATAAAGCAGATGTTGAATCTCTTCCATCAGTTATTAGTGGTGAGTGAGATACCTTATATAAAACTTGTTGAACTTCTTCAGCTGCAGCATCTAATAAACCTCTTACAACCTCAGTAGTAATTGGATCATCAAAAGAGTCTTTATTCTTCTTCATCAGGTTATAGGAACTTCTATTAATAGGTTATTAAATTTATCAACTTTTAAAAAATGATTAGTGTGCAAAATTGTTGTAGTATCAGGCTGTTCGATTATAGCTGGGCCCTTTAATTCAAAACCCCTGGATAAATCAGTTCTTTTATATATTGGTACTTTTTTGAAACCAAGTTTTTTTGAAAAACAAACGTTCCTAGAAGTTTTATTAACAACTTTATGTTTATTAGATTTTTGAGTTCTTTCTAAAATTGAACTCTCTTGAGATAGTTTTTGATGCACAGTTCTCAATGTTACAAATTCGACATCAGCAGATTTATCGCTGTAACTATAAGTATTTTGATGAATTTCATGAAATAAAGATTGCGCTTTTGTTATTAAATTTTTATTCATTTCACCTGTAACTGGAACTTCGATTTCATGTGACTGCCCAATGTATCTCATTTCTACATAATAATTTTTTGTCACATCTTTTTTTAAAACTCTATCTTCCTTCATACGGTCAAAACATTCTTTATCTAATGAAGAAAAAATTCTTTTAATGTCTTTCCACGAGCTATCATTAGTATTTTTTTCATAACTTGCCATTGATTCATGCTGAATAGGTGCAAGCATTAAACCTAGGGCTGAAAGAACTCCAGGGGTTGGAGGAATCAGAATTTGTTTTATCGACGATATCTCTGCTAATTTTCCACTGTGTATTGGCCCTGCGCCTCCAAATGGCATCAATGTAAACTCTCTAGGATCATGCCCCTGTTTTATAGATACTAACCTAAGAGTTTGCGCCATGTTTGAATTAACTATCTCATGAATACCTAAAGCAGCCTCAATTAAGGAAATTCCGAGTGGTTTGCATATTTTATTTCTAATAGCTGCTTTGCTTTTATCAATATCGATATCTAATGACCCTGCAAAAGTATCTTTATTGAGATAACCCAAAACAAAACTTGCGTCAGTGACAGTGGGATTTTCTCCACCCTGAGAATAACATGCAGGTCCTGGGAAAGCTCCTGCACTTTCTGGGCCAACTTTTAACGCACCACCAGCATCAACATATGCAATACTGCTTCCTCCTGCACCTATAGTTCTTACGTCAATCATGGGAATATTAAGAGGATATTCTTCAAAAGCTCCATCATTTGTAATAATGGCTTGCCCATCTTTTATTAAAGCAACATCAGTGCTAGTTCCTCCCATATCTAAACTAATGCAGTCGGGATATCCAGCATTTAACCCAACGTTTGCTGCTCCAATAACTCCTGCAGCTAAACCAGATAAAGCCGTTCCAACGGGTTTTTTGCATATGTTTGTTATTCCGCTGACTCCTCCATTAGACTGCATAACATGAAATGAACAATTCGCACCGTCTTTTTCAAGCGATGATTCTAAATTATTAAGATAATTAGTTACAATGGGTTTTACATAACCATCAAAGCCACTTACTACTAATCTCTTATATTCTCTTTTTCTAGGTAAAATTTCACTTGAGATTGTTATAGGTATATCTGGATATTCTTTCTGTAGATAATCTTTTGCTTGAATTTCATGCTCAGGGTTTGCATATGAGTGAAGAAAACACACTACAAATACTTCACATTTTTCTTTTTCAACTAAAAATTTTGCTTTTGCTCTTAAATTCTTTATATCAAGCTTTTGAATAACATTGCCTTGAAAGTCCATTCTTTCATATACTCCAACACATCTTCTTCTCGGAGCAAGAAATAATGGTTCAACTGGATCCATATTTAAGTCATACATTTTAGGTCGCCAACCATACCCAATTTGAAGAATATCGCTGACTCCCTCAGTAAGTAGCATGCCAACCCTTGCACCTGATTCAGTTATAATTGTGTTAGTGGCTACAGTTGTTCCATGAATAATTCTTTGGATATCTGCAGTTTCTTTTGATCCAAGCTCAAGAGTTTGATGCACACCATTCATGAAACCATCACTAAAATTTGGCGGAGTTGAAGGTACTTTATTTACAATCCAAGTATTGGAATCTAAATCTTTTATAAAGATGTCTGTGAAAGTTCCGCCAATATCAATACCAATTTCTATTTTATTAGACATGAATAAATTATTTATTTATAAATCTATTGTTTATGTTAACTGCTAAAAACATGGGCCTCAATAAATATATATAT